>ENA-ORNT01001485-ORNT01001485.1-human-gut-metagenome-genome-assembly--contig:-NODE-1485-length-15640-cov-6.908951_pt1 | contig 15640 bp, 10 predicted proteins | sample MGYA00242120_ERZ509032 | MGnify/ENA primary metagenome ERZ509032 (study PRJEB26280, sample SAMEA2338729) | human gut metagenome | biome: human gut; feature: human-associated habitat; material: faeces...
GAAACGTTCTCCTGTGTGATCCACCTGGCGGTAAAGCTGCCGCCTTTTGATGGCTGCGGCAACTTCTTTCCGCTGGTGGAGGCCATGATCTCCGATAAAGATGTATCCGATCACCACGCCATTATCCCCACGATGGAGATTGAAAAAGCGGATATCAAGGCTCTGCCCCTGGGCGAGCGCAATTTGTTCCTCCTTGTCTGCTGCAAGCTGCTGTGTGCATCGGCGGAGCCGTATGTGTATGAGACGGTCACGGCCACATTTGACTGCTGCGGCCATTCCTTCACCGCAAAGGGCAAGCGCGTCCTTGCCGAAGGCTGGCGGGAAATCGACCGCATTTTCCGTGCCTTCTTGAAGGAAAAGCCTGCGGATGGGGACGGCAGCACGCTCCCGGACTTCACCGAAGGGCAGACTTTTGACGGTGCGGAGGTTGCTGTTACCGAGCATTTCACCCAGCCTCCGAAGCCCTACACGGAAGATACCCTCCTGTCCGCTATGGAGAACGCAGGCAAGGATGGTATCCCCGACGAGGCGGAGCGGAAAGGGCTTGGCACGCCTGCGACCAGGGCGGCTATCATCGAAAAGCTGGTGGCTGCCGGATTTGTGGAACGAAAAAAGCTCAAAAAGGCAGTCTATCTCATCCCGACGCAGATCGGCAATTCGCTGATTACCGTTCTGCCGGAACAGCTTCAATCGCCGTTGCTCACGGCGGAGTGGGAGCATAAGCTAAAGCAGGTGGAACGCGGCGAGCTGGACACGGATGCGTTCCTCGGCGGCATTACCGCCATGCTCACAGAGCTGACGCGCAGCTACCGCGTCGTTCCCGGCGCGGAGGTGCTGTTCCCTTCCGGGCGAGAGGTCATTGGCAGATGCCTGCGCTGCGGCAGTGATGTCACGGAGAGCAAGAAAGGCTTTTTCTGCGAACGAAGCGACTGCAAATTTGGACTCTGGCGTGACAACAAGTTCCTGACTGCCAAGAGAATCACGCTGGACAAAAAGATGGTCGCAGCGCTGCTGGAGCGCGGTCGCGTCCGTGTGGACGATGTTTATTCCGAAAAGACTGGCAAACGCTTCAGCACGGATTTGCTTTTAGAGGACGACGGCGTTCGCTCGTCGTATCGGTTTGACTTCGGAAAGGAGGGAACGAAATGAAATGGCTGTTTCTCGGCATTGGAACAGTGATCGGCGCGGCCGCTGGCTTCACGGCGGCGTGCCTGCTGCACAAACGATGCGAGGATCTGTACTGTGACAGGTGTGATTTCACATGACACTTTCCAAATATGAGCGCGAAACCATCATCATTTACAATCAGGCAGAGCCGAACGCGATGGTCTACACGCATGACCCGAAGCTGATTGCCAAACTGCGGCGGCTGCACGATGCAACGCCGGAGAAAGTGTACGCGGACTTCGATGAGCCGAACGGCGCAGCACGGTACATTGTGCCAAAAAGCTGCGTCGGCATCCGACCGCCATACAGCGACGCTAGACGCAAGGCAGACAGCGAACGCGCCCGAAAAAATGGATTGACCCCGCCCCAGCGGAGAATTAAATAACGAAGCAGCCTCCGCATGAACGAACCGTTTGTGCGGAGGCTGCTTTTTGTCTGCAAAGGAGAAGTTTATGGCAGAAAAACAACCCATCAAGGAACAAATAAAAAAGCTGACCGATCAGATCGAGGCTGGTATCAAGGCGCTGTTCCAGTCCGGCGATTTAGAAAAGTACCAGGCGTATTTGCACACGATGAGCCACTTTCATCATTACTCGGTCAACAATCAGATGCTTATTTTCTCGCAATGCCCGCACGCGACGCTCGTTGCCGGGTATCAGAAATGGCAAAATCAGTTTAGCCGTCATGTGCTGCGTGGTGAGAAAGGCATTTCAATCCTTGCGCCGACGCCATATAAAATCAAGGTCGAAAAAGAAAAGCTCGACCCCGATACAAAACTGCCGCTGTTGGATGCAGACGGCAATACCATCACGGAAGAAAAGGAAGTCCAGATTCCGATGTTCCGTCCGGTCAAGGTCTTTGACGTGAGCCAGACGGACGGCAAGCCGCTCCCGGAGCGCGTACAATCTCCCGTTGCGGAGCTGACCGGCAACGTGGAGCATTACGAGGCGTTTATGGAGGCACTGCGCCGCGTATCACCGGTGCCCATTGAAATGAAACCGCTAAGCAACGACCTCGACGGCTTTTTCTCTCCCTCCAAGCAGAGTATCACGCTGCGCGCCGGGATGAGTGAGGTGCAGACCGTGTGCGCAGCCGTCCATGAGATCGCGCACTCGGAGCTCCACGATTACGCCAAGCAGCAGGACAGCCATCCGAAAGATTCCAGCACGGAGGAAATTGAAGCAGAAAGCATTGCCTACACCGTCTGTGCCTACTTCGGCATTGAAACAAGCGCAAACAGCTTTGGCTATGTGGCAACATGGTCAAAGGACAAAGACCTGAAAGCGTTCAAGGATAGTTTGGATACCATCCGCAAAACATCCAGTGAGCTTATTTCCGGCGTTGAGCAGCAATTCAAAGAGATTTGCAAAGAGCGCGGAATTTCGCTGGAACCGGCGCAGCCAGCACAGAAACAGCCAGAGCAGGACACCGAAAAACTCTACATGGTGGATAACGAGAAGTATATCCATGTGCAGCGCAGCGACACCGGCATTGATTACACCATTTATGATGCTGCCTCCGCAAAGGCGCTGGATGGCGGTGTACTGGACGATACCGGACAGTTGCTATCCGCTGCGGCGCTTACAGTCTGCAAGCTCCATAATATCGGAGATGCCGCCCCGATCCGCCTCGCGCCGCTGGAGCTGCTGAACGGTTTGCAGGAGGCAAACGAGCTGCTGCTTGGTGCTGGCGAACAAATCACCGGCGTAGAGGCAACGTCCACCGCCGATTCGCTGCCGGATCTCCCGCAGTTGGAGCAGGACTATCCCATGCCTGACCCCACCGTGGATTTTGCACAGATGTACCAATTCGGCTATACGGACGGAAACACAATGCTGCCGCTCTCCAAAGAGCGCGCCAGAGAGCTGTTTTTGCAGGATGTTCCGATTTTTGTGCTGAACAGCGACAACACCGAGTATATGGTGTTGGATACCAGCGATCTGGATGCACACTCTGGCATTTTCGGCGTCGAGCGCACGGAATGGGAACGCGTCTGTGATACGCTGCAACCGAGGCGCGACATCGTTGCGCCGAAACAGCCGGATGCGCTATCCTATCTTCACGATGATACCGCAAAAACACAGCCGGAAAACTATCTGAAAAATGCGGAGATGGCACTGGAGGATGATTACGGCATGATCGACGGTATCATCAACAACGGTCCGAAACAGACCGTCGCAGAGCAGGAAGAACGGTCATCCATTCTAGCCAAGCTAAAAGCGCCAGTGGAGACAACAAACAGAACGGAAAAACACGCGCCCAAGCGGAGCGCAGAAAAGGAGCTATGATATGAATTTTACAAACGATGAAATGAACCTGATGTGCATTTACAACACCGGTTCGCGCGAGAGCCTGATGCGGGAGCTGCGCGAGATGCGCGGCTACATCGGCGCAGATCAGCCGGAACTGCTGGCGATGACGGATTCCACGCTGCAAAAGCTGGAGAAGATCAGTGATGCGGAATTTGCGGAGCTGGAGCTGTACCCGGATTTCTAATTGCTTTTGGATGCACAGAAAAATGTGTTAAACGCCGTCGTATTATTTCAGAAAAATGTGTATATTTTGATTTGATGTTGGCAGAAAAATGTGTTATGCTAAAAGCGAGATATAGGAAAGACGGTGATTTGCTTGAAACGTAATGCAACACAGGCATTGATCAATTGGAAAAACAGCGAAGATCGGAAACCAATGGTGCTGAAAGGTGCCAGACAGGTCGGAAAAACATGGCTGATGAAATCGTTTGGGTGTGATTATTATGATAATTTCGTTTACTTCAACTTTGATGAGGAAGATGAGCTGAAATCCATCTTTGCGGCAAACAAAAATCCCCAGCGGATCATTGAACTTCTGTCTATGATTGCGGGAGAAAAGATTCTGCCGGAGAAAACGCTGATTATCTTCGATGAGATTCAAGAATGCCCGGAAGCACTCAACACGCTGAAATACTTCAAAGAGAAAGCAAATGAATACCATGTGATTGCCGCTGGAAGCCTGCTCGGTACACTTTTGGCACAGCCGAAATCGTATCCTGTTGGAATGGTAAATCTGCTGGACATCTATCCGCTGACCTTTGACGAATTTTTGGAGGCAACCGACGAACGTCTATACGCCTATTATTACAGCATTCAAAAGGAACAGTCGATTGAGGATATTTTCCACAACCGGCTGCTGGAAGCATACAATTACTACCTGATTATCGGTGGAATGCCAGAGTGCGTTGCTTCGTGGATTGCGCATAAAGACCCTGCAAAAATTACGCAGATCCAACGAGAACTGATCGAGGTCTATGAGAACGACTTCTCTAAACACAATGGCAAGGTCAACAGCGGACGGATTCTAATGGTGTTCCGCAGTATTGTCGCACAGCTTGCAAAGTCCAACGAAAAATTTATGTACGGCGCTGTCCGGGAGGGCGGCCGCGCGCGTGACTTTGAAGAAGCGATTGAGTGGCTTGTTTCTGCTGGGATGTTAAACCGTATCTACAATGTTTCCAAAGCAGAGCATCCACTAGCAGCCTTTGATAAGCTGGATCAATTCAAGCTGTTTGTGTTTGATACGGGTCTGCTCAAGCACATGGCTGGTATTGATAACAGCGCAATTCTGCTGAAAACGGACTTTCAGTTCAAAGGGCCATTGACGGAGAACTACGTTCTGCAGCAGCTCCGCGGTCAATTTGAGGTGGAGCCTCGTTACTACTCGGACAAAAACAGTGAGATTGATTTCCTCATCCAGCACGGCACAGAGATCATCCCCATAGAGGCAAAGGGCGGCGAGGACAAAACTGCTCCATCGTTCAAAAAATACATTGCCGACCATCATCCCGAACACGCGCTGCGGTATTCCAAGCGTGGCTATCGGAAAGACGGTGCAATTACAAACTTACCGCTGTATCTGGCGCGGAAAACAAAAGATCTACTTTGAATTAACAATTTCATAACGCATCGCATAGCCAGTCAGTTTTTACTGACTGGCTAATTTTTTACGAAAAGGAGATTGGAATATGCCGAGTAAACTACAATTCTATTCGGAATTTGCCGAGCGCACCGCACGGCAGATCACTGGCAGCTATCAAAGCTGGACGGCCTTTCTCGCTACGGCGGCGCGGCTTTACAAGTACCCCTACAACGAGCAGCTTATGATCTACGCCCAGCGCCCGAACGCAACGGCGTGTGCGGAGTATGACTTCTGGAAAGACCGCATGGGGCGCTATGTGCAGCGCGGCAGCACCGGCATCGCACTCATTGACACCAGCGGCTATCAACCGCGATTACGGTACGTTTTTGACGTGGCAGACACCGCGCCGCGCGATGCCGCACGCAACTTTACGCTATGGGAAATGCGTACCGAACATGAAGCGAAAGTCTGCTCCATGCTAACGGAACAGTACGACGTTCCCGCAGACGAAGGAATTATCGCGCAGTTTGAGCGCGTCGCAGACAAACTGGCGCTGGAATACTGGACGGAGCAGAAACGTGACATCTGCGACATCGTTGCAGATTCGTTTCTGAACGGTTATGATGAAGATAACATACGGATGGCGTTCAAAACAGCGGCATCCACCAGCATCACCTACGCGCTTATGGCACGCTGCGGCTTCTCCCCGGACGGCTATTTTGAACCGGAGGATTTTATGCCGGTCTTTGACTTCAACACCCCGGCCGCGGTCAGCGTCCTCGGAACAGCCGTCAGCGAGATCAGCCAGCGCGTTTTAAGGCAAATCGAGATCACCGTAAAAAGACACGAGCGCGAACGCCGCGCAGAAAGGACGGAAGAACATGGAGAACAACCTGACTTACAAGACCAGCGGAGAATTTCAGATCCCCGACCTGAGCCTGCGCGAGAATCCGCAGAGCCAGCCGCTTGGCAAATACGGACGGATGCGGCAAACGTATCTCCGGGAGCATCGCCAGATTCTCTGGAATCAGATGATTCTGTCGGAAACGCTGTTTCCGCACCTGCGGGAGATCGACGAAGCGGCGAACCGGAGGTTGGAGCAGATGATGCCGGAGCTGATGACGTCGGCAGGAGTGACGGAAGCGCTGAAAGCAGCCGACCCATTGAAGTGGGCAGGTCTGATGAACACCTGCAAGGCGCAAGCCGAGGAAGTGATCCTCGCGGAGCTGATTTGCGCATAACCGAGCCAGTCCAAGGCGAGCAAATATCGTTTATGCCTGAAGCGGAGAACGTGCAAACGTCCTCCGCTTCTTCTGCTTTGGACTACAATTCCATCAAAGAAGCGCACCCAGACGATATAGTGCTGTATCAGGTGGGAGATTTCTTTGAAATCTATGGCGAGGATGCGCGACAGGCAGCGGAGCTGCTGGATATGAACCTCACAACCCGGAATATCCCGGATGTGGGGCGCGTGGAAATGTGCGGCCTTCCGTCGCACAATTTAGAGATGTATGTGGAGAAATTGCGTGACAAGTACGATGTGACGATTGCCGAAGCGCCAGACTTTGGGGGTGAGTACCACATTTACACGCTGCGCTCCGTTGACCATGAGGCAGCCATCAACGCACAAGAAGCGGAGTTCGGTGCAGATGGGACAAGAATTTTCCGCGATCCTGCTGCCGAGCAGCCACCCCAGCCCACGGTACGGGAGCTGTTTGACGGGTACAAGCTGACCGTTGGCAACGCGCTTTCCAAAGATACGGCTTTTGTCAATGCCTGCCGCAATTCAGACCGCCAGAACGCTTATCTGGAGGGTGCGGACGCTATCCGTCGTATTGTCACGGCATCTGATGATCTCCAGCTTGTCCGCCTGTACTTTGATATGCCCGCGTTCCATAACCGGCTGCATCAGGAGCTTTTGGAGGAACTGTATCCCACGCTGGCAGCGACGGTCGCACCCTCTCCCTATCAGATTACACAGGAGGACATTGACAACGCGCTTCTGGAGTGGCACGACAACCTAAAGGGCAAGCAGGAAGTCGCACTATATATGCAGGCGCATGGGCGAGAACGCAGCACCGCCGCATGGCTGGCTGCAAAATATGGCTGGGAAGATAGCAAAACTCCCATGTATATCCATGTAGGAAACGCCGAGCCGGTGACTCTCACATGGGCGCAGGTACAGCGGCGGTTGGCACAGCTCATCCGCGAGAATAAATTTTACGATGAGAATGAGCGACTGCGGTTATTTTCACCTGACCGATACTCCATTCGTCTGCATCCCGGCGAGGGCGGAATTACCGGCATTTGGGATGAGGTGTTGGAACGGTTCTGCGGAGATGGGGAACAAACGCTCCGCTTTGCAGAACAGAATAACGCCATTGCTTACTTGGATGGCATCAAACGGGATATGGGAATTGAGCTATCCCCTCCGGCGTTTACAACACCGCTTGGCTATACTTATCATATTGGAGATCGCATTTCATCCATAGAGTTAGACCACATAGCAGCAGTCGGCGCTATCGCGCGTGTAGATGAAGATCACGTCTGGCACACGTTACCGAACGTACCCGGACAGGAACCTGTCAGCATCGACCGCAATTCCTTTGAACGCTACCTCGACACCAGATATTTCGAGGTTTCTGAACCGGAGCCGCAGCGCGTCATTGCGGCGCAGCACACAGAACAGCCAACCCCGGAGACGCCGCAAGCGGTTCAAAACCTTATGGGGCAGCGCGTGGAAATTGATGGTAAGCTCTATAATGTTGATTCCGCAGATGAAACTGTCGCGCATCTCAGCGTCGTTTCATCCTCCAGCGAGAGCAATCACGAGCCGGAACACAGAACCGAACCGGTTTCTGCTGTCCTCACACGAATTGCAGATCAGGGTCGTGAGCTTGCGCCGAATATTTCGGCATATCAGGCGCTTCGTGCAGAGCATCCCGAAAAGCTCATCGGTGTCCGTGTCGGAGAACGGCTGCTTTTTTATGGCGCGGATGCAAAACGAGCCGCCAGCGCTTTGAATCGCCGCCTGCTGCAACGCGATATTCCCGGTATGGGCGAAACCGCTGTGACCGGCTATGATTTTGGACAATGGGCAAGCGCCGCAAAGCGGCTGCTGGAGCATGGACACAGCTTCGTGTTTGCGCAGCCAAATGAAACCGACGGCTATGATGTTATCAACGAGGCCGATGCCAAGGAGTATATCCCCATTGGCATGGAGCTGGAGATTGACGGACGGAAGTTTGTCATTGACAGCGTAAATTTCGGCACGGATGAAGTATCTCTGCGAGATGTGACTTTTCAAAGTCACACCGGCTATCCAATCTTCCGCGCTGAACACGTTGCGTTTGTACGCTCGTTTGTAGAAGAACAGCAGAAGCCGCTCTCCTACACGATTCAGCCGGTCGAAGTCTACGCGGCAGAAGAAAACCATCTTCCGTATGATGTGGTCATTCAGACGCTTCATGTTGAGCAGCCGGAACAGTCCATCTCAGCACCGGAGCCGGAACAAATGCCCCAAACGGACGCACAAACTGCGCCGCCGCCGGGGAACACCCCGCCCGCGCAGAACTTCCGTATCACGGACGATTTGCTCGGCGTCGGCGGCGCAAAAGCGAAATTCCGCGCGAACATGGACGCGATCAATCTGTTAAAAGAGCTGGAATTTGACGGCAGACAGGCCACGCCCGAAGAACAGAACATTCTCTCCCAATACGTCGGCTGGGGCGGTCTGGCAGATGCCTTTGATGAAAGCAAGGATAACTGGAAAGACGAGTTTGCAGAGCTCTACGCTACACTTTCCCCGGAGGAATACGCTGCGGCCAGAGCGTCCACGCTGAACGCCCACTACACCAGCCCCACCGTCATCAAGGCAATCTATGAAGCGGTCGGCAATATGGGCTTCCAGAGCGGTAACATTCTGGAGCCGTCTATGGGCGTTGGCAACTTTTTTGGCCTGCTGCCGGAGCAGATGCAGGGCAGCAAGCTCTACGGCGTGGAGCTGGACAGCATCACCGGACGTATTGCCAAGCAGCTTTATCCCAAGGCGGACATTACCATCGCGGGCTTTGAAACAACGGACAGAAAAGACTTTTACGACCTCGCCGTGGGCAACGTCCCGTTCGGACAATATCAGGTAGATGACCGGGCTTATAACAAGCTCGGTTTTTCCATTCACGACTACTTTTTTGCAAAAACGCTGGATCAGGTGCGACCGGGCGGCGTGATTGCGTTCGTGACCTCCCGCTACACGATGGACAAGCAATCGCCCGAAGTCCGCAGGTACATCGCGCAGCGGGCGGAACTGCTGGGTGCCATTCGTCTGCCCAACAATGCGTTCCGCGCCAACGCCGGTACGGATGTGGTTTCGGACATTCTCTTTCTCCAAAAGCGTGACCGTCCCATTGAGATCGAACCGGATTGGGTACACCTCGGTCAGAACGAGGATGGCTTTGCCATCAACCGCTATTTTGTTGACCACCCGGAGATGATCCTCGGCAGGCAGACCTCCGAAAGCACCCAATACGGCAAGCAGGATTTTACCGTTGTCCCCATTGAGGGGCTGGCACTTGCAGATCAGCTCCATGATGCCGTGAAAAACATTCGCGGCACCTATCAGGAGGCGGAACTGCCAGAGCTGGGCGAGGGCGAACAGATCGACACGTCTATCCCCGCAGACCCCAATGTGAAAAACTACTCCTACACCGTGGTGGACGGCGAGGTGTACTACCGGGAAAACAGCCGCATGGTCAAACCGGAGCTGAACGCCACCGCCGCCGAGCGTGTCAAGGGCATGGTCGCGCTGCGGGATTGCGTGAATGAGCTGATTGCCCTGCAAATGGACGAGTACAGCGCAGAAAGCCGGATTCAGGAAGCGCAGACCGAGCTAAACCGCCTCTATGATGCGTTCTCCGCAAAACATGGCCTAATCAATGACCGTGCGAACCGTCTTGCGTTCTCTGACGATTCCTCTTACTACCTCCTGTGTTCACTGGAAGTGCTGGACGACGACGGAAAGCTGGAGCGCAAGGCGGATATGTTCCACAAGCGCACCATCAAGCAGCAGCGCAGCGTAGATTCTGTGGATACCGCCAGCGAAGCCCTTGCTGTCTGCATCGGAGAAAAAGCCTGCGTCGATCTCGACTTTATGGCCTCCCTCATGGGCAGCAGCGAAAAGATTCCACAGATCGTTGAGGATTTGAAGGGCGTCATTTACAAGGAACCCAACAGTGGCCCATTTGACTTGCAGGACGGCGGCGAGCATTGGGCAAAGGGCTGGCAGACGGCGGACGAATATCTCTCCGGCAACGTCCGGCAGAAGCTTCGCACCGCGCAGCGTGTGGCAGCGCGCGACCCGTTCTTTGCCGGAAATGTGGATGCCCTGATTGCCGCCCAGCCGAAGGACTTGGAGGCCAGCGAGATTGAGGTGCGGCTGGGTGTGACATGGCTTGACAAGAAGTACATCGAGCAATTCATGTACGAAACCTTTGAAACGCCCCGCTATCTGCGTGGGCAGATCGAGATCAGCTATGTCCCGTACACCGCAGAATGGCAGGTTTCCCGCAAGAGCATGGTGCGCTACAACGACGTGGCGGCATTCACCACCTACGGCACAGACCGTGCCAGCGCCTACCGGCTGCTGGAGGATGCGCTGAACCTCCGCGATATTCGCATCTACGATACCATTGAGGACGCAGACGGACGGGAGCGCCGTGTCCTCAACGCCAAGGAAACCACCCTTGCCGCGCAGAAGCAGCAGCTTATCCGGGATGCGTTCAAGGACTGGATTTGGAAAGACCCGGAGCGGCGCGAAACGCTGGTACGGCAATACAACGAGGAAATGAACAGCACTCGTCCCCGCGAGTATGACGGCAGCCACATCGTTTTCTCCGGTATGAACCCGGAAATCTCCCTGCGGCCCCATCAGCGTAATGCCGTGGCCCGTATGCTCTCCGGCGGGAACAGCCTGCTGGCCCACTGTGTCGGTGCTGGCAAAACCTTTGAGATTGTAGCCGCCGCCATAGAATCCAAGCGTCTGGGGCTGACAAAAAAAAGCCTTGTGGTGGTGCCGAACCACCTGACCGAACAATGGGGCGCGGACTTCCTGCGGCTCTATCCTGGGGCCAACGTCCTGGTGGCCACCAAAAAAGACTTTGAACCGGCCAACCGGAAGAAATTTTGCAGCCGGATAGCTACCGGCGACTATGACGCTGTGGTAATTGGGCACAGTCAGTTTGAGAAAATCCCTCTTTCCCCGGAGCGTCAGAAATCCATTCTTCAGGAACAGATCGACCAGGTAATCGACGGTATTCAGGAAGCCAAGGCACAGGACGGCGAACGCTACACCATTAAGCAGCTGGAGAAATCCCGAAAGAGCCTGGAAGCGCGTATGGCCAAGTTAAACGACCAGAGCCGCAAGGACGATGTAATCACCTTTGAGGAACTCGGCGTAGATAAGCTGTATGTGGACGAGGCCCACGGCTTCAAAAATTTGTTCCTGGCAACGAAAATGCGGAATGTGGCCGGTATCGGCCAGTCCGAAGCGCAGAAGTCCTCCGATATGTTTGCCAAGTGCCGGTATCTGGACGAGATCACCGGCGGGCGCGGTGTCGTCTTTGCAACGGGAACCCCGGTCAGTAATTCAATGGTCGAACTCTATACCATGATGCGCTACCTGCAATATGACATGCTGAAAGAAAGCGGCCTGGAACACTTTGATAGCTGGGCGGCCAACTTTGGCGAAACCATCACCGCGCTGGAGATGGCCCCGGAGGGCTATACTTTAGTAGGACGATAAATAATGCGTTTCTAAATTGAAAATAGGCTATCAAAATCGGTCTTGGAACTTCAAAAAAATATTTTGATTTTCTTGAAAAACAGTTCCGCTTTGTACCCCTATTTTCTCCTATTAGCAGAGGGAGTAATCCCTGTAATGCTAAATCGGATTACATAAGGAAAGGAGGATAAGAGAATGTCAAGGAGTTCAAAGATTACAGCACTCTATGAGCGTTTGTCGAGAGATGATGATCTTAATGGTGAGTCAAATTCAATCACCAATCAAAAGCAATACTTGGAAGATTACGCCCGAAGAAATGGTTTTACGAATATCCGTCATTTTACTGACGATGGTTTTTCGGGTGTAAATTTCAATCGTCCGAGTTTTCAGGAGTTGATTAAGGAAGTAGAAGCAGGAAATGTCGCAACGATTATTGTTAAGGATATGAGCCGATTAGGGCGAAACTATCTGCAAGTCGGTTTTTATACGGAAGTTCTGTTCCCACAGAAAGATGTCCGTTTCCTTGCGATAAATAACAGTATCGACAGCAATAATGCTTCTGACAATGACTTTGCCCCATTTTTGAATATAATGAACGAATGGTACGCAAAAGACACAAGCAATAAAATCAAGGCTGTGTTTGACGCCCGTATGAAAGACGGAAAGCGTTGTAGCGGTTCAATTCCCTATGGATATAACCGATTAGCAACCGACAAACAAACGCTTGTCGTTGACCCTGTGGCTTCTGCGGTGGTAAAGCGTATCTTTTTGCTTGCCAACGAGGGCAAAAGTCCGAGAGCAATCGCTGAATTGCTTACCGAAGAAAAGGTTTTAATTCCGGCTGCACACGCAAAGGAATATCACCCCGAACAGTATAACGGAACAAAGTTTTCAGACCCGTATCTTTGGGGAATGTCAACCATAAGAGCGATTTTAAGCAGACAGGAATATCTCGGTCATACTGTTTTGCGTAAATCGGTCAGCACCAATTTCAAACTGCACAAAAGAAAGAATACCGATGAAGATGAACAGTATGTATTTTATAATACGCACGAGCCTATCATCTCGCAGGAACTTTGGGACAGCGTTCAGAAGCGAAAGAAACGAGCGAACAGGACAGCGGCAAGAGGAACGCATAGCAACCGTTTAAGCGGTTATCTGTACTGTGCGGATTGTGGCAGAAGAATGACCCTGCAAACGCATTACAGTAAAAAAGACCGTTCGGTGCAGTATTCTTACCGTTGCGGCGGATATGCAAGCAAAGTAAACTCCTGCTCTGCCCATTCAATTAGTGCTGATAATGTTGAAGCCTTGATATTATCGGCTGTCAAACGATTATCAAGATTTGTTCTGAATGACGAAGAAGCCTTTGCAAAGGAACTTCAAGCACTTTGGAATGAAAAGCAGACAGAAAAGCCAAAGCACAATAAATCGGAATTGCACCGTTTTCAGAAGCGATACGATGAATTGTCTAAACTTATTCGTGGCTTGTATGAAAATCTTGTTTCGGGATTACTGCCCGAAAGACAGTATAAGCAACTGATGAAGCAGTACGATGACGAACAGGCTGAGCTGGAAACGAAGATTGAGGAAATGGAAAAGGAACTTACCGAAGAAAAAGTAAATGCTGTTGATATTAAGCATTTCATTTCTTTAATTCGCAAGTGCAAAGAGCCGACAGAAATTTCCGATTTGATGTTTGCTGAACTCATTGACAAGATTGTGGTTTATGAAGCAGAGGGTGTGGGAAAAGCAAGGACACAAAAGGTTGATATTTACTTCAACTATGTCGGGCAGGTCGATATTGCCTATACAGAAGAAGAACTTGCTGAAATAAAGGCACAGGAAGAACAGATTGAGATGGAACGCTTGGCAAAACAGCGTGAGCGTGAAAAAGCCTACCGAGAGAAGCGAAAGGCGAAAAAACTCGCTGAAAACGGTGGAGAAATCGTCAAGACAAAGATATGTCCTCACTGTCAAAAAGAGTTTGTGCCTACAAGTAACCGACAGATATTCTGTTCAAAAGATTGTTGCTATCAGGCAAGGCAGGACAAGACAAAAGCCGACAGAGAAGCTGAAAAAGGAAATCATTATTATCGTCAGCGTGTCTGTGCTGTGTGTGGCAGTACCTACTGGCCTACACACAGTCAGCAGAAATTCTGTTCCGAAGAATGTCAAAAGATAAACCATAACGAGAAGTCTTTGGAATTTTATCACAAGAAGCAGAAGGAGAAATCAGAATGCAAAGATTTATTACAGACGAAAGAACTGGTATCCAGTACGAACTCATCGGAGATTATTACTATCCCTGCTTGACGATAGAAAACGAAGAACCGCCTACGCTCACAAAATACGGAAGAATGAGGGAAAGATATTTGAGGGAGCATAGGAAAGTCTTATATTGCAATCTGCTTACAAGCGGAAAGTTATATGAACACCTTGCTGAAATTGATACTTCGGCGTGTAATATGGCGGAGTATCTGATAAAGGAAATGGCAAGAAAACAAGGTGTGACGGAACAACTGAAAGCGGAGGATATGATGAGATGGGTCGGATTGATGAATAATATCCGAGCCTGTGCAGATGAGATTGTATTGAACGATATTGTGTATTCCTAATAGCATACCAGCCGAAAAGGAACTGCTGTCTTTACTGATGGCAGTTTTCTTTTTCGGGAAGTATTCAAGAAGTCATTAAGTTGTGAGTGTAATGGAAGTGGTAGAAAAGTATAACGCAAACAGGTATAAACCCCGTATCTGATATGCCATTCCCTTATATATGGTTGTAACTTTTGTATGAACGCTATTGACAAGAAAACTTGGTATGAGTATAATTAAGGTGTGCAAAGAAAACTTGGAACGGAGGTATTCTTATGAAAAAGGAAGAAATCTTAAACGCAAGTAGAAAAGAACATCAAAATAAAGACTTGGCTGAAATGGAAATGATATATCGAGCAGGAAGTCACGCAAGTAGAGTGGGGGCTTTGGTGTGTTGTCTGCTTTCTTTGCTATCTTCTATGCTTGCCCATACTATGATTTACAGTCCTTGGGTTATATATTTCAGTATTCTTGCGACACAATGGTTAGTTCGCTTTATCAAAATGAAACGAAGGAGTGATTTGCTATTGACCATTATGTTTTTCATTCTTTCCGTTTTGGCATTTGTTGGATTTGTTCGCCAAATTTTAGAGGTGAGCATATGAAAGAGCAATTACATTTGAAAAATCACTTAAAGGAAGTTCGTACAGCGGCAAATCTTTCTCAAACACAGCTTGCAGAAATGGTAGGAGTTTCAAGAAATACCATTAGTTCTATTGAAACTGGACAGTTCAACCCAACAGCAAAGTTGGCATTGATTTTATGTATTGCTTTAGACAAGAAATTTGAAGAACTGTTCTATTTTTAGGAGGTAATTATGGAGAACATTATGTTGTTGATTTTAGGAGTGTTCATATCTGTTATGGGAATTGTAAATATCAAAGGCAATATCAGTACAATTCATTCTTACAATAGGCGAAAAGTAAAAGAAGAAGATATACCAAAGTATGGAAAAGCCGTTGGAACAGGAACACTGATTATCGGAATATCTTTGGTGTTAGGTTTTATAGTTTCATTTTGGAGTGAAGAGATTATGGGATTTATTATTCTTCCAGCAGTTATTGTCGGATTAGGCTTTATGTTGTATGGACAAATTAAATACAATAAAGGGATTTTTTAAGCAAAGGAAACTTTGAATTTTCCGAATTTTTTAATACATTTTTGAACTGAAAAACTTGATTGAAACCGTTGGTTGACAAATTTC
>ENA-ORNT01001503-ORNT01001503.1-human-gut-metagenome-genome-assembly--contig:-NODE-1503-length-15557-cov-5.294930_pt1 | contig 15557 bp, 12 predicted proteins | sample MGYA00242120_ERZ509032 | MGnify/ENA primary metagenome ERZ509032 (study PRJEB26280, sample SAMEA2338729) | human gut metagenome | biome: human gut; feature: human-associated habitat; material: faeces...
CCAAAATAGGAACCGCCGTATGCGGAACCGCACGTACGGTGGTGTGAGAGGTCGGAAAACGAAAGTAGAAGGAAAACTGCTTCGTTTTCCTCCTACTCGATTTTATAAAATACTGCACGCAGTTAGGCTTAGGATATAGCGTCATGGAGAGCAGCCACAGCATTGGCTTCTTCTTGCCTCTCATTTAACATGCAACCCTCTGAGAATTTGTCATTAAAATCGTTCTCACGTTCCTCATTATAGAAAGGCAGTCCCCAAACCTCATAACGATTAGCCGCAGTTAGCCATTGCACGTCACCCATTTTTTTAATCTGCAACAGAAAATCTTCTTTCCATTTGTCTGTCTTGAGCAGTTGGTTGCCCTTGGGCTCTATGAAAATCTGAATATTGTCATATTTGTTGTCTGTCTCTTTGATGCGCAGAAACAACACATAGTCAGGCTCAAAGGCACGCCCATCGTCAAAACTGTAGATACGCACATCCTTCTCGTTTCGCACAAGCGTTATCTCGTCATACTTTTCTTCCAGCTTGGGCATGACGCTGTCAATATACTTGACGAGAGCTTTCTCCTCGGATGTGCCGAAGTTATCATTGTAGGCATACCAACTCTTGGTAGAGAGGTCAAGGGCATAGTCGGGATTGGCGGGCTCTTTCTGCGAATGCCCCACCTCTTTCTCACTGCCTTCAGGAATGTTTATTTTCATTACAATCTTCTCCCTGAACTTATTTTTGAAAGGATACGGCGAAAACTCCTTGGTGCCGCGATAGCTTTTGCCGCGTGTTCTCAACATGGGGTCCAACTGTCGCAACACTTCTTTTGCAATATACAGCCTGTCGGTTTGCGAATATTCTTGAAGCGTGGCATACTTGCCGCACACTTTCACCTGCAACTGGGCAAGATAATTGTAGGATACTACAAACTCGGCGCACGATTTTAGGCTTGGGCACAACTCATGCAAAGAAGCATAGCTATAAGTGGCAAAGCTGTTCATGGCTGAACGCACAACATGCTTGCCCACTTTCAGAAAATTGAACGGTGGAATTGTCTGGCTCGTCAGCACATCATCTGGTGCCTTGTCGCCGAAGATAAGCCCCGTAGCCATCTTTCCCGTCGGCATTTTAACGGTGAACACATGTTTAAGGATAGTTTCCCCTATGGTGCCGTCATCTTCCACTTCGGCGAGTGTCTTTCGTTCATTGACAAACACGAGGCCTTTGTTGTATAGTTGGCTCTTCTTGAAATCGGCTTTCAAGAACAGCTCCACCTGTACGCTCTTATCCTCGATGATGCCTGTATGTACGAGAGCCGTGCGCAGCTCTTGTATGTATCGTGGGTTATGCGCACTGTGATAATGAAGTTTCTCCACCACCCGATAAAGGTTGGAGGCATCGCCGTCATACTTGCGTTTGTCCGTGGGCAATGCCTCGTTGTTTGGGTCACGAAACGGCATATAGCGAGCACCGCGACCGATGAGCTGTGCTTCCTGCATGGTGGTCTTGCCAGGCTTGCTCCCGTTGGTGTCGCGGGTGTCGTAAAGGCGCACAATGTCATAGAGGTTGAGCACGTCCCAACCCTCGTTCAGCATGTCAACGGCAAAGACTGCCCTTATGCCGTTTGACGAATCTTCAAGCGAGTTGAGCAGCCGTTGCTTTTCTGCTGTAATCGTGTTGCCATCGACGAGCAACGCTCTTCCGAAAAATCGTTCTGCAGTTCCAATATCAGGTTGTCGTCTGTGATGTCATGTGAATGAAAGTAATCGAATGCAGCTTTCAGGTCGTCTTTAGCCCTTGTCTTGATGCGCACGAAGTCGGCATTGTTGAGTGTGGCGATACGTTCTTTGAAAGCATCATAATTGACTTTGTTTTTCGGGATGGTATCCGACTTCAGCAACACAACTGGTTTGATGTCCTGTCCCAATTGCACGAACACCTTGCGCTTGTATTGACTGAGAATGACAGCCTGCAGCGCTCGGTCGAGCGCATCGAGGTCTGTAACGAAAGTTTCCACCTCCTTGGAGTAGCCATCCTCCCGAAAGCGCTTCAAGGTGTAGTCGAAGATTATTTTTTCTTCATATTTCTGTGCTATGGCAAGGTCTGCCAAATCCATCGTGGCGGTAAATTCCAGCAACACATTGGGTCGTTTGCCGTTGTCCCTCTGGAAGATGTTCTTAATTGTTCTCTCCCAGTTTTCCACGCTTTTCTCATCTTCCTTGCTGCGTTTCTTCTTTGTTTCCACATTCAGATGATGGGCTTCGTCTGCAATCAACACTATTGGCTCTGTAGCGAAGTTTTCATACGTCACGGCGTTCTCCTTCTCCACATTCAGGTCGGTGTGCAACGCTTGGATGGTGGTGAGGCAAAGGTTTATGTAGTCAGGATCGGCCCCCTGAAAATTCGTCACCTCTCTCACCTCTACCTTCTTGCCATTGATGGCGATGGAAGGGGCAAAGAGATATTTCTGCGAGGAAGGGTTCAGAAAGTTGTCGCGCGTCTTCTCCACGATGTTGTTGCTGCTCACGAAGAAGAGGAAGTTTCTGTAGCCCTGCTCGTAAAGGTAGAGCATGGCGAGAGCCATTATCATCGTCTTGCCCGAGCCAGTGGCCATGTGGAAAAGCAGATGAGGACGGAACGGCTTGCCTTCGAACACGTTTTCAGGATTCATGTAGGTAAGGAAATACCTCATACAGTCTGCCTGATATGGGCGCAGATGCTTGGTTGGGGTCATTCCTGTCTCGAAATAATCAGGCAGCTGGGTTCGTGCGATGGTCTGGCGGCCGAATTCCTGTTCAATTATTTGTTGAAGCTTTGCCATAATCAACGTTCTTTTCTGTAAAACTCTTGTGTCAGACGTCTATCCTCGTCCGTCACGTCATACTCGTTGCTGTCTATATCTGACAGGGCTACATAAAGCAGATTCTTGTCAAGACACTCTATGAGGAAACGCTTCTGGTCTTCAAGGCTTAAGCCGTCGAAACTTTCTGCATTGGCATCCATCTCTTTGACGTCTACCTTATAGTTCAGATAATCGGTTGCCTTCATTCGCCCCCAAATGTCTTTCAACTGCTCGCTTGTCTCGGCCTGTTCTATCTCGTCGGCATACTTGTCGTTGGCTTTAGCAAGCTCACAATAGACGAAAGAGCCGCCACCTTGCCAACCAACGAGCTTGCTGATGCCAGACTGCTCGCCTTTAGATACACATGTAAGCCTCTTTAAAGATTTTTCAATCTGCCCATCAAGTTGGTCGCAAGTAATAAACCTACGTTTCATCTTATACGCAACAGCTGCAGTTGTGCCACTTCCTGCAAAAAAATCGAGGACAATATCATTTGGCTTTGAAGCCAGGTCTATAATTCGCCTAATCAACTTTTCTGGCTTCTTTCCACCTTTTAATTTCACCCCACCTTCTTTAGCTATTCCTTCATAAGGAGTATCTATCCAAATGTTAGATAACTGAATACTTGGAACGTCTTCGCCATCAATATTACGAACCTTTTTGGAATAGAAAGCTATCTCTTGTCCTTTCGTAACATACAATGGGGAGTTGTTCGAGCGTTCTAAGCAAAAAATCGCATCTTTATTTTCTCTAGATAACTCTCTAAGTTTAACTGCATCTTCTGCTGCATCATCATTTATCGCAGTCAAGCGAAATACTCTATCTTTGTTTGCCAGAGCAAAGTCTGCAACAAGTTGCTTAAACACAGCATTCTTTATGTTTTTCAGCGCCTCTTTTTTATTCTTATACCCTTCTTGTTCTGCAACAATCGCATCTATTCTTTCAAAATTCCATTTTTTATAATTATCGTCAAAGTTTGTTATATAAAACGCATAATTATCATCATATTCTGTTTTTACGAATTGCTGCTTAAATGTCCATTGTCTCTTATGCTTAGCAAAAGCCAAAATGTATTCTGCTGTTTCGAATACACCAGGGTTTACACTCGCAAAACCTGAAGGCGATTTTGTTTTGATGGTAATCTTATTTATAAAGTTGTTTTCTCCGTTTTTATTAAAAACTTCTTTTAACATAAGATGTAATTCCGCTACACCATCATCACTTATCTGAACAAACAAGGCCCCATCATCTGACAGCAAATCCCTAGCAATCTCTAACCGATTCTTCATAAAAGTACACCAAGTGGATAATTTAAAATTAGAATTGTAGTTAAAGGTATCTTCTGATTTATTGGCTACAAAATAATACGGCGGATCAATATAAATTAGTCTCACCTTCCCTGCATACTTCTTCTTCAAAGAATGCAAGGTCAAGAGGTTGTTTCCTTTGATGATAAAATTGTCGGTATTAGTAAGATGTTCCACCTTGTGTTCGCCATCCTTGTCGTAACGCTTGAAATGGGAGAACACCTTTGGCTCGGTCAGTCGGTTCACCTCGTCGGGTGCGAGAGTTTCGTTCCAGAATATCTCGTTGCGCTTAGCCTCCTCTTTGGTCTGTCCGCCTTCAAGCACACAGTCTTTGTAAGGCCAAGAGAGCACCACCTCTCGGCTCTCGCTGATGAAGCGTCCGTTTTCGTTGGTCAATCCAATCTTATTCTTAAACATGGTGTAGCTGCCACCTAAGAACTGGGTGTCGGAAACGAAGCGTTGAAACTTTACCTTGTCGAAAACCATCATTCCTTCAACTTCTTGAAAGAAGACAGCTTTTATCTTATCGTTGCCAAGCAGCGATTTGATGAGAAGCGGATTGAGGCTGAGGGCATCTTCAACGATTCTGTTTTTCAACAATGTGCCGTCGTCCATACAATAACGGCTGTTCATGCGCAGGAGCTGTTCCAGCTCATGATAAAGGTGCAATGCGTCCATATATTCTAATAGTTAGATGTAGCATCCAACTATCACCAGGCTTGTGCGTGCAGACGCAAAAAGACACAAAAGAAAAGGGTGTGAACCACTCTTATGGGTCTTCCGTGGCAAGCGTAGGAATGTCTGAACCACCGTCCGATTATAAGAATGTTCACACCCGTATAGGGCATGAACATTGGCTCTAATAATCGAACGATGGGCGTCACCTATGCTTACGACAGATGAAGCCAACCATTATTGGTGTGGTTGTATATTCAGAATGAAAGTTTCCTACGCTTTTTCTGGAAGACCACAATAATAGTCAATGCTTTATGTTTTACTAAAATGTCTTGGAGATGACACGAAGCCAAATCCAAGGGCAAAGATACGAAGATTTTTGCTTATTGTGCCATGTTGGGACAAGAAAAAATGAAATGTGTGGCTACCGTTGTGCTTCGCTGTTCTGTTTTGTCATTATGCTTTGCCGTTTATGTTTCAACCTCTCTCATTCGCTTTCGGGCGCTTCCGTGCTTTGCGTTAATGGTACGAAACCCATGTGTTAATCGGGTGAAATTAGGCAATGGATTGGGCAAAACCCAGCAACAAGTTGGGCAAAACTCAGCAACAAGTTGTCTCACATCGACCGTTGTGAACATGGAGAACGGTCGATGCTCGTGTTCGTATCGACCGTTATGAACATGTGGAACGGTCGGTGTGAGATGACTTTCTCACTGCTTTCGCCCGACTTTCTCACTGCTTTTGCCCGATTTTTTCACTGCTTTCGCTCGATTATTTCAATGCTATTACCCGATTATATGCCCCGATTTGTTTTCTGCTATGCGCTGTTTTGTCTTTCGAAAAGCCTTGTTCTGTCTTGCTAAGCCATTGAATTCTTCACGCTTCACGCTTCGTTCCTCACCTTCCTTTTCTTCGTCCTTCACCTTCCTTTTTGGGGCCTTCACCTTTCTTTTCTTGGCTCTTCACTTTTCATTACGCTTCACGCTTCGCTCCTTTATGTAAATTCTATGCTCAAAAAAACTTAAAAAATTGTATGTATTGATTTTTTTTCATATATTTGCACCAAATTAGAGAGACCTATATCGTAAAGTAACTGACCGATAAACAGATAGATAAAAACCACTATCATACTTTGTTGACATCATCACTTTGAAAAAAACGAAACTATTCTTTTTCAGATAAGTTTTTGTTGTCAATTTCATTCATACTTTATAAATATAAGTTTGTGCTGAGAGCATATACGGCTCATGCTGGCTTAATGGGCGTTCATACCCTTTTATATATAGGGACGAATAGTGCCATTTTGTTGCTATGATGCTTGCCGCATATATACTTTTGTTCCATGGCTGCCGCCTGATTGTTCAGCCGGTATTGGTTCTGAACAGGGGGTTGATTTAGTATAAAGGTAAGATTGAAGTAGGGATAATTTCCTCCTTGAACTGAGTAGCCATGGAACTTTTTTCTTTCGCTTGGCCACAAAATTGGTACAACGTGCCACTGAAACATCATCTTAACAGAAAAAAATGGGGAAGAGATAGGCCGTTTCACTTTATTTTCGTACTTTTGCAGCGCAAATAGAAATTTTAACAACATTATGGACGACTATTACGCGGAAAATATTATTTCAGCAAGATAGAGTCTGCCGTAGGATAAGGCAAGGCTCCATCTTGTTAGCGCATGGAGACTTTGCCTTATGAGAACATATTGGAATATCAACACCTCACTAAAGACCATTAACGAATGGCAACCCAACTGCTGGATACAGGTTACTTGTCCAACAGAAGAAGATCAGCAGTATCTGGAAGATAAATTTAATATTCCCGACTATTTTCTTTCCGACATTAGCGATACCGACGAACGGGCTCGCTACGAATATGATGATGGCTGGATGCTTATCATCTTACGTATACCGTATGTAAAAGAAATACGGTCGCGCACGCCTTATACCACTGTTCCGCTGGGTATCATTCATAAACGCGACGTCACCATCACTGTTTGCTATTATGAAACAAACATGATGATTGATTTTGTGAGCTATCAGCAAAAACGTGGTCAGGGCTTTACCGACTATGTAGACATGATTTTCCGTCTGTTCCTGTCGTCGGCCGTATGGTATCTGAAGCGCTTGAAGCAAATCAATACCCTCATTGAAAAGGCAAAGCACAACCTTGACCATGGTGTGAACAACGAGTCGCTGATAGGATTGAGCCGCTTGCAAGACTCGCTTACCTATTTCATCACCTCAATTCGTGGTAACGAGACGTTGCTGGCTAAGCTGAAGTTTAAGTTGCAAGTGGATGAGCTTGATGCCGACCTTATTGAAGACGTAAACATTGAGATGTCGCAGGCACGAGAAACCACCAATATCTATGCCGACATCTTAGAGTCGACGATGGATACCTATTCAAGCATCATTAACAACAACATGAACACCGTGATGCGTACCCTTACCTCGGTGTCGATTATCATGATGTTCCCCACGCTCATATCGTCAATCTTCGGCATGAACCTTATCAATGGCATGGAAAACTATCCTTACGGCTTTGCCATTGCCATGGTGCTCTCAGTGCTGGTGTCGGCCGTGTCGTGGGTAATTCTCAGACGTAAACGATTAATGTAAACCATACATGCTTTTATGCCTATCTGGCATACATAAAGCCCCTTTTAGCAACGGCATAACCCGTTTAATGTCTGCTAAAAGGGGCTTTATTGGTGTCTGTAAGCATTGGCCAACAGCCTTATAACGAGATAAAATGAAAAAAAATGTGTTTTTTTCGTTGCTATTCAATTTTTTTTATTTAAGTTTGCACTTTATAAATACTGAAATTGTCATGCCCTCGCAGGTCACAGCTCGTTATAAAGAAAGCTGATGCATGCCATGCAATGCTGGGGCGTGACATATATGTGATAGATTACCTTGTCATAAACTAAAACAGTGAAATGATGGACTCTCAAGAGAACACCCTGCAACAGGGTACATTTGAAAATGAAAAGAACGTGGAGCAATCTGCCGTTCAAGTAGAAAACGTAAACACAGAAGCTCCCGCTCAGACGGCTGACAGTGAGGCTCAAGAGGCCCAGGAAACAGCTACTGCTGAACCTGCAAAAACTTTCAAAACCAAGAAAGAAGTCATCGACCGCCTGAAAGAGATTGTCGCCAATGACGAAACGCCCACGAAGGACGAGATTGATCATTTGAAGACAACGTTCTATAAGCTACACATTGCCGAGCGCGAGGCACGCATGAAAGCGTATCTTGATGGCGGCGGCGACCCCGAAACCTATCAGGTGATGCCTGACGAAGACGAGGAGGTGTTTAAAGCCGAGATGGGCATCATTCGCGAAAAGAGAGCCAAACTGTTCTTGCAACAGGAAGAAGAGAAGCAGGCCAACCTGCAGAAAAAGCTCGACATCATTGAGAAAATTAAAGAGATGGCCACATCGCCCGATGAGGCCAACAGCCATTATACCGAATTTAAAGAGCTGCAGCAGCAGTGGAAAGACATTAAAGCTGTGCCCGCTGAAAAGGCCAGCGAACTGTGGCGCAACTATCAGCTGTATGTAGAGCAGTTCTACGACCTGCTGAAGCTGAACAGCGAGGCACGCGAATACGACTTCAAGAAGAACCTTGAAACGAAGACTCGCCTGTGCGAGGCTGCCGAAAAGTTGGCCGACGAGACCGACATCATCAGCGCCTTCCACCAGTTGCAAGAGCTGCACCAGCAGTATCGCGAGACAGGCCCCGTGGCTAAAGACCTTCGCGAACAAATCTGGACACGCTTCAAGGCTGCCTCTACCGTCATCAACAAGCGTCACCAGCAGCATTTTGAAGAGCTGCGTGCCCGCGAGGAAGAAAACCTTACCCGCAAGACAGCGCTGTGCGAACAGGTTGAGGCCCTGATAAAGGAAGAAAACAAAACCGCCTCTGACTGGGAGAAACGCACACAACAAATCATCGCTCTGCAAAACGAGTGGAAGACCATAGGCTTTGCTCCGCAGAAGATGAACGTGAAGATATTTGAGCGCTTCCGTTTGGCTTGCGACGACTTCTTCGGCCGCAAAACACAGTTCTTCAAGGCTGTCAAGGCTCAGATGGCTGAGAACGCCGACAAGAAACGTGCGCTGGTAGAAAAGGCTAAAGCACTGCAAGATAGCACTGAATGGAAGTCGACCAGCGACAAGCTGATAGCCCTTCAGAAAGAATGGAAGACCATAGGTCAGGTGCCCAAGCGTTTGGGCGACCAGCTGTGGGCCGAGTTCTTGGGCGCTTGCAACAAGTTCTTCGATGCACGTAACGCTGCCAACGCTGGCGTACACAACGAAGAGCGCGCCAACCTCGACAAGAAGAAGGCTGTGATTGAGAAGTTGAAGGCTGTGCTTGAGGCCGCTGCCGACGATGCTCAGCAGCAGGTGCAGCAGCTGGTTGAAGAGTATAACGCCGTAGGACACGTGCCTTATAAAGAGAAAGATAAGGTGTATGAAGAATATCATGCCGTGCTCGACAAAATTTATAAACAGCTCAACGTCAGCTCGGCACGTCGCCGCTTGAACAACTTCAAGAACAACCTGAAGAATGTGGCTAAGCGTGGCGAAGATGCTCTCGATACTGAGCGTGGCCGACTGATGCGTCGCTTTGAGCAGCTGAAGCAAGAGGTGCAGACCTATGAAAACAACCTCGGCTTCCTTAACGTAAGCAGCAAGAAGGGCAACAGCCTTATCGACGAGATGAACCGCAAGGTGCAGAAGCTGCGCGACGATATGGAGCTGGTGAAGCAGAAGATTAAAGCTATTGACAGCGAGAACAAAGACAACTAATTACGTCTCAACACGCAAACAGCATAAGGGAGATGGAGCCATAACACGCCTCATCTCCCTTTTTTATGCTCGTGGCTTTATTTTGTGACCCTTCAATATCTGAAATATGAAAAAAAATATGTAAGTTTGCGATATGAAAAGCGTAAGACCCAAGAAAAATCTCGGCCAGCATTTCCTGACCGACCTCAATATAGCCAAAGCCATCGCCGATACGGTTGATGCCTGTCCAGATATTCCCGTCCTTGAGATAGGGCCTGGTATGGGTGTGCTCACACAGTATCTCGTTACCAAACCACGTGAGGTAAAGGCCGTGGAGATTGACACCGAGAGTGTGGCCTATCTGCACGAACACTTCCCATCGCTGCGCGACAATATCATTGGCGACGACTTTCTGCGCATGAACCTCAACGATATCTTCGCAGGCCGACAGTTTGTGCTCACTGGCAACTATCCCTACGATATCTCGTCGCAGATATTTTTTAAGATGCTCGACTATAAAGACCTCATTCCTTGCTGCACAGGCATGATACAGCGCGAGGTGGCCTTGCGTATGGCATCGGCACCTGGCAATAAGGCTTACGGCATCTTGTCGGTGCTCATACAGGCGTGGTATGATGTAGAGTATCTGTTCACCGTCGACGAGCACGTGTTCAACCCACCACCAAAGGTGAAGAGCGCCGTGATACGTATGACACGCAACGAGGTTACCGATCTGGGATGCGACGAGCGGCTCTTCAAACGCATCGTCAAGGCTGTCTTTAACCAGCGCCGCAAAATGTTGCGCGTAAGCTTGAAACAGGTGTTTTCAGGCACACCCGCTCGCCCCGAATTCTATACAAACGACATCATGACCCGTCGTCCTGAACAGCTCTCGGTGGCCGAGTTTGTTACCCTCACCAATATGGTGGAGGCTGAGATGCAAGCCATTGCGCCCACCACTACCCACGCTGAAGGCTAACAACAGGCAAAGCGGTAACGTAAAAAGACCACGTATAGCGTAAAAAGAAAAAACACGCACAAACAGTTGTGAATATCGGATATTATCACTAAATTTGTGCATCTGATTTGACAATATAAACCAATAACGATAATTTATATATGATTGACGTAAAAGAAACATTGACAGGTGCCACTGAGCGCATGGAGATGGCAGCCATGTATCTCGAAGAGCAGTTGGCACGCATCCGTGCCGGACGCGCCAATGTGGCTATCCTCGACGGAATAAGAGTGAGCTCGTATGGCTCAATGGTTCCTCTGAATCAGGTGGCTAACGTGTCGGTGCCCGACCCACGCACCATTGCCATCCGTCCCTGGGATAAGAAGGCCATCCGCGATATTGAAAAGGCCATTATGGATAGCGACGTAGGCATCACACCCGAAAACAATGGCGAGATTATTCGTCTGGGTATACCGCAGCCTACCGAGGAGCGCCGTAAAGAGCTGGTAAAACAGTGCAACAAGATTGGTGAGAAGACCAAGGTTGAAATTCGTAACGCGCGTGGCGACGTTAAAGAAAAGTTGAAGAAAGCCATCAAAGACGGCCTCTCTGAAGATAATGAGAAGGACGCTGAGGCTGAATTGCAGAAAATTCACGACAAGTTTATCAAGCGCGTTGACGACTTGCTTGCCGAGAAGACAAAAGAAATTATGACCGTATAATATATTCAAGGTAAAAAGGTAAAAAGGCATAAACGGTAAAGGTTTCGTGGCATATTGTGCTAAGAACATTTTGCGCGTCATCTGCTTTTTACCTTTTTACTTTTTTTATTTTTCTTACCTTTATATATGAAGGGACTCGTAATAAAAAACACTGGAAGCTGGTACACCGTGAAGACCGACGACGGCAACATTGTGGAAAGCAAAATAAAAGGCAACTTCCGATTGAAGGGCATACGCAGCACAAACCCCGTGGCTGTGGGCGACCGCGTTGAGATTATTCGTAACCAGGAGGGCACCGCCTTCATCAGCGCTATCGAAGACCGACGCAACTATATCATACGCAAGTCGCAAAACTTGAGTAAGCAGAGCCATATCATTGCGGCCAATGTCGACCAGGCTTTCCTCATTGTTACAGTCAATTATCCTCAAACCTCTACCACTTTCATCGACCGCTTCTTGGCTTCGGCCGAGGCTTACAGCGTGCCCGTGGTACTGGTGTTTAATAAAACCGACTTGCTTTCGGAGGAAGAGCGACACTATCAAGACATGATGATGACGCTGTACGAAACCGTGGGCTACCAGTGTGTGGCTATCTCGGCCGAAAAGGGCGACGGCGTAGATACCTTGTTGCCGCTGCTGCATGATAAGATTACGTTGCTCAGCGGAAACAGCGGCGTGGGCAAGTCGACACTCATCAACCGCATCTTGCCAGGCGTAAACCTTCGCACGGCCGAAATTAGCGACTCGCACAACACGGGTATGCACACCACTACCTTCAGCGAGATGCTACAGTTGCCCAATGGCGGATACATCATTGACACGCCGGGCATCAAGGGCTTCGGCACCTTCAATATGGAGCCTGAAGAGATATCTGGCTTCTTCAAAGAGATATTCCGCTTCTCGAAAGACTGCCGCTTCAATAATTGCACCCACACACATGAGCCTGGCTGCGCCGTGATAAAGGCCGTTGAAGACCATTATATTGCTGCCAGCCGATACCAAAGCTATCTTTCAATGCTTAACGATAAAGACGAAAATAAATATCGTGAGGCGTATTGATTTGTAAAAAGGAACATCAACATAGGACAATAATTAAGAAAACGGACAACATCAGACAACAATTGAACACATTGAACAACAATTAAGAAAACGGACAACATCAGACAACAATTGAACAACAATGAACAACAATTAAGAAAACGGACAACATCAGACAACAAATAGCTAACTATGATAACAATAGAACAACATGGGTTATGGTTGACACAAAATATTTAAAACAACATGTATATGATGTTGTTGGAGCCATATACGAGGTGCATCGTGAACTTGGAGCGGGGCTTAATGAATTTTGTTATCAAGAAGGTTTGGAGATAGAGTTATGTAATCGCAGTATTGATTTTCACCGTGAACCTTCTTTTCATCCCTTATATAATGGTAAAGAAATGAAAGCCATTTATCGTCTTGACTTTATTTGTAAAGATGATATTGTAGTGGAATGTAAATCAGTAACTGCTTTAACGCCTGATCATAGGGCACAATTGTTCAACTATATGCGTTTAACAGATTCTATGTGTGGAATACTTGTTAATTTTAAACCGAAATATGCTGTGGTGGAACGTTATTTCTATGATAGTAATACACAGGAAATCTTATCTGTAGATGGTGTTCCCATAATATGATTTAACATATTCGTTGTCTATCTTCTTCTGTTGTTGTCATATGTTGTAGGTAACCAAAGTTGTTGTTTAGGTTGTTCAATTGTTGTCTTATGTTGTCTGTTTTCTCAACCGTTGTTCAATGTCGTTTTGTTTCGATTATAATTATTTTTGTCTCCACAGCTGGTCGCCCTTAATCTCAAGTGGCATGGGAATGTTGTCGGTGAAGAGCATGCCTGTGCCCAAACCTTGGGGCATGGTGATGTCGGGGCCATACACGTCAGAGGCAAACTGTGCGATGGCGTTTAAGCCCACGTTGCTTTCCAGGGCGCTGGTTATCCACGAGCCTATGCCGCGCTCTTTTGCCATACGTATCCATTCTCTTGAGCCCGTCATGCCGCCATGCAACGATGGCTTCAGAATGATGTATTGTGGGCGAATGGTGTCGAGCAGATGTTCTTTCATCGACACTATATTCACGCCTATCAGCTCTTCGTCAAGGGCGATGGGCAGCGGCGTGTTCTTGCATAGCCGGGCCATGTCGGGCCATTGATGCTGACGTATGGGCTGCTCGATAGAGTGTATGTCGTATTTTGCCAACTGTTCCAATCGGTTCATCGCATCGTCGGGCGTAAAGCCACCGTTGGCATCTACGCGCAGTTCTATCTGTTCCTTTGTAAAGGCCGAGCGTATATGGCGTATCAGGTCGAGCTCTTTGTCAAAGTCGATGGCGCCAATCTTTAGTTTTACGCATCTAAAGCCTTCCTGCATCTTGCTTTCCAGCCGAGCCAGCATCTCGTCATAGTTGCCCATCCACACCAGCCCGTTGATAGGAATTCCTTCTTCGCCACGTGCAAAGGGCGTGTCGAACAGCTGGTCGCCACCGCGCTCAAAACTTAGCAACGCCGTTTCCAGTCCGAACAGCATCGAGGGATAGGGGCGCAGCATATCGTGGTTCAGCTTGCCTGTTAGTGCAAACATATTGCATATTGAGGTCAGTATGCGTTCATATTCGGGTATGGCGTCGCAGCTCAGGTCGGGCAGTGGCGCACATTCGCCCACGCCTTTGCGGTCGGGGGCGTCGGGCGATGTGATGGTGATGAACCACGACTGGCGCGTGGTGTACACCCCTCGTGATGTGCCGGCAGGCTGCTTAAAGTGCAGCGTGCGCGGCGTAATCATTACATGATAAGTCATTGTTTTTCTTTCGTTTATGGCCAATGCTGATGATGGCCAACGCCACAATATGACAAAACCATTATGGCAATTTAGGATATTTCTTGAAGTCGGGCTTGCGCTTTTCAAGGAAGGCGCGGCCACCCTCTTGTGCTTCGTCAAGCATATAGTAGAGCATGGTGGCATCGCCCGCCAACTCTTGTATGCCCGCCTGCCCGTCGAGCTCGGCGTTGAGGCCCGCCTTTATCATGCGCAACGCCAGGGGCGAGCGCTCCATCATGGTTTCGGCCCATTCTACACACTCGTCTTCCAAGCGGTCGAAGGGCACCACCTTGTTCACCATGCCCATGCGTTCGGCCTCTATGGCGCTATACTGTCGGCACATAAACCATATCTCGCGTGCCTTCTTCTGGCCCACGATGCGTGCCAAGTAGCTGGCACCAAAGCCTGCATCAAACGATCCTACCTTGGGGCCTGTTTGTCCGAAGATGGCGTTCTCGCTGGCAATGGTAAGGTCGCACATCAGGTGCAGCACATGTCCGCCACCAATGGCGTAGCCGTTCACCATAGCGATAACGGGTTTCGGCAGCGAGCGTATCTGCTTCTGCACGTCGAGCACGTTTAGGCGGGGCACACCGTCGTCGCCCACATATCCGCCACGTCCTTTCACGTTCATATCGCCTCCCGCGCAAAAGGCCGTATCTCCGGCTCCTGTCAGAACGACTACGTTAATGTCCGGGCGTTCCCGGCAGATGTAAAAGGCGTCGCTCATCTCCGTGGTCGTAGTCGGGGTAAAAGCGTTGCGATACCGTTCCCGGTTGATCGTAATGCGGGCGATGCCGTTGTAGAAATCAAATAAGATCTCCTCATATTCCTTGATGGTTGTCCATTCTCTTTTCGTTTCCATATATTATATGTTTTGTGCTTGGGATGAATTTTTTAGTTGATGATAATATTCCTTGAGCAATCGTACGTCTTCCGCTTTGTCCGTGAAAACCTCCATGAATAGGGGATGTTCGCTCGGTTGCTCCGTTTGGGTAAAGGCGCTCATCGCCGCTGCCAACTCCTCGGCATTATGGACAGCGGAGTAGGAGAATCCCCTTTCCGTGGCCCATCCCTCCGCTGAGGTCTGGTGGGAGGCGGTAACGTAACGGTGCGTACGCTCGTTCATCTTGAATCCCGGCAAGGCTTGGAAGATCTCGCCACCTCCGTTGTTCAAGAGCAGGATGCGAAGGTTATTGTGCAAGTTACCGTTCCACAACGCATTCATATCATAGAAGAAACTAAGATCGCCTATAACGATAAAGTTTAGTTTTTGCGAGGCCGAGGCGTATCCGATGGCCGTAGACAAGGAGCCTTCGATCCCGCTCGTACCTCGGTTACAACAAACCTCAACCGTCTCGGGTACGGTGTAAAATTGCGCGTAACGTACGG
>ENA-ORNT01001508-ORNT01001508.1-human-gut-metagenome-genome-assembly--contig:-NODE-1508-length-15532-cov-10.868838_pt1 | contig 15532 bp, 30 predicted proteins | sample MGYA00242120_ERZ509032 | MGnify/ENA primary metagenome ERZ509032 (study PRJEB26280, sample SAMEA2338729) | human gut metagenome | biome: human gut; feature: human-associated habitat; material: faeces...
AAAGTCTCAATATATAGAGGGTTACCTCTTCTGAGATTTTATCCGGACACTAGTGAACCAATTTATTAATACAGAAAATTTTAGAATTATGAAAAGAAACGTAATGATTTCAGGTGAGTTCACATTGTCAGAAATGACCAGCACTAAGAAAACTGTCAAGGTAGCTTCAAGCAAGAAAAATGCTAAGGCTCGTCTTGAAGCCCTTAAAGCGGCGGGCGTTGACACGTCTAATTACTTCGCCATGGGTGATGAGATGGTTATAAAGGTCGTTGAAGGCGTACCTATGCAGGTTGCTGATGATGACCCTATTTTTAACGCAATCTGCCAGAGCGGTTATCTTAACCACTACAAGCTATTCCGCCGTATAGTGATGGCTCAGATGTTCCACATGCTTCGTAAAATGGAACAGAGTGGTGAAACTTTTAATGGATTGCTTCAGCAACATGGCTATGAGTATTCTTGGCGCATGGTAGAGAATGAGCTTCACGCTCAATCTAAGATGGAGAAGCATGGCGATGCCGAATGTCTTTTTCAGCGTTCTCGTTGGTTTAATAAGAGGGTGATTGCTGAGATGATGATAGACTATATCAATGCTCTTAACACTCTCATCGAAAAACACTTGATGTATAGCGATAAGAAAAAGAAGGGCGACCAGAAGACATTTCGTCACAAGTGCAAGGGCATTCCTTATATTCGCTTGGCAGGCAAGAATATCTTTGTTTCAGACATTCCAAACAAGGTGTTCGCTCCACTTTGCAAGCTACGTTGTAAAATGCTAAACGCTGACAGTGTAGACGAGATGTATCGTATTGTATACTCGTTTAACAGAATGCGCAAGCGCTTGTCGAGTGACACCAAGCAATCATACGCCTTCATCTATGCTTATAAAGGTTCTGGAGCTTACTTTACTATGCGCAATCTCATTATGTTTCACGGAGCACGTTTCAATAAGATGAATGAGAAGAAGTCATTGGAATATGTTGAGCAGAAGGCTGAAGAGTATGCTAAAGATGGGTGGCGTATGATGGGTGTTATGAAGGAACTCATCGTCAACTCAGGCATTTCAATTCAAGGTAAGATTGATGAGTGGCACAAGCGCCGCTAATTCATAAATAAAGTCAAACTCGATACAGTGGGTGAGCTAATTTAATCAGAGGCTTACATGAGAGGTGATCGCCAACCTGGTTGTTACCAAGGTCTACGATCACCTTCATTTACCCTCTCTTAATCGGTAGGATATAGTGAGACACCAAGCTCACAACTGTATCAAAAACAATACAATTATGCAAGAAGATAAGATTTTAGAAATGTTTTTCGAGCCTGAAAGATGGCAGTATGCAATTAATAAGGGCTTTGGTAAGGACATCGACAAGGCAACATTATACAAGCTCACTTCACCACAAGCAAGAGCAAGTATGTATCAGCGCATCAAGGATGGTAAATATAAAATTATGCCTCCTCATACAGCGAAGATTCCGAAAGACAACGGAGATTTTCGCACAGTCTACGTGAATGAACCTGTAGACAGAATCCTTTTAAGCATTACCAACGATTTATTGTTTGAGCTTATGCCAGAAATGATACACCCAAACTGCAAGTCTTATCAAAAAGGCTTAGGTTGTGGTCGTGTCGTGCAGAATGTGGCTCAGATAATGAATCATGGTGGCGATGGTGTTCTTGGATGGAAATCGGACCTCTCTAAGTATTTTGACAGCGTTCCTATCAAGTATATTGACGAAGCGTTTGATAAAGTAGAAGAGAAATGGGGCAAGTCGAAGCTCATTGATGTAATACGTGATTACTATCACACAGACTTATTCTTCGATACAGAAGGAAATCTTTGCGAAGCGTATCAGTCGCTCAAACAAGGATGTTCTGTAGCATCATGGCTCGCAGACGCTATTCTCTACCACTTAGATGAAATGTTGTCATCGCTCAACGGTTTCTATAATCGTTACTCTGATGATTCGCTATTCCTTGGTGAAGATTACGAGAAGGCTATGGAGATTATGCAGAGCGAACTGGCTAAGATGCAGATGAAACTCAATCCTAAGAAGGTCGAGTATTTGGATGCAAACCATTGGTTCAAGTTCTTGGGTTATTCCATCAAAGGACACAACATTTCATTGTCCTCTACTCGTATCAAAACCTTTCAGAAGGAAATCGAGAAGAGAACTATCAGAAAGCGAGACATCACAATGACGAAAGCTATCAACTCTGTAAACCGCTATCTCTATAAGGGATGCGGAGAGTTTTCGTGGGCAACACAGGTTTTACCTATAGTCAACGTAAAAGAGGACATCGACAAACTTAACACCTTCGTCATGGACTGCATACGTGCGGTCAAGACAGGAAAGAAGAAAGTTGGTGGACTTGGCTACGTCAAGACACAGGCCATTGGTTGTATAGACCGTGGTCGTGGTAGAAATGTGAAAGCTAACAGAACTAAGACAGAGAGCGAAATTAAAGGTTACTTATCAATAGGTTGTGCTCAGAATGCTATGCGTACAAGCAAGGCTGCCTACACAACATTGGTAATGAATCTTTAGTAAAAATCTGAGCACACAGGCAAGAAAGAAGGACGGATGATTTATAAGCGTCTCGAAAACACCAACTTGAAAGGGACGCAAGACCAAGTTATAACTTGAGTCTTGGAACCTTTCGAGATGGCATTTCAGACAATTAAATCGAAACAATAAAGCGTTGTGCCAGTCCGTATGGCTTTCTTTGATGGCGCACACCATCATTTCTTGAAGGAATGGCATCAATTTATGAAACAGGCTTAAACCAGAGATAATCCCCAGGACAATTGAAGGAATAATCTTCCTTCCATAGTCCAGGGAATTGATTTCTGGTGAATCCCTGTGTCAAATCACAAATCTACAGCATTGTGTCAATGCCATTGGTCAAGAAACCACCTAAGCACAAAGGCTATCTTCTGAGAAGAGTTTATTTATAGCTATGACTCACAACTACGCCGCTTTCATGCCTGATTACGCCTTTCAGGCGGCGTACTAAGTCATCGCAAATCAAACAATTATAGTAAAGTGCCATACTCTATGAAGAAGATTATTTATTGCCGAATAGATATGCAAGAAAACAAGCTTTCATGCCAAGTAACGTATTACGCGGGTAAACCGATAATTATCCATTAACCCGCGTGACTCATACTGGGCTACAATCAGTATTCTAAAGCAAGGCAACATGTTTTTGAGTGTGTCTAAAAATGAATTGCATCATGGCTTATCAAGGGTGTGAAGTTATATTATCCTGCTGTACAATCAACTACGACGGGCTATAACTCCAGCCCGTCGTATATGATTTAGCAGGCTAAATCGAATATATATATCTATGCAACAACACATGTGAGATAAACCAAACGTATTGCAGCGTGTATCGCCAAGGGCTGAAAGTTCAATTAAACATCCTAAAGCGGGATACACCTTGAGCATAGCTCAATCCAAGTTACCACTTGGGGGAGATGAGATGGTGTAATCCCTCAAGGATGTCTAATATCAGATGAATAAAGAGATGCAACCATCAGCACGAGACGAACTTTTTGGCTATTGCAAGCCTAAACATGCACAAGAAGGATAATTTAGACAAACAGTTTGAATACTCCTGAGTTATCCACTGGATTATATCCAGGGAAACTCAGGATTCTCTTGACTGTTTATATCAAGGAAATACAGTGAAGCAACATATCCTGTGAGTGCATATTTTTATCAATCATTAAAAATGAATAACTATGAAGGTTATTTCAGAAATTAGTTTAGAGAATTTCGAGTTTTGGAGCGGTGCTCAAAGTACGGCAGCAGAGCTTAATGGCGAACAATTCGCAATCTTGGAGGAAGCCTTAGAAGATTTACATCCTGAAGGTATGACCGACACCGAAATCAACGATCTGTTTTGGTTTGACTCAGATTGGGTATTGCAAACTGCTGGCGTATACCCCAAGTTCTATCAGCTCACCTCCCCTTGCGGTCTGATAAGATACGTTAAGGCAGAAAATCAAGAAGAAGCCAACACTGTTGAGTGTAGCGGTATTGAGTATGAGCAAGTTGACGAGACCGAATGCTGGTCTGGCGAAGTTCAAGACGTTGGAGATTTTGACTTTGAGAATTTCAACGACATTCACTACTTTAAGGTCTACAGTAAATCACGTCAAAACACGATGATTATGCGCTGTGAAGGAGAAGAAGCTGCTCAGGACTTCAAAGAACAATTCTCTATGTGTGACATTGAAGAGATTGACAAAGTTGAGAACTTTGGCTACTCTGACGAAGAGGATTGGAACGACTGGGATGGCGATAGTGATGGTATTGAAGAATTTGCTAACGATGAAGATGAATAAGCAAACAAGCATATCAGAAGCTACCATACTCAAAGTACTTGTAAACATCAAGTGCCTTGGATATATGGGACGTTGTGCAAGGCGTTTCTCCAGTAAGGATAGAGCAAAGATTCTTGACATACTGGAAAAGCGTGGGCTTATTGACGAACACATGAACCCCACGCTTAATGCAATACCAATCATAACAGAAAACTTACATTTATGTGAAGAATAAAAGCTATGGAAATGAATAAACTTGAAAAAGAAGCGATGGTACAAGGTATCAATTGCTTCATCTTTTACTCTTGGAACTATGACCAAGAGCAGGTATCTATCACTACAGCAACTGGTGTGCGTACCGTTTGGCTACCACGAGCACTTGTTCACGCAAAATGGAATTGCGACATCAGTCATATTGCAGACAAGTGGTTTGAATCCACTAAGCATGGCGATTCTCACTCTTACTTCATCAGATTCTATGCTGAGTTAAGTTCAAGTAATCGCAGAGCCTTACTTGAATGGGTGATAGAGAACTATAAAGACGGACAAAGAATTTAAGATATGGCAGATTTGAATACTTTATATTGCTCAGAATGTGGTAGCAATGATGTGGAGGTGAAGATGTGGGTTAACCCTAATACAGATAGAATTGGTGGTGAGTGCAGCACTCCTTTGGAAGAAGAGGATTGCTGGTGTTATAATTGCGAAGAGCACACAAAATTAAAGACTCTAAAAGAATTATGGGAGGACTTCGCCAGCGTTCCTATCAACAATGATGATGAAATTGAAGAGTCGTTCTTGGGTTTTCCTGAGGGCACTTATAGGTTTGATGTGTGGCATTGGTATGATGAACGTTGCCCAAACAATTTGCATGATGATTTAATGTAATTAACGGAGGGTACATTATGAGTTTTAACAAATATGTATTAGACTGGTTCCATGAATTTGTGGAGCAGCATGAGAGTGATAATGAGTGGTGTGAAGAACTTTTCTCAAAAATGGGATATGATAATACATTCTTAGATAAAAATGAAACGCCATTCGATTATCTTATGTCGTTACCAAGTGGTTCTGAAATATACGAGGCGCTATTTGGTTACAGCGCAAAGGTTGATTTTGTTGATGACTTACCAGACACATTGGGCTTTCTCACCTCTATGTTTCAGGAAGTTGCAAAAGAGCAAATCAAGCAATACGACTTTGCCAAAGAACTTATTGAGGATATGACTGAAAACTGCACGAACTACAGTAGCCCAATTGATTTCTTTGAAGACCTTCAATATGGCGGCTGTAAGTCTGGTATGATTGGCATGTTTATATATCACGATTCTTGTAAGAAGTTTTATATCAACCATATAGACGACATGGAGACTTTTCTTGAAGATTTTGAAGAGGAGGTCGGAACTATAAAAAGAGATAAGGGGCTTCCTTATTACACATGGCTTTGCTGGTTCTGCTATGAGGAATTGGCATATCAAATAGCCCGTACACTTTGGGAAACCCATTTTTAATCACTTAAACAATAAAACTATGAAACATTCAGATTTTTACAAAGAGCGTCAAGAAATGCGCCATCGTATTTATAAAGAACTTATTGCAGCACTTGAAGCCCATGGCGGTTCATACACTTGGGGTGAAGAAAACGAAGAAGAGGAGATAGACGTTGATACAGATGAATGTCCTATCGTTGATGTCGTTCCAAGGTGTTGGCAGGATGTTACTGCGGTGTATATAGCTAAGGCGACTTATCGAGAGGGACATCTGGAATTTGTTGCTTACGCCAGGGACTATATGGACGAGGTTAATATTGATTTGGAAGATATTACAACCGACTCTCTTGAATATATCATTGAGTATATACCTGAAACGGATACAGTTTCTGATGTGTCTATTCCTCATAATTAAAAAGCTATGGGGATGAATGAGCGAACCGTGGAGTATTGGCGCCACCCGACTCCATCAGAAATAAAATTTGGCGAAGGTGCGATACACTATCTGTCAGTTGATATAAGTAGAGTTCTCAAACCTGATGGCAACCTGAAGAAATGGTTTATCCATACAGATGGCTTGCGTTATAACCTATAAGGGGTTGTTCCAATAAATTTGGGACAGCCCCTTAATTGTTAAATAAGGGTTAAAGTGGACTTAGTCCACCACCCTTTTAATATTCACATTCTATTTATTAAAAACGTATTAATATGTATATCAGCAAATATGAGGTAGCTCACTATTGGGCACACCAATTAAAAAAATATGCGAGGTCTGGCAACATGTATTTTCATGGAGACACAATATACTCTTACGGAGATCACTTTCCCATGGCTGAAGTGATAACCTATAAAGGCAAGAAGGCATACGTAGTTAACTCTGACAGGTACAGCAATTCAACCTCAAGACATCAGAATATCGTGAGTGAAAGCATACCATGCGATGCACTTGTTTTCCATGTCAGTGGATGCAGGTGTCCGTCAATAATAAATAATGTAGCTCACAATTACGATAATGCAATGTCCTTTGTTGCAGATAAACTAAGCGAAATATGGGATTTGCAGGGAAAACAAAAGAGAGCAAGGGCAAATGATTATGGGGGGGGCAGATTATCGAGAATATTTTTGAATTAATTGGCTGGGTTAAGTTCTGGCACCTTGATAAACCAAGCAGGTGGGGCGGAAAGCGCAAACCATCAGTACAGCAGTTCTGGCAAGATTCCAACTTTGACAAAATTAGTGAATACACTAAGAACTTTGCATATACAGCTAACTGCCTTTGCATTTACGATGAACTCAAAGGATTGGGTGTATTCGATGGCACGCCTCTTGATTCACGTTCCTTGGAAGCTCTGTTAAGACACTCTTTGAGTAAAGAGAGTGCTGATAAGATAAGCGCAAGCATTAAAAAGGCTGAAGCAAGAGCTAAACGTAAAGAGAGCAAACAAAAAAGGGAAGAAGTTGCTAAATCTGAAGAATATTTAGCGGAATGGCATAATGGCACTCTTCGCAACTGGTATGTTACAGAATGGTTTCGTATTATAAAAGGTTGGAACACTGCACTTCGCATAGCTGATGGCTGTATAGAGACAAGCAAAGATATTAAGTTGTCTTTTGCTGAAGGAAAGCGACTTTGGGGCATTATCAAGCATTTAGAGCAAGGCGGCAAGTTTCAGCGTGTATTGGTAATTGATATGAATGAAAGTAAGTGGAAGTTTGACGAATATAAAAACCACATCTTGTTTGCAGGCTGCCATGCAATTCCTTTCAGTGAATGTGAACGAATAGCAAAGATAATGGGATGGACATAATGAATATCGCGATTGGCGTATTAACTCTGGCATTGCTTTGTTGTGATGTCATAATGTTTAAAGCAATAAAAAATGAATAGTGTAATAAACGGCATTAATGTACAGCAATTTGCTAAAGGATGGTGGGGGGAGCATGCTGAGGGGGAGCGACTACTTGAAATGTTGGAACTTCCACAATACATTATCCCCTTCGATGTTGAACGATTTCTAAAAACTCAGCCAGTAATTATTCACTGCCCTAACGGGGAAGAGGCTGAGGTGTGTTTTTCTAAGCGCGACCAGTTCTTTGAGTTCACGTGTTCTTTCAAGGGCAAGCGAAGAAACATGAAGCTTTTTCGCGAATGGGAAACAGAGAGTCTTGATATGTTACTTCTATTTGAATCTTACTCAGTCGGTGAGTGCGTAAGAAAAATATTGGCGGGAGAGAGCATTATTTAATATAAAATCATTAATTTTGTATCATTAACCTAAAAAGCAAAACAAATATGGCAAGAATTTTATATATACTTGTATTCATTTTACTTATCTGCATGTTGTTTCCAATCGGCTACCTGATGATAATGGTTGTCTGGGAGTGTCTGGGCAGTCTATTGGATAGTCTTTTTGACACACATTATTTCTTTATGCAAAGTTTTAGCTAACAAACAAAGATAAATAAATGAATATTAAAGTAAAAGAAACGCCTGGGGTTGCTCTTATCGAGCAGCCTTGTGGCATTGATGGCGTGTATGAGCAAATAGAGGTTTGTGGTAGAAATTGTTATCGCTCCACTCCTAAGGGTGGAGATTCTGCAAAGAAGTTCACAGAAGCAATGATCTCATCAGGGCATTATGCTATGCTTGAACATGGCACGGTATATCTCGCTATGCCTGTTCAGAACGCTTCAGATGAACCCCACAAGATAGTATATAACAAATACACAAAGGCTGCAAGGCAATACATTGATGGTCATAATGGGTTTGACTTTATTACAACCAATTATCGTGTACTGGTAGAGAATGACTGGCTTGACCTACTTCAGTATTGGACTGAACCTACTAAATACCATGAGCGTCGCATAACCGTTATGTTTGACACTAATATTGGCATCAGTCGCGAGTTCAATCGCCATCGTGTTAATTCCGTAGCGGAAAGCAGTACGAGATATTGCAACTATACTAAGAATAAGTTTGATGGAGCATTGACTGTAATTGAGCCTACTTGGTTAAGAGATAGAGCTGGTATTATAAATATGAAGCTTAAAAACGAAAGCCTCATGGATAAAATCCGTGAGTTCACATTAGGTCAAGATTCAAACTGGGAAAAGCTCGACTATTGGTTGTTTGCCTTGGAGGTTGCAAATGTCTGCTATCAGCGTCTCATAGAGCTTGGTTGCAAGCCTCAGGAGGCACGTGAAGTCTTACCACTGGCAACTAATACCCAGCTCATTCATACGGCGTTTGTAGAGGACTGGAAACACTTCTTTGAGCTTCGGGCAGAAGATACCCCAACCAATCATCCTCATCCTATGGCTTAGGAGTTAGCAGCTGAATTAAAAACTATAATGATAAAACACGGTTACATTTAAAAACAAATTGATTATGATTAAGAAAATAACCTATTCTATCGACATTTCTTCAGAGGACAATGGCGATATTGACATTGAGCCTGGAATAGAAAGAGTGACCTACACTGGTACGATTAACGTCAAGAAAGCATTGAAAGAGCGCACATTGGCGTGGATTGATATGCCAGAGATTATGAAGCGTAAAATCATCATGTATTGCAATTTCGGCAACAAGTACTGCTCTATAGATCTGGATGCAGATTTGATATTGAACGAAAAAGCTGATGGTGAGCTTGTATTCAAAGGGTGCAATCCTGAAGATTACAGTAACGATTGGGAAGTTGATGTGGTAGTCGAAGAACGTGAAAAAGACATAAATCTACTCATCAGAAAGCTCAACGGTGTAGCGGCAATAACCATAGAGGAATAACCAAAAACACTTAAATCTCAACCACGAATTTTGATTTATGAAGATAATATACTATCTTTGCAATCAATTCGTGGTTGTTTTCATTAATAACTAAATAAAAATGAATAAATCACGAAGAAAAGAATTGAGTAAGGTCATCAAGATTATGACCGGGTTGAAGAACATGAAACCAAACGCTGAAATATGCAGTTTGTTACAAGAAGCTGAAAAAACTCTTGAAGAGGTTACTGATGAGGAGCAGATGGCATACGATAGCCTGCCAGAAAACTTAATGCTGTCAGCAAAAGCAGACACCTTCTCTGACAATCTCAGTAACTTATGGGATGCGCAAGCTGACTTAGGCTTGGTTGTAGAGGCTTTTGATAATCCAAATGGCAATGGCTATTCCGATTGTCAGGCTGAAGTGGCTTCGGTTATATTGAACTGCACAGAGGCTATTGAACGCAGATGAATAAAGAAAAACTTGGAATAGAGCTATCACGCATGAGGAATGGTAAACCTATTGGTGGACTTACAAAATATGCAATTAAGTCTATTGAGGAGGGGCGTTCTTCATACCCTGTTTCCAATTTGTTGATCTATTGCGAGGCTATTTCTCAGCAATTAGTACTAACAGATATGGCTACAGATGAAAGCTATCCTGTTGACAATATGCAAGAGATACACGAAGTTCTTCAAATGCTGATGGAGAGATGGCAGATAGATGATAGTCTTATGTATCGTAAAACTGGCATACACTATACAGCAAAGAAAGGAGCAACAGGTTCTCTCAGTATCGTTACCATGTTAGCTATGTGTGAAGTTCTGCATTGCAAGTTGGACTTTAACCCTATAAATTGATGAAAGCAGTGTCATAATATCATTATTTGTTATGGCAACAAAAAAAGAAGAGGCTATGCAGAAAGCTATGAGTGGTTATCAAAATTTTATTTCACTCTGTAGAACTTTCTTCGGCAAAAATCCTATTGACAATGTAACAGCATTGGACAAAGACAGTGAGTTTTACAAGACAGCTCAGGACATCGCAAACGAGTTTGAAATGGACTGGGAAAATCTTTCGCAAGAAGATAGCAATGAAATTACCATTGCGCTCTTGGAAGACTACTACAATCGTGTTAATGTTAGTGATAACATGGATATTATCCTGAATATCACAATTAAAGATAAGAAGGCTAAAAAGGCTGACTAATGGACACGAGCTCTGTTCAATACACATTAAGACCAAAAGACCTTCAGAAAGCAAGCTCCTTATTAGAGCTACCATTAGAACAACTTCAGCACTACAATAGTTTAAAGTTGTTAAACGTGGCTTATATCAGAAGTTTACTGATGAGGGCGGACTTTGAAAAGCTCACTAATGGCTTACACTACTTGGAGAAAAACGACAAAAAGTACAATTATCCTGAAGTGGTTAAGGCATTGGCGAGAGAGTATGGTATTGGCGCTAAAGCAGTTGCACAAATACTACATGGCAAGGATGAGTCCATACATTTTTGTTCTAAATGTGGAATTAGAATTACTGCCCAGGGAGCCAGAAATAGAGGCGGCTTATGCTCTAACTGTTATTCAGACTCCCTCGACTTTTAATATTTGTTAGATTGTTTTTATAGATTTTTACTATCCTATTCTTGGCTCCCACACTATTAGTTATTGATAGTGTGGGAGTTTTGTTTCCCATGCAAGGTGATAAAATGGATTGTAGAAATGACACAACAACCACAAAGAATTAAAACTAACATTAAATTTCAGAAAAATGAAAGAGGAGCATTGTATGGTTTCGTAACTAAAAATGCAAAAGGATCATGGAGGGGCTGTAGAGAAAACGAAACAAAAAAGAAAATTGTATTCGTAGACAAGCATGAAGAAAAGGATGTTATTCCTAATGCTCTCTATCAGGCGACTCTCATCCCTATGGCTTCTAACAATGGTTTCATAGCCTTAAATGTCAAGCTGATGCAATTTGAGGCACATATTGAAACTGAGGTGGATGATGATACGTATCGCATTACAGTAAGGTTTGGACATACCGCAATAGTGTACGACCCGACAAGCAAGAATCCTAAGCAAAATGATATACAGGCTATCGTCAAGTTGCTGAAAAGTCGAATAGACCTGAAGTATAAAGAGGCTGTAGCCGAAGAGTTTTGTGATTGCGCTTGCTTACTCCTTAGCGTCTACAAAAGACAAAAATAAATAATTGCTATGTTCATACAGAATATGACGAGCCGAGAAATGGTAAAAGAATATCAAGCTGACTTCCCTGAGATTGATAAAAGCATTCAGAAGGTAAACAGCTCTGATTATGTGGAGACGTTGCTTTATAAAGGGCGCAAGAAAAACGAGATTAGCTTTGTTCGTCCGCTAAAGACCTCCAGGAACAACAATTACATAAATGTCTTTCAGTACATAAAACAAAGTGATAGCACTAACAAGATGGCACGTTGGGAATGGCACACATACACTTTTGCCCTTATGCAAACATTCAAGGGCACTTGCGCTATAACCTTCTTCGAAGAAATTCAATGTGCTATTGTTTTTCAAGCTCACTTTTTCATGCGGTATAAAGAAAGACTGCTGAAAGAATGTGACTGGCAGACAAGGAACTTACTGGAGAAGGTTAAAGGGGTTGAAGATGTTATTCCTATTTACATTCAGCGCAACCCAACTCTCATTTGGGTTAACACAAAATCAAAATTCGGTGACAAGGAACACATATTTGCACCTGTAAATGATGGAGTAGCGCTGATACAATGGGATGGCGATAATGCTCAAGCCAACACCTTTATCACAAAGAGCATGTACTCACTTCAGCAAAAGGATTTGGTGGACTACACTCAAGACTTTAAGCAATTACAGCAAGAGCAAAGTGAGATATTTCAGCAACTCATTTCCTATATGGAAGACAACAATTAATATATTTTTTAATCACTTAAATCAAAACAATTATGCAAAGAAAAGAATTTGTTTCAAAAATCGCAGAGAAGACAGACATGAAGTTGAAGGACATTAACGCAGTACTTGATGGCTTCATTGAGGTAATGACTGAAGCTTTTGAGGACGACGAGCGTGTAGAACTTCGCGGCTTCGGTAACTTTATCGCAAAGACTCGCAAGGCACGCAAGGCACGCAACATCCAGACTGGTGAGGTTGTAGATGTGCCTGCAAAGAAGATTCTCACCTTCAAGCAGTCTTCATTGTTTAATAACAAATAACAATGGTCGACCTCTCGGCAGGTATCGCAGTTGACGCAGCCCACTCCATGAAACAAAAGAAAACTGAGTTCCGTGGAGTGGACTTAGCAACTGGCGAAATAATCTTTTACCAAGACCTTGGTAACAAAACAATTAATATCGGTGAATTTTTAGCAATAGTCGAAGCTTGCAAGTATATTATCCTAAACCACTACGAGCCGAAAAGAATATACTCTGATAGTCAAGTGGCTATCAATTGGTTCAAGAATAAGACCGCTCAGTCAAAGAAACGTGAGCGTGATGTCGACAAAGCACTTATCTATCTTAAAGCAGCTCATTTGTGGGTGGACGAAATTGAAGTAATCCATTGGGATAATAAAAACTGGGGAGAAATTCCAGCAGACTTCGGTAACAAGTAAAATCAAAATGGACAATCACTTACATATTTATCTAAAAACTAAAGAACAATATGATGAAAGCACATTTTATTGCTCGAACTTTTTGATTTTGCTTAGCGGTATGCTTCATTTTTTGTTTTAATCTAAATCCTGATGAGTAAGGGTTTAACTTAAAAAGAAAAGACATGAATAACAATACAAAGGAAGCTCTTTTGAATATTATTAAGGGGTATAATTTGGAAATACTGAAAGTGGATCTCTACAATTATGCAGAACTACTTACCAGAGTATATGATGCAAAACATAGCGAATTTTGTAAAACTTACACTACATTAGACGATCCCGAAACAGATTTTGACACCCCATTTTCAGACTTGTACGGAATAGTGTATTGTCGAGACAAATACTCCAAAGCTCCAGTGTGGATAACCCCGCGTGAGCATGAAGGTCAGTCATGGTGGGTTGTTAATAGAATACCTGATTTTTACAGAGTAGTAATAAAATAATAAAGCGTATGAAACTATTATCAGCATTAGGTATAATATCTCACCTTGATTATTCATCAGGTGATTTTCCTTCTTATTATCCATTAAGTGATTTACCCTCACCTCCTATCGAAAAGGAACGATTACTGTTTAAAAGTAATATAGGTAATATTCCTTCTGACAAACAGAAGTGTCAGCCAAAGGCTCAGCATGAGTTCACCATCAAAGGTGTGAAGATTATGGCAGCTTCAAAGAAGGATGCTATAAAGAAGTATAATCGTCTTAAAAAGTAAAGTATATGGAATTAGTTATTAGACCTTTTTATGTACTACCTTGCCGTTTGGAGGTATTCACTATCAATGGAAAGACAGCCGACCAAGATGATTTTGGTGATACATATGACCATCGTTATGAAGACACAGAGCCTTATGCTTGTGCCGATATGCACTTTGACCCAAAGCCTTCAACAAAGAAAGTGTTAGACAAATACAATATAACAGAAGAAGAATATTATAACATCTGCAATGAACTGGAGTGTAAATTAAATGTTGGCGGATGTGGTTGGTGTGTTTAAATTATTTAATAAGTTATGATACAGAAAGAAAGTACAAAAGTAAATCTTATTTCTGTAGATTTAAGAGCTTTTGTGCACGAAATGATAAATCTTCTTAGCCAAGGCTTTGGTGAAGCAGAAATCTGTATAGGTGATAGTAATATCCCTTTGAGTAGATATGAGATTGAAACCGTAAAGGATGGGGTTACTTCTGAAACGAAGATAATATTAAAAAAGTAAAGCGTATGGATAAGTTAGAATACATTCCAGGAGATTTGGCTACATGGAATGGAAATATAGTAACTATAGAAAATAGTGATGGTTACTATGCAACCTACTATGATAAGGATGAATATTTACAAGAAGTTAATGTTAATGCTATAGAAAGCATTCCTCTCACTCCAGCCATCTTAGAGAAGAACGGATGGAAACGAAATGGTGGGCAATATTCTTTTACTTATAAACCTTATGCTGGAAATAAGGTAGAACTCATTGGTTTCTTTATCGAAATGTTTAAGGATGTGCATGATATGTTAAAACACAGATATTTTCAAATAACTCACGAGGATAAAGTTATCTGTGGTTGCTTTTATGTTCATCAACTTCAGCACTTTCTCTTTGGTCTTGGAATTAATCACAAAATGGAGGTGTAGAATGATTATAGCATTATCAATCATATTTATAGCTATAGGCATAGCATTTATGTATGTAGGCATAAGAATTTGCAGAAATTTATGGTATGCTTATATCGGACTGCCTATTTTCGTGATAGGCTTGTGCTTTGTTTGTATGTCTATAAAACAATTAATGGAGGTGTAGATATGGCAAAAAGAATTGTTGAAGAAACTCTTGCTAATGGAGAAAAGCGTTACTCTGTTCAGAAAAATACCATTTTGGGAATACCATATCGGTGGCGCACAATGGGATATTTGGATGATAACGATGCTTGTATCTATCATGAAGCAACGTTTGACACTATAGATAAAGCAATACGTTTTTGTGGCTTAGACAGGCAAGTTGTAAATAAAAAAGTTTTAAAACTCGACTCGACTTCTATTAAAGGCTTGATAAGTAAAGAGATACTTGCGGAAGATGAATTAATTAATCTTAGAGACGCATTGACCTTACTTTGCAACAGATATGAAAAAAGAATAAGGGTAGAAGAATATAAGGCGGTAGAAGTTGTGCATAGATTTATAGATAGAATGTTGGGTGTTTAACGCCTTCGGGCATAAATAGATAGTAATAACCCGTTGGCGGAATTAATTTAAGTTGATAAATATGAGTAAAAAGTTGCA
>ENA-ORNT01001518-ORNT01001518.1-human-gut-metagenome-genome-assembly--contig:-NODE-1518-length-15481-cov-12.962466_pt1 | contig 15481 bp, 8 predicted proteins | sample MGYA00242120_ERZ509032 | MGnify/ENA primary metagenome ERZ509032 (study PRJEB26280, sample SAMEA2338729) | human gut metagenome | biome: human gut; feature: human-associated habitat; material: faeces...
TTTTCAACCCGCGGCAGCAGCAAGTAAAACTTACTTATTGCTAAACGCGGGTTGAAAACCCGCCCCCCAATCAAACCCGCCCCCCAATTAGGACGATAGTTATTACTTAATCTTCGCCGTCTGAGGGTTACGCAATCCGCGTGCACCAGTGAGGAAGGCCTTGGCCGTACCAAAGTTGAGGTTCATGTCGAGACGAACGGGAAGGTGGTTCTTGTCATCAGTGATGTAGAAGGTGACAATATCGCGCTCCTTGCCGTTCTCTTTCTCTACGAAGGAGAAAACAAGGCAACGATACTTAGTGCCCGAATTTTCCATTTTAAACGTCTTCTTGCCACGATAGATGATGCTCTTCCACTCACAGTGTTTGCCGTCAGCCATGAGGAAGTTGATGCGATGTCCCACCTTCATTTTCTCAGCTGAGAAGGAGCGGGCGCGTTGCAACATACTGATCATGTCGTAAGCGCAGTACCTGCTCGAATGGCTGCTATGCGTAGCCGGGTGTGTATTCTTCTGGTAACGCATCTTGACGCTACAGTTGCCTTTGGGATAAGAATACCACACCTCGTTCTTACGATACGTTTTGCCCTCGAAGGCCTTCTTGGCGTAGTACTTAGGCGTCAGGTCAAGCCCCGTGTAAGCCATGAGCGTGTCGCGCATGACAAAGATATTGTCCGCTCTCTTCGACCCACGCGTAATGAGATACGTGCGATAGGCAGGTTTCCCACCATAGGTGGTTTGAGTCGTGTTCATAGAAGCTTGTCCCACCTTTATCCAAACGAACTTCCAATTAAAGTAAAGGTCGTAAATAAGCGTTTCGCCGCTTTTGAATGCCTCGTTCTTTGACGAGCATTGTGCGCTTGCGCTCAAACCTGATAGTAAGAGGACAAGAAGTAATAGTATGCGTTGCATGGTGTTAATATGCTAATGTGCTAATGTGTTAATGTGCCAATGTGTTAATGTGCTAATGTGTTAATGTGCTAATGTGCCAATGTGTTAATGTGCCAATATGCTAATGTGTTAATGTGTTAATGTGCTAATGTGTTAATGTGCTAATGTGTTAATGTGCGGTTGTGCTAAAATGACAAGTAGTCAAGGCGCAGTCATTAGCATATTACCACATTAGCATATTAGCACATTAAAAACTATCCCTCCCGCTTCTTTCGTTCGCGTTCAGCGTTGCGGCTTTTGGGCGTCTTCTTAGCGTCCTCCTTTTGTTTGATAAGGGCGCGAGGCTTTTGCTGCGTGAGCGGAAGGTCGGTGAGGCGCCAAGTCTGTTCAATATCCCAGTTGGCGCGCACTTCAAACACTTGAGGGTAGTAGTAGACCTCTTCGGGCTGTAGGCCAGTGGTGTAGGAACCCGTGTCCCAACGGCCGTTATGGTTGCGGTCGTTGAAGAGGCGCACGTAGTACTTACCCGGTTTGAGGTAGAAGAAGTCAACGCGGCCGTCACGAATGGGCAACTGCTTCTCCACCTTATCGTCCGCCTGCATGAGTTGCACAACGGCTGTAGAGTCCGCATCGGGGAGTAGGAGGAAGAGCGAGCCGTAACTTGTCTCGTCAGCAATCGTAAACTTGAGGTCGAGGGGCTTGTTGACCAATCCCGAAAGTCCACTGATAGCAGCAGAGTCAACGTTCAGCACGTATTCCTGCTTCGGTCGCCACTCTGCGCGCAGCGTGTAGCGCAACATCGTGAGCGAGTCGCGTGTCAGTCGGAAGGGAGCTTCGTGATACGTCGAGTCTTGCTTTACAAAGAGGTGGAATAGGGTTGTATCAACACGCGTTGCCGGTTCGGGCAGGGTGAAGTGTAGATTTTCGTCCGGCCCGATAGAAGTAGAGATGCTACACTTCACGTCAAGCGGTTTAATGGGCGGAGTCTCTTGACTAAAGTCACCCTGCTTATGACGTTTGGCGCGTCCCTTCTCAAACTTTGCCAATTCCTCAGCCGCCAACTTCTGGCGGCGTTCGTATGAGAATTGTGGTACGAGGTCGAGCGTGTCCGTCTGTAAGTACGTTTGCAGCGTAGAGTCGTTTGTGGCCTCGTAGGTATAAGCAATCGTCAGCGTGTCGCGATTGACAAGCGCCGTATCGCGCAGCCAGTACGTAATCGTATCGTTACCAGCCGAACGATCTTCTACAAAGGCATTCGTCGCGTCGAAGTTGAGACCACGCACTGTCGGAGCGTGTTTCGACGGTGCGGTAAAGTAAGTAGTGAAACGCTCTGGTTCGCGCTTCGACTTGAGCAACTGCCTTACTTGACTCTGTTCACTAAAGGCCAAGAGCACCACGTCGTCAGGCGTGTAGTGCGTGTACGGCACGGCTTTAATCGTATCGATATGCACCGTGTCAGCCCATAGCGTGTCGTGGCGCACGTCGGGGAAAGAAGAGGGCGTAATCTCTTGGCGGCTAAAGGCCAACATCTCGCCACGCGCGTACTTAAAGTCACCGTCAACGTCCTTCAAAGCATAGATGTGGTACGAGCCAGGGGCTACGCCCTTGATGCAGAAGTGACCATTGCCGTCGGTACGCGCCACGCGGTCGAAGGGGAGGGTAGTAAAGGCAGAGTCAGCCAAGTTGCGGTGCAACCCTACCAAAATGCCCTTTACAGGTTCCAGGTTTTGCGCCATGAGCACGTGTCCTGCCACCTCCATCGTGTCAAGTTGCGCCCCCGTACTGAAATAGTACGTAAAGTTGCCCAATGGGTTGCCCTCGTTGCTATCGACAATGGCATCGCTAAAGTCAATGGTATAGGTCGTATTCGCTTTAAGCGAGTCCTGCAAGGCCACACTAATACGGCGGCCAGAGGTCTTAATCTCCGCCATTTCGATTTGCGGCGGCGAGATAGTCACCTTCTCTTGTGCATTCTCCACCTTAATCAGCTCGTCAAAGGTGATGGTCACCTTCTTGGCCTTCTCGTTCGTACCCCCAAGGGCCGGCGATAGTTGCACAATGCGGGGAGGATTCTCGTCATACGGCCCGCCGTCAGGCCCCGAGCCAGGGTTGGCGCAGCCTATAGTAATGAGGCCGCAGAGCGTGACGAGTAGAAATTGTATGTAGCGTTTCAGCATTGTAAAACTTATCTATTTAATGCTATGATCTGTTCTATAATATCGCGGTTGTTGCTCAGTCTTGGCACCTTGTGTTGCCCGCCCAATTTGCCTTTGCTCTTGAGCCAATCGTTGAAGAGGCCCTTGCGAGCTGGAATGATCTCAAGCTGCTGCAGGGTGATGTCTTTGTAACGTTTGGCCTCATAGTCAGAGTTGATGCGTTGCAGCGCCTCGTCGAGTAAGCGTGTGAACAATGCCATGTCGGTTGGAGCCTTCTCAAACTCAATTACCCATTGGTGGCGACACTTCCCTTCGTTGTTCATAAACACGGGAGCAGCCGTGTATTCGTTCACCACAGCGCCCGTTTGGCGGCAAGCCTCGTGCAGTCCCTTCTCGGCATTGTCGACGATGAGTTCCTCGCCAAAGGCATTGATAAAACTCTTCGTGCGGCCGCTGATAATGAACTTATAAGGATTGGTAGACGTAAACTTCACGGTGTCACCTATCTGGTAGCGCCACAAGCCGCACGTCGTACTGATAACAATGGCATAGTTCTTGTCCTTCTCGACCGCCCAAAGGGGCAATACTGTGGGGTTCTCCTTGCCTACCTCATCGAGCGGTATAAATTCAAAGAACACGCCATAGTCGATCATCAGGAGCATAGAGAGGTCGAGTGGGTCGTTCTGTAGGCCGAAGAAGCCCTCAGAGGCATTGTACGTCTCCATATAGTGCATACGGGGCGATCGGATGAGGTCGTGATATTGCTCACGATAAGGCGTAAAGGCCACGCCACCATGGAAGAACACCTCCAAGTTGGGCCACACTTCATCCAAGTATTGCTTACCCGAAAGCTCGAGCACACGGGTGATGACCGCCATCATCCACGACGGAACGCCCGAAAGGTTGGTCACGTCCTTCTTGATAGCTATCTCGGCAATGCGGTCGCGTTTCTCCTCAAAGTCGCTCAGCAAGGCTATCTTCTTAGGCGGAATGCGCACGAGGTTGACCAACGGGTTGATATTTTCAATCAGAATGGCACTCAAGTCGCCCACCAACGAGTTGGCTACATTATAGTTAGGTGCGTGGCTACCGCCCAATATCAAGGCTTTACCGTCGAAGAGGCGGCTCAGTGGATTGTTGTGTAAGTAGAGCGCTACGGCATCTGTGCCGCCTTGGTAGTGCGTATCGTGAAGGCCTGCTTGGCTTACGGGTATAAACTTACTCTTATCGTTCGTTGTGCCCGACGACTTCGCATACCACTTTACCTGTCCGGGCCACAAGACGTTGCGTTCGCCGTGGCGCATGCGGTCGATGTAGCCCTTCAACTCCTCGTAGGTGTTGACGGGTACGGTAGCTGCAAATTCTTCGTAAGAGTGAATGGAGGCGTATTTATAGCGCTGTCCCCACTCCGTGTCGGCTGCTCTTTGCAGCAGACTATCAAGTACAGTGCGCTGAATGTCCTCAGCGTGACTGTCGTATTGTTCAATAGCCCGCAGTCGGCTATTGAATACGGGACGTATAATTGATGTCAAATTCATAGATACTGCAAAAGTATCGCAAATATTTGCGAATGCCAAAATTTTAAGGGGTTATATGGACTATATGTTGTCGAAAGTCTGCTGAAGGGTGGTCGAATAATCGCTGATCAGTTATCGTCCACTGGCCTGTGGACATGTTTCCACGGGCCAGTGGAAACATGTATACTGGCCAGTGGACGTGTTTCCACAGGCCAGTGGACGATAACTAATCGGCGATTTCGCACGGATTTGACACCATGAACATTAAGGCGCTTCGCGCTTTTTTTTAAACATTAATGTTTCATTAATCGACCATTAATCTTGTTCATTAATCTTTCCATTAATCTTGTTCTATAGTTTACCATTGAACAAATCCTATTCTTGCTTGATAGCTGAAAAATGGGTAAACATACACGACATTAGGAAAATACCAACCGGGAATATCCGCTGCCCCGAGCAATTCAAGTTCTATTAAATCCGAAAACATAAGTAAAATGACCAATCCTGCTTCCTACATGGAGCCATATAGCGCATCTTTTTTAGTGCTTTTTTAGAGTGAGTATGTCTAAAAAGAAAGAAAAAATGAAATATTAACATATTTTACCCCCCCCCGTTTGGTTTTTTTACAAATGGTGCGTACATTTGCAGCGGACACAGAAAAAGCTATTCTTACATGTGTATTAAGCACATATCAACGTGATGTGTAGTTGTTCTGTATGGATCCTTTATGCGCAACGCCCTAAACGCTTGCGCTCATATTCAACTTAATAGGGAACAAAACTTTTGAAAAACTCTAACATTTTATAAACCTAACAAAAACAAACAAAAGCATGAAGAAATTTACTTTCTTACTTTCGTTGCTCCTCGCATTTGTAGGAGTAACGGCAAGTGCGCAGGGTTTAAAAATCTCTGACGCACCTGAAGGCGAAAATTGGGCAGCCAACACCCAATGGTATCTCATTAGAGTGGCTGCGATAGATTACTGGCATCCTAATGCTGGTTATTTAGGTACGGAGGAAGCTAATTTAAGTGACACTGATCTCCGTACTGATATAACAACAGTTTCGGCTACGGACAAGGTACTTTGGTGTATTGTTGGAAGTGAAGCTGAAGGTTATAAGTTTTATAATAAGGGCGAGGGTTCTTCAAAAGTGTTAGGTGTTGCTACTAATGGTAAGGCTAAATTGTATGAGGCAACTGCTACGGATGCTAAGGCTCTTACTTTCGATATAGCTTCGTCAACTTATGACAGCTTTGCAAAATGTGTGAAATGTCATGCTCAAAACGATGGTGATTATTGGTGGAATAACGCTAATAAATCTGGTAAAGAACTTTGCGTATTAGGTACATGGAAGAATAATGCTTCAAATGCAGGTACTAGAGGTAACGCCTTTTACTTTATTCCTGTAAGCAATGTGGAAGAGGCACCCACAGTAGCAAAAAAAGTAAACCTTATAGATCGTTTTCAGTTTATTCCTGGAGTTAAAGCAAATTGTGCAGAACAAAAAACTGCCTGGGAAGCTAATATAGATGAAAGCTCTTACAATGCTTATTATGCTTCAGCAAAAAATTACTTGGATAAAACTTATTATAGAATTACAAACTTAAAAACTGGTAAGAATGTTCTCACAGCTGACAAAACCCAAGCTGTTTGTGTTGACAATGCCCAAAAGAAGAATAACGCCTCAGCTATTTGGAAGTTCATCCTCTCAAATGATGGTGTAAAACTTTATAATGTTAATACAGAGTCTTATTTAGGCGAACTGAGTGGAACTAATTCGCCTCTTACTCCAATGAAGGCAGACGAAGCGCAAGGTAGTTTTTATAAAGTTAATGAATATGATACTCAAGGAACATATGGCTTTGTTTTGCGCGATGGTAATAACGGTCGCATGAACGTGGAAACCACTGGCGCAATTGACAAATGGGAAGGTGAAGCCGGTGCTTTCAATCAGGTAACTTGGACAATTGAAGTTGCTAACGAGTTAGAAGTTGCCCTCCACGCAGTAAATGGCAAGTCATACGCTACTACATATCTTCCCGTCGGTGTTAGCGCTGTTACGGATGCAAAGGCTTATGTAGCTGCTACTCCTGTTAACAATGAAACTGTAATGACCGAAGCTGCAAGCTTTGGTGCTAAAACAGGTGTTCTCCTTGTAAGCGATAATGCTGCTGAAAAGGCTGTGTTGACAATTGGCGATGTTACTTCAAATGTTAACAGTGCTCTTTCAGGAACTTTGCTCGCAAAGGATATTACTAACTCACAAACTAACTACTTGGTATTTGGTAAGAACAATGCTGATGCAAACGAAGTAGGCTTCTTCCAACCTTCAGCTTCTGTTACAAGCATTCCTGCTAACCGCGCATTCTTTGAGGGTGTTGCTTCAGCTGCAATTGCTTTGAACTTTGGTGGCAATGTAACGGCTATTGACCAAGTAGTGAACAATGCTAACGTAAATGCACCCATCTTCGACCTCACTGGCCGTCGTGTAGTGAAGGCTGTAAAGGGTGGCTTGTACATTCAGAATGGTAAGAAGTATATCGTAAAGTAATTAACTGAAACACATTAAACGTTTGTAACAATGAAGAAACAATATATAGCTCCCGCAAGCACTTCAATCTGCTATCTTGAAGCATTGCAGCCTCTTTGCGGTTCTATCACAGAGAAGGCTACACACGATAATAAGACCGACGACGTATGGTCTAACGGTAAGGCTTGGGACAGCGACAACTGGTCGGCTGACGAAGAAGACTAATCTCACCATGCGAGGTGCGTGCGCGTACACGCATCTTGCATGTAGATAAGCATAAAGGCTGGAGGTAAGCAGCATAGCTGCCCTTATGCTCCAATCCTTTACCCTCTTGCAGGGAGTAGGTAGCCCTGTAAGTTAAAGTAATTTTTTTCATTTGACGGGCTGTGCGAAGTGATTCGCGCAGCCCGTTTCTCGTGGAATATAGTTTATTTTAGTTCCGGATTTAGTATGAGCGGGCTGAATCCGAAATTTGAGTTAATGAAAAGATTAATGGTCGATTAATGAATAGATTAATGGTTGATTAATGGAAAGATTAATGGTCGATTAATGGAAAGATTAATGGTCGATTAATGAAACATTAATGTTAAAAAAAAGCGCGAAGCGCGCCTTAATGTTCTTTTCTGTCGAAAGTTGCGATGAAAAGGCGCTTTTTTAGAGTTAATCCACTTTTCATTTCATGTTATTTGTGTTAATAAGAGTGTCCGATTGGTACCAATCGGACAACTAATTGGGGGCAATCGGACACATAGTACAAGCAATCGGACACTTTAAACGTTAGTGATAATGTACTTTTGCAAATAACTTTTAACGAAAACATGTTTAATATGAAAAAGAAACGACTTCATTTTTTGGCAAGGGCAGCAATGACGTTGCTACTTGTCATGTTCGCCACCATTGGTGCGAGGGCGGACGAGGGGACGCTTTCGGGTAGCGGAACTGCTGCCGACCCCTATTTAATTGGCAGTGACGCTGATTGGGAAACCTTTGTCAGCTATATTAACGACAAAGGAGGCCAGTATCGCTACAGTTACTATAAGCTTACTGCCGACATTAAAGTTACCTCAATGGTCGGAAAGAATGATGACACCAATGCTTTTAAAGGTATCTTTGATGGTAATGGTCATACGATGACGCTCAATCTGACAACTGATGGTAGCTCGAACTTCTTCGCTCCATTTCGTTATGTAGGTGGAAGTACTTTCAAACGATTACACATTGCGGGTAAGATTACTTCGAATAGTTATTACGTAGCAAGTCTTGTGGGTCATCACAGATGGAGTACACTGAATATCTACAATTGTTGGAGCAGTGTGGATATTGTATGCACTAAAAAAACCGATAATTCATTCAATGCAGGATTTGTAGGCTATAGTTATGATAGTAATATCAACATCAACAATTGCCGCTTTGATGGTAGTTTGCAAGGAGCTGAGACTGGTGGGTGGTCTGGATTTGTTGGCCAACGTATTTCTAACAGCAGTTCGACGAATATCAGCAATTGTTTCTTTGCCCCAACACAGCTGACTGTTGCTACGAATAATAGCAATACCTTTGCATACAATAGTTATGTCATTACCAACAGTTATTATACTACGCCTTTAGGTAAAGAACAAGGCACTGCTATTGGCAATATGACAGATAGTGAGCTACTAAATAAACTTGGTAAGGGTTGGGAAAAGAAGGGAGATAAAGTAGTCCCCGTCTTTGACATCAAAAACCTAAGTACTGGTAGCATTGAGTGCAACACATTCTGGGCCTATACAGGCGAAGACATCACTGTGACTCCTACGGTGAAGGATATGGACGGCAACACGGTGTCGTCTGAAAATTACAGCGTTAGTTTCTCGCCCAGTCCAGTAAAGGAAGTGGGCCGATACACAATGACCGTAACAAGCAATACCGCCAATGGCTATAGCGGTACGCTGACTCATCAGTTTGAAGTTGCTCAGAATATAAGCGGTACGGGAACGCAAGAAGATCCCTACCTTATCACGTCTGCTGAGGATTGGAACCTCTTTGCGAAATCGGTAGGAGGTGGTATCGATTATTCTAAAAAGTACGTTAAACTAACCAACGATATTACCATTTCAACCATGGTGGGCGTTTGTGATGAAAGTGGTGACAGACCCTTTAGTGGTACTTTCGATGGCGATAATCACACGCTTACCGCCAATATCACAAGCACAGCCACCGATGATAATAAAAACAATCAAGGTGTGGCTCCGTTCCATCTTATAAAACAAGCAACTATTCAAAACCTAACCGTTGCAGGCAACATTACATCTGCCAGCAAATATGCTGCAGGTTTGGTAGGTTGGATAGATGGTAAATCTAAAGATTCAAACATCAAAGATTGTATAGTTAAAGCAACCATTACCACCAGTGCTGACTATGCTGGAGGTTTTGTTGGTAACATTTGCTATAGCGATCGAAATAACTTATATTTTACCAATAGTGTATTTGCTGGTAAAATCATCAACACGAGTAGCGACGATAGTCGCAGAGCGGGCGGTTTTTGTGGATATGGTTACAGTAATAGTTACTTTGAAAACTGTCTGGAGAATGGTACCTATACCAATGTTACTTACATGAATCCAAGGAATGCTCATGGTATTTTTTCTAATGATAGAGTTTATAGCCTTTATTACGTCAACAAAATAGCAGTAAATGATAAGTACATCACTAAAGAATATGGTTGCTACCAAGTGGCGAATACGGCTCCAGCTGATGAATTATATTTGAAACGCGAAATTAAGGGCTATCAATTTTATCAGTCTGTTTGGATTACAGGGCTAAACGATAGCTATCCATATAATAATGGCGAGGAAGTGAGCTTGGCCTATGAGCTGAAGACGAATAGCGGCAAATTGACCAAGGATACAGACTATACGGTGACGCTTTCGCCCAACGCACCAGCAGCTGCTGGCGATTATACGATTAGCTTTACGGCTAAAGAGGGTAATAGTGGTGGTTACGCGGGAACCACAACACGCACTTTCTGTGTCATGGATGGTGAAGATTTGGATGGCTATGTATTTAATACAGAAGGCGAAGGTGAGAGTAAGGTGTACCTCATCAATGATGAGCGCGACTTAGAGCGTTTGGCTGCCTATGTGAATAGTGGCCACGATGCTACAGGCAAAACCTTTAAACAGAATGCCGATATTACTTTAACCGCTGCGCATACGTCTATCGGTAGATACTTTGAAGGTACTTATAAATATTTTAAGGGTACTTATGATGGCAATAACAAGACAATTAGCAATTTAACTGTCAACGCGCCTAACAGTAACTATCAAGGTCTCTTTGGATATACTTCCAAAGCAGTGATTAAGAATGTGACACTCGCTAATTGTAATATTACGGGTAAACAATATACGGGTGGTATTGTAGGTTATGCGTCGACGTCCACCGCCATTGAGAATTGCCATGTTAATGGTAATATCAATGCAACGGCGAGCGATGCAGGAGGACATGGTGGTATTGCTGGATCTGCCACAGCAACAAGTATCACGAATTGTACCGTAACCGGAACCATTTCAACCTCAGTCAGCAATGACAATTATGGTGGTATCGTAGGCGCTGCGAATTATGATGTTGTCATAACTTCGTGCGAAAATGCTGCCAATATATCAGGTTACGGACAAAATCATGGTGGTATCGTAGGTCGGGATTACAATCGTAGTAATAAATTTAAGTACTGTTTAAATACAGGTGTGGTTAAAGGCAATCAATACGTGGGTGCCATTGCTGGTCAGAACGATTCTCCACGCAATTTTGACCATTGCTACTATTCAAATCAAAGTACTATAAAGGCGTTCGGCACTTCTTCAGGCTCTAATAACTACACTGGACATGGAGAAGTAGCGTACGTTGTCACTTTAGGTGAGAATATCAGTAAAATTGAATTTGCAGAACAAACTGTTATCACGAGTGCACTCAGTGGTAAAAAGTATTATGCAAAAGGTGACTGGACATTGACCTTGACACCTAATCAAACCGATGTGACATTTGTATCGTATGCTTGTGAGGGTGGTACGCTTTCTGACTTAACAACTGCTGACGGTACACACAAGTTGACTATAACGGACAAAGATGTGACTATCTCAGCTCTTGTAAGCAACAATGATGCTACTGACGTCAATGGCGTTACGATTGCTGCCATACCCGACATGCGTTGGCGGGGTAATAATGTGAGTGTTGTCGTCCCCACTATCACGGTGACCAATGGTGAAACTCCGCTTGTTTTAGGCACTGACTATCTTGTAGAGTGTAGCAATAACACGGCTATTGGCGAGGCTACAATCACAATAAAGGGTATCAACAACTACAAGGGTACGACAACTAAAACATTCAATATCGTTGACTTCACACTTCAGGATGCTTCAGCAGCTAATAGTGCTTCAAACCCCTATTTGATTACAACCGCTGAGGATTTGGAGGCATTAGCAAGCATTGTTAATACGGGTTCACGTCTGGGTGGATACTACAAGCAGACTGCTGATATCACTCTGTCCAATGAGCATACAGCTATCGGAAATAGTAGTAATACATCATTCCGTGGTGTCTACGACGGTGACAATAAAGTCATCAAAGGCTTGTTGATCAACCAACCAGAGGGAACATACCAAGGTTTGTTTGGCAGAGCAAAGAATGCAACTATTACAAATGTTATTATCGAAAATTGCGATATTACTGCAAAAAAATATGTAGGAGGCATCTGTGGATATGCAGGTGAAACGACTATATCTAATTGTAAAGTTAGTGGAGCTATTAAGACTGCAGATGGGGTTGATGGAATGTATCATGGCGGTATTGCTGGGTACATATCTGATAAACCCATAAGCAGTTGCGTTAACACGGCCAGCGTTAAGGGTAATAATTCCAAAAGCCAATATTATGGTGGCATTGTTGGCGAAGTAAGTTGGACAAATATAACCGATTGTTTTAATGCTGGAATTGTAGAAGGTACTTTGTATGTAGGCTCTATTGTAGGATCTAATGGTGCTTCTAGATTAAATAATAACTATCACACTACAACTACGACTGGTGGCGTCGGTGCTAATGATGTTGCTACGGGTACAGACCAAACGGGTGCTACAACAGTAGCAAAGATAACGGCTGCAGAGGGTGTAACATTAACACTGCCTACTACACCTACTTACGTATGGAACAATGAAAATCTATACGAAAGTGGCGTTGTTGTAACACTTGATTTCACCGTACCCGAAGGTAAATATTGGGATCACTATACAGTGAATAACGGTAAGATTAGCAATGCTGGTGTCAAAGAAGGTGAACATACTTTGACGGACTTCACAGCTGATGTTGTTATTTCTGCTACGTTTGTCAGTGAACTTACTGACATAGCTACCGCAGGTGCCATTATTGCTGATATAGAGGATTTGACCTATAATGGCAAAGAGCAACATCCAAGCCCCGTTGTTACATTGAATTCGAACGCACTTGAGGCGGGAACTAACTATCAGGTAACCTATAGCGAAGGATGTACCAATGTAGGTACTTATACAATCACGGTTGAAGGTATTGGCCATTACAGTGGAACGTTAACTAAGACCTTTAAGATTGTGCCTTATGATATCAGTGGTTGCGATATAAAAGTTGAAAACAAACCCTATACAGGCGATGTTATCAATGTGACACCTACCGTAAAGTATGGGTCTATTACGTTGGCGCAAGGTGAGGATAAGGATTACACCTTTGTGACCAATCCTACTACTGTTAAGGAGGGTGGAGATTATACGTTGACAGTTACGGGTAAGGGTAACTATGCCGGTACGAAGGAGGTACCATTCAATGTGTACTATTCAACGCCTACTGAATTGAGTTGCACAAATGTAACGGCGACAACCGCTACTGTAACGTGGAAAGATGGTATTGCTACGAAATGGACAGTAGAGTACAGCACCGACAAGACCTTTGAAAGTGCAGAGCGTATTGATGTAAACGAGAGTACTGCTACATTAGCCTCACTCTCAGCTAATCAAGTGTACTACGTTCGTGTGAAGGCTGTCTATGGAACCGATCAAGAGAGCGATTGGAGCAACGTTTGCAGCGTTGAACCCACCACGAAGTTGTTGGTTGGTTCGGGCGATGGTACATCTAGATTCTTGCCCTTCAGTAATTGGTACCATTATGGTCTGACACAACAAATCTATACTGCTAAAGAACTTGGAAACAAGGCTGGTAGCATTATGGCGTTAGACTTCTTCAGAACTGATGACAATGAGTGCAACAACACAATTGAAATCTATCTGGTCAAGACAGATAAGACGGCATTTACTAATTCATCTGATTGGATTTCAGTAACGGAGGCGGACAAAGTGTATGATGGTAAGATGCAGTTCGAAAGTAATCAATGGACTACCATCGAACTTACTAAGCCATTTGACTATGATGGTGTTAGCAATCTTGCTTTAATCGTTTACGATAAAAATGTGAAAGAAGATAGCTACGGAGACTATCGTGCTTTCAGAACCTTTAAAGGCAATGACAATCAAACGTTGTTTTTTAGAAGTGACAGAGAAGATCCCACTATCAGACCTACCAGCACTGGAAATCGTAGTAAAGAAAAGAATCAACTGCGCATTCGCATGGCCGATAAGATTACGATGAATGGTTTGGGTATTATGTCATACGCAAGTGACAACGCGCTCGACTTCTCTAACGTCAGCGACCTTACGGCTCACTACGCAAGCGGCTTTACCTCTACAGCTAATAACGCTGGCGTGCTGACAATGAAGCAAACGGAGACGACACCTGCTGGTGAGGGCTTAATGTTGAAGGGTACTGCTAACGAGACCTTCTATGTGCCTGCACTCTTTAATCTTACGCCTGAAGCGCTGACTGGTAATAACCTTAAGGGTCTCACGAAGATTACTGAAGTTGAGACGACTGAGGGTGATAAAACCAACTTCATTCTCTCTCAACAGAAGGGTGTGATTGCTTGGTATCCTTTGGCTGCTAAGTATGCTTTGAAGGCTCATAGTGCTTACTTGCAATTGCTCACCAACGATGTCTTTACGGGTGACGGTACACGCGCTATCAGCATGGAATTTGAAGATGGTGTAACGACTGGCTTCATTCAGATAGCAACAGGCGAGGCTGAAGATGGTGACTGGTATGGCATCGACGGCATTAAGTTCAATCAAAAGCCTACTCAGAGAGGTGTTTACATTAATAATGGCCGCAAGGTAATCGTTAAGTAACAAATGAATATGAAGAAAAGATATATTAGTCCTACCTCTCAGGTAGTATTGCTCGATATGCAGCAGATGTTGGCTCTAAGTCCTGGTAGTGGAGTAGATGGCAGTGTAACTGCCCCAGGCGAAAGTCAACTCTCACGTGAGTCTGACGACTTTGGTGCCAGCGAATACTGGGATACTTCGGAGGATTATTAATCCTTGTGTATAAATAAGAAGAGTGTGTGTCGTAAACAAGCATTTTGTTTGACACACACTCTTTTTTTGTTTGTAATATAAGACAATCTAATGGAAATTGCAGCTTGTCAGCCTAATTGGGGGGCGCATCCTCACCTGGGGGCGACGCGTCCTCACTTGGGGGCGACGCGTCCCCGCGTCGGCATTTGCTTGACAAGGCTCGATGCCTTGACAAGCAAATACAATACATTTTCTTATTGCCAAGTTGGGGGATCGAACCCCAACTTGACAATACCGACGCGGGGACGCGTCGCCCCCAGGTGAGGACGCAATGCCCCCAGTTCAGGTGAGGACGCATCATCTTCAGGTAAGGACGCCCCCCCAAAAAACTAACGCACAAAAAAAAGCCTCTCTCAACAAATCTGTTGAAAGAGGCTTGTAAAAAAGTTGGCGGCGACCTACTCTCCCGCGGGTGTGCAGTACCATCGGCGCGGTTGGGCTTAACTTCTCTGTTCGGAATGGGAAGAGGTGATCCCCAACGCTATAACCACCAGAATATCGGTTGGACAACACTTTTCACTTAAGTTCTAAGCATTAAGTCGTAAGTATTTATTCGTTACTTATTTATATCTTGTACTAACTTTGAGCAGGCACGCCTCGTAAGTAGCAGGAGTGACTGCAAGTTTCGGGCAATTAGTAAGGCTCGGCTTTGACATCACTGTCTTTACACCTACCTCCTATCAACGTCATCGTCTTTGACGACCCTCATAAGGAAATCTAATCTTGTGGCCGGCTTCGCACTTAGATGCTTTCAGCGCTTATCCGATCCCGACATGGATACCCGGCGGTGCGCCTGGCGGCACAACCGGTAAACCAGAGGTCAGTCCAACACGGTCCTCTCGTACTAGTGTCAGAGCCACGCAAATTTCCAACGCCCACGATAGATAGAGACCGAACTGTCTCACGACGTTCTGAACCCAGCTCGC
>ENA-ORNT01001521-ORNT01001521.1-human-gut-metagenome-genome-assembly--contig:-NODE-1521-length-15462-cov-4.509963_pt1 | contig 15462 bp, 12 predicted proteins | sample MGYA00242120_ERZ509032 | MGnify/ENA primary metagenome ERZ509032 (study PRJEB26280, sample SAMEA2338729) | human gut metagenome | biome: human gut; feature: human-associated habitat; material: faeces...
AGCCCGCGCGCCATGCGTCAAACAGGGAAAAATCAATGATGATATGTCCTTCCGGATCGACCGGCTCGATCTGCTTGAGGCCGCCAAAGCGGCTGCCCATGCCCGCGGCCATGATCACAAGAGTTGGTTTTTGTCTGTCCATTTTTTCACGTCTCCTGCTCCGTTTTTTATTCTGAGCTCATCTTAGCCGGGTCTGCAGCGGAAAGCAACGTTCCCCCCTACTCTGTGCAGTATCGTATAAATTCCATGCGGTATATGGAAAAAAATATTGCATTTCCAAGTACCTTGTGATAAATATAGTGCAAAAGGAGGCTTCACTATGCAGATCAAGAACCTCTCCTCCGCGCAGACATTCGGCACTGTCATCGCCTCGCTCCCGGACGATATGCCGTGCACCAGTCATTGCTGTGTCCGTGCCGGCGAACCCATAAAAGAGTGGCTGTCGCAGGAGCCAGTCGTTCTGGATTATGTTTCCGGGATGCCGCTGCTTGTAATCTATGAAGCAGAGTCTTACAGTCTCTACTATCTCGACCGTGTCTTTAAGTTGCGCCCCGGTGTCCGGTTTTCAGTCACCGCGCTGGATGCCCTCTGCTGCTTTGACATCTGCACCGCGCGTCCCGATGTGCTTTCACTTCTGGGCGAGCACCCGGCGGAGATATTCTACGGTGCCTCCAGCGATCTGAAGCTGGAGCGGCTCTATACCTTTTTCTATCAGGAATGCAGTAGGGATTTTTACTTCCGCGGCGAACAGCATGAGGCACTGGAGTTGGTCTATGTCGACCGGGGCGAACTGCACAATCTGGTCGGCGGCGTGGATATTCTGCTCCGGCCACAGCAGATGCTGCTCATCAACCGGAACATCTGGCACATGCAGTATGCCGATCTTCCCGTCAGCTTTCTAACCGTCTCTTTCCGTGCGGCCGTCGATTCCCCCTGCTCTTCTCTCTGCGGCCAGGTCCTTGCGCTTACCGCACGCCAGATCACACTGCTGCGCCGGATGCTGGACGAACACAGCAGTACAGACTTCGCATATGATTGTGTGGAGAGCCTTTTGAAACTGCTTCTGGCTGACCTGATCCGCTGCGAAAAAAAGCGTTCCTTCCAACCCGCAGCGCAGCTCCCATCCACCAGTCACGCCGAACAGCGCATCGCTGACCAACTGGTACAGATCATTTCCTCTAAAGCAGGAGAAAAGATCACGTTACAGCAGCTCGCCGATGCCGCGCACATCAGCACAACCTACCTGCACCGTATTTTTCGCACACAGCTCGGCATGACGCCGGGCAATTATCTGGCAAAGATCCGCATTGAGGAAAGTAAGCTCCTTCTCCGAGACGGCACGCTGTCCATGGGTGAAATTTCCTTACGCATGGGCTTCTCCAGCCAGCAGCACTTTTCTCGTCAGTTTCGCACCGTGGCCGGCATGACGCCTTCTGAGTACGTGCGGACACTGCGCTGAGCAGATATAAAAGGCAGGCGGACCGCTTCATCAGAAATGATCCCCCGCCTTTTCGTTTATGCGCGATATCTATCACATTCTGAGCAAGAATGTGCCGTACAATCCAGCTGCCTGCACAGGAGGATAAGCCCCCTGTAGCTCGCTAGATTTCTCAAAAAAAGCCTTTGAAATGCTTGCCCATATGGGGTTTATAGTCTTAAATGCCTCTCCGTTACCTTCGTTGGGGTAATCTGTCATCCTCGTTTTTTGGCCGCCTAACCGACAGTCTGCTTTGTTGCGCCATTTTTTAGGATGTTTTTGTCACTGATTTGTTTCAAACTCGATGACCTCCAATTTGTATGCGGTAATCCCTACTTTGTAGTTCGTCGAACACCTACATTATATAGGTATCATACTGATTTAACCATGTTAATGGCTGTGACACGAGCGCAGAATCCAACTCAACCGCGCCCTTTGGAAAAACAAAGTATTCTCCATTCTTTACAACCAAGTCGACCGCAATATGCGAGTCCTTCAGCATCTGAACCAATAAATTTGCAAATGTGCCTCGCTCTAAAAAGGCATAACCGTCACGCTTTATGGGCAGCACATTTGTGAATGCGATATAATACGAGAAGAAGTTCTTGGGTTCATCCGCATTTTCTGCAAAAACACGAATGCAATGGTTATACCGATTGTCGCCACGCTGCTCATTCATATACGTATTGCTTATTTGCGTTCCAGTTGTACTGCAAAAGCGTAAATACTCTTTCGTACTGATTCCCGAAAAACTGCAGTCTGTCGGAATTCCGTTCAAGAAATTGAATAGAATTGTAAGAAAATGTTGATATTTTTTATTGTCGCACAGTCCAATTCCCAGTTGCTCTCTATAGCTTAAGAAATCCATTTTTATCTCCCTTCGTATTCTGACGTGCAGTATGCCGGGGTTTAAATTTACAAGACCATCATAACCGTTCTTCCTGAAAAATACAAGAGCACTCTCTTTCCGGCAAAAAACACAAAAAATACTGTACTACAATCGCGCATCCCTGCTGCAGAAATTCTGCAGCAGGGGTCGTTTGTTATATGTCGATCTATACAATAAACCGATTTACAGTTCACTGAATATGCTCGACAGGTGTAGATATCTGAAATTCTGCAGGTCCAGTACTGCGTGCCTGCTTTCCCTACCCCCATTTTGCCCCCCAATTAGTGCCGCTGTCTGCGGGCAGTTTGCGTGGGAAAGAACCTTTTGACAAAACCGATAGCAGAATAACAAAACTAATCTGAGTTAATTTTGACGATTTCAATAAAAATTCCATAGAAAGCCAAACAAATCAATGCGAATGGCGTGTGAATGATAGAGAAAATTGTGCGGCGGAATGCGCAAAATCCACAATAGCATTTGCTTCCAGTGAAAAAAAGACACCAATCGCACAAAAAGCGTTGACTCTCATTTGTTCAGAAAATCCTTATACTTATCTATAGAATTGTGCAAATAGACGGTGAAAAGGCGTAGGCCGGCTCTGGCTTTTATGCACATAGAGAAATGAGGAGGTATACAAATGAAAAACAGAAGTTTTCGGCGCTGGCTGACGCTGGTTCTGGTGCTGGCGATGCTGCTCGGCATTCTGCCCGCGGTAGCTGCGGCGGACGCGTCGCTCAGCGACTACGCTCCGGCCGGAACAACCAATCTGGCTGTGGGCGCGACGCTGACAGTGTCAAACGGCACGCATAATGCGATGGGTCAGGAAAACAGCTATGAAATGCCCAGTGAGCACTGGAGCAAGGATTTTGTCCACGACGGCGTGCTGGATGGCCAGGGATTTTCCACAAACCCCTATGATAGCGAGCCGGACGCGAGCGTGCAGGTTGTGCTGACCTTTGATCTGGGCAGGCGCTGCTCGGTATCCAAATTCGGCGTATTTGCGCGCGCAGGCGCCATTTTCCCGACCGACTATCAGATCGAGACCTCGCTGGACGGCGAGATGTGGAGCGTTGCGGCAGAGCAGACCGGCGCGCCCAAAGACCCGGCCGAACCGTATTTCTACGAGCTGGACAGCGCTGTGGAGGCGCGCTATGTGCGGCTGAATGTAACAAAGCGCTATGCGCAGGATTCCATTGGCGGCGCGGGCAACGACGGCAAGCTGGTGCAGCTGCAGGAGTTTGCCATCTGGGGCACGGTCGTGCAGGAATCGGGCGGCGATGAGAAGCCCACCGGCACAAAGGATGATATCGCCTCGTGGGCGCTGGACGGCACGGCGAACATTGCGCTGAACAAGAAAGTCAGCGTGTCCTCTGATTTTAAAGAGGGACTCGGCTGCTGGGAATCTGTCCAGCTGACCGATGGTGTGATTGTTTCAACGACCGCGCCTTACGGCACGAACGGCTGGGGGCACCCATTTGAAGAGGGGGCAGCAGCCGACAAGGTTGCATGGGCGGCCATCAACCTCGGTGCGTCGTATGAGATCAGCCGGATCGTGGTATTCCCGCGCTCTGACAGCGAATACGCAAATAACTTCCCGGTGGACTATGTGCTTCAGACCTCGGACGACGGCGAGACCTGGACAGATCTCGTCACGGTGACGGGTCAGGCCACGCCCACTGCGCCGGTCTTCTTCGATCTGGAGACGGCGGTCACGACAAAGAATGTCCGGATCTATGTGACAAAGCGCGGCGGAACCATGGTGCAGCTGTCGGAGCTTGCGGTGTTTGGCACGCCGGGCCGCTATGACCTGCGCGCATGGCAGCCCGAAGGCACGGAAAACGCAGCGCTGAACAAGATGGTCAGCGTTTCGTCCGACTATGTTGCGCCGGAGGGCATCTGGGGCAGCATGCTGCTGAACGACGGCTATATCCGAGGCGTCGTCGGCTACGGCGGCGCGAACGGCTGGACGACGCTGCCCGTTGAGGGCGCATCGGCGGATACGGTCGCGTACGCAAGCATTGACCTTGGCCTGACGTATGAGCTCAGCCGCTTTGTGATCTTCCCGCGCTCGGACGATGGCAAGTATGGCTATGCGTTCCCAATCGACTATCAGCTGCAGGTTTCGTCCGACGGCAAGAACTGGACGGATGTGGTAAAGGTCACCGGTCAGAAAACGCCCGGCGCGCCGGTCTGCTTTGATCTGGAAGAACCGGTGGAGGCTTCCTACGTCCGGCTGTATGTGACGAAGCGCGCATATGCCGCAAACGACGGAGCCTATGTTGTGCAGTTGTCGGAGCTGGCCGCATTCGGCACGCTCAGCGCAAACAATTTTGCAGTGGATGTGAGCAAGAGCGCGCTGGAGCTGACCGTTGGCGAAAGCGACAGCGTCAAGGTGACGGTTACGGCAGTTGACGAGCTGGATCACAGCGTCAGCTGGGAAAGCGCAGATCCGGCTATCGCCTCCGTTGACGAAAACGGTGTGATCACGGCCAAAGCCGTTGGCAGCACGACGATCACCGCGACCGTTGCAAACTCCGCAAGAAACGAAAACGGCGAGAACATCAAAAAAGAGATCTCCGTTACGGTCGTTGAAAAGAAATTCAGCTTTGACGACAACATTCTCATCTCCATCTTCTGGCCGCCCACAAGCGAGTATATGGACAAGGTCAGCGACGATTCCCGCTGGGATGAGCAGTACAAGCTGATGGCCGACGCCGGGATCAACTTTGTCAACAACGTTACCGGCAACGACCTCAACAGCAAGGCAACGAACCTTAAGATGGCGGAATACGCCAACAAATACGGCATGCACGTGAGCGTCGCGGACAGCCGTTTTGGCGGCAACCTCATGAGCCTGACGGCGGAGCAGATCAAATCTCTGATCGGCGAGTATCGCAACGTCCCCGGCGTGGCGGGCTATTATATCCTGGACGAGCCGGCGAACGCCAACCCGTATAACGCCGTGCATCAGGCCATGAAGCAGGCCGATCCCAACGGCTATATGCATCTGAACTTCCTCCCGGCGTGGGCATATGCGACGCTGGAGCAGGCAAAGGATCAGATGAACGACTATCTCAAGCTGAACGCTGCGGGCGGCTATCCGCAGGATTATCTGATGTACGACCTGTACCCCTATCCAGACAACAGCACAGCCATGAACCGCTCCGGCTTCCTTGGCAATATGCGCGCCGTTTGGGAAGTGGGCAGAGAAAACGACGTCAAGACGGCAAACTATCTGCAGTCGGTTCAGATCCCGGGTGCGTACCGTGCGCCGTCTGCATCCGAGATCCGCTATGAGGCCATGATGGGTCTGGCCTTTGGCTATAAACAGTTCTCCTACTTCACATGGTTTACCCCCAGCAACCGCTCCGAGCCGTTTGCCGACGGCATCATCCTTCTGGACGGTACGCCGAATCCCAAGAGCTATGAGGCGGTCAAGCAGCTTAACAGCGAGATCCACGCGCTCGGCACGACGCTTGCCAGGCTGAACGCGGAGGAGATCTATCTCAACGGCGAGACGTGGGGCGATCTGCCCATTCCCGAGGGCTTCTTTGCGCAGGGCGTGGACAGCACGAACTTTACGGTCTCCTACCTCAAGGAAAAGAACGGCACGCAGGGCTACATGATGCTGGTCAACAATGACTACACAAATGCAGCCACCATCCGCGTAAAGCTCGACAGCGCGATCACGTCCCTCAAGCGCGTGAGCGCGCAGGACGGCACGCTTTTCGATGCGGCGCTCAGCGGCGGCGAGCTGACCGTGACGCTGGCAGCGGGCGACGGCGCGCTGTATCAGCTTCCGGCGGGCTATGTCTACGAGAGCGGCAAGGAAGAAAACGCGAACATCGCGCTGGACGCAAATGTCTACGCCGACAGCTCCGAGGGCGGCAACGGCTGGTATATCAGCAAGCTCAACGACGGTGTGCGTGAGCCGGAAAACGCAAACAACGGCTGGAAGTCGGTCGGCACGCAGCAGGCTGTGATCACGGCCGATCTGCGTGAGAGCAAGACGTTTAACCGCGTCGACCTCTATCCGGCAGCTGGTGAGATGGGGCCGGTCAGCGCCGGTCAGGGCATGCCGAAGGACTTCACGATCGAGGTCTCGCAGGATGGAAAGAGCTGGGCGGTCGTCTACACCGCCGCGGATAAGACGATGGAAAACGGCGCGGCCTATTCCATCACGTTTGATGCGCAGACGGCGCGCTATGTGCGCGTAAACGTCGCCGCGACGAACAGCACCTATTGCGCGGCCAGCGAGCTTGAGATCTACAACGACGACGGCACCATCCCCACGCCGGCGCCCGGCACGACAGAGGATGAGGTCGTGCACTATGAACCGGACAGCAACCTGCTTCTGAACAAGAAGTACTACGTTTCCAGCACCACGCCCGACGGCACGTATAAGCAGTGGGGCTGGGCAGCAGAATACCTCAACGACGGCATTGCACAGAACGGCAACGGCTGGACGTCGAATGTCGGCGTCAACCACGACGAGGCGACCGCGCATGAATGGTGCGCGTTTGACATGGGCGATCTGTTCGCCGTGAACAAGGTTCGCATCTATGGCGGCAGCGGCTTCGCATTCCCGGTCGACTATCGCGTGCAGGTTTCGCTCGATGGCACGACGTGGACGGATGTCGCGGTCAGAAATGGCGATCCGGGCATGGAGGGCTGGCGCGAGATCGGATTTGACGCGCAGACGGCACGCTTTGTCCGTGTCTACGGCGACAAGCTGGTAGACAAAGGCAGGGACGGCTATCTGATGCAGATCGGCGAGGTCGAGGCCTATGGCACGCCGGCTGTTGACAGTGACGCGGCAAACGCAGCACTCGAGGCGCTGGAAGCGGCGCGCGCAAAGATCACCGGCGAGGATACCACCGCGCTTGACGCGGCGATCAAGGCGCTGAAGGACGCGATCGCCGACGAGAACAGCACGCAGAGCGAAATCAACGCCCTTATCAAGGCCGCGGACGCGGAGCTTGCAAAGTTCACCGTCAGCACGGCGGAGGCCGCTGCGGCTCTGGCCGAGGCAAAGAATGCTGTGAGCGACGGCTCGCTGCGTCTGGTTTCGGAAAAGACCATGAACGCCCTGCAGGACGCGATCGACGCGCTGGAGGCCGGTATTGCGGCCGCGGGCGACACCGTGTATCAGACGGAGCTCAACACGCTGACCGAGAACGTCAGGACGGCGCTGGCCGCCGCGCGCAGCGAGCAGGCCGCAAACGAGCAGCCGGTCATCCCGAGCTATCCGTCTACGGTCAAGCCCACCACGCCGTCTGCATCGGACAGCACGAAGCTGCCGTTCAGCGACGTGCGCGAGAGCGACTGGTTCTATGAGGACGTTGCGTATGTCTATGAAAAGGGCATGATGAACGGCACAGGCCGCGCAGCCTTTGGCCCGGACGCATCGACCACGCGCGGCATGATCGTGACGATCCTTGCGCGCATGGAGGGCGTTGACACGACCAAGGGTGCGGCGTGGTACGCCGCAGGCCGCGAATGGGCGATGAAGAACGGCATTTCCGACGGCACGAACATGGAGGCAAACATCACGCGTGAGCAGCTGGCGACGATCCTGTTCCGCTATGTCGTCTATAAGGGTCTTGACCTTGTGACGCTGGAGGATAACCTCTCGCGCTTCTCCGACCGCAATGAGATCAGCAGCTACGCGGTTTCCGCGATGAACTGGGCAGTCGGTCAGGGACTGGTCAAGGGCAGCGGCGGCAAGCTCAACCCCAAGGGCAATGCCACACGCGCACAGGTGGCGGCGATTCTGCACCGCTTCTGTGAGCTTGGCAAATAAGCGCTTCGCGTAAAGCCGCGTAAATAAAACAAAAAGAGCATTGGAGACCGGGAAACCGGGATCCAATGCTCTTTTGCAGCTGCGCATGGACTGTTTGACGAGCCGCAGAAACCATGCTGAAAAGGTGCGTCATGTTTTATAGTGCCATTGGCTCCGACCGCGTTCCGAACCGCACCCTATTGACAAGTTGCCTTTTTCGAGTATAATGAGCAATACGCATCGCTTAATGTGCATTGAGGCATCTGAGAGAGGGAGCGTATGCTGATATTCATACTTCTTTTGCCGATCATATTCTTCATTGCCGCCTTTCTTGTGAACGCCGCCATGTTCCGCCCGGAAAAGCGGCCGGAAGCGAACATAGACGGGCGCGGGGTGACATTCCCCAGCGGCAGAAATCACCTTGCAGGGTATCTCTGGAATGAGGCGGGGACGCGCGGTTTACTTGTTTTTGCCCACGGAATGGGAACGGGCATCGCGTATTATCTGCCGGAGATCCACCACTTTGCCGCACAGGGATATCAGGTGTTCGCGTTTGCATACAGCGGCTATCAGGGCAGCACCGGACATTTTTACGGCTTCCCGCAGGCGGTGATCGACCTGAAACATGCGCTTGATTTTGTCGATGACGGTTCCCGTCCCGTCATCCTGATGGGGCACAGCATGGGCGCATACGCCGTCTGTGCGGTGCGGCAATGCACGGATAAGCCGGTGAGCGGGATCGTAGCCTATGCGCCGTTTTTCTCATCGGACGAGGCTGTTATCGCGCAGGCGACCGGAAACATACCCAAATTCGGAAAGCTGTTGTGCGGCCTGATCCTGCCGATGCAGCGCATTTTGTTTGGAAGGAATTGCAGCCCGACCGCCGCGGCGGGGCTTTCCCGTGCCAATGTTCCGGCACTTGTCCTGCAAGGCAGCGAGGACGTTGAAGTGACCCCCGATGGCTGCGCGCTGTATGCGCACCGCGGCGAGCTGGCCGATGCTCCCGTTACCTTTCGGCTGGTACAGGAGGAAGAAAGCAGCGGCCACATGACGGTCGTTCGGAAAAAGGGCAGTCAAACGGTCAATGAAGATACGATCTGTCAGGTTGACGCGTTTCTTGACACGATACTGCGTCAATAAAACTTTGTTTCTCAAAATCTCCGCCTTCCCGGTTCCGGGAAGGCGGAATTATTTAAGGCAATACCGCAAAAAAGCAAAGCGAATGCAAAGTGTGATAAAATGGACGCATGGATAAACAGATGACGATTTCCGCATTCAGCGATGAGTTGGCGCAGGTGCGGACAAAGAAAAAAGAGTTTCTGAGTCAGATCGAACGAATCGTCCCCGTGGAAGGAATGGCTATCCCTGATTCGGCCGTGCTATTACAAAGGAGAGCGTGGCAATAAGCCCTATCCGCTGGAGATCATGCTGCGGCTGTATCTGCTGCAAAATCTTTACGACCTGAGTGATGAGGCAACCGCAGCAGAAGCAATCGACAGCCGTGCGTTTTCGGATTTCTGCGGCATCGATTCCAGCAATCAGGGTCCAGACGGCGATACCCTTGGCCGTTTTCGCAATCTGCTGATCAAGAACGGATTGCAGGAAAAGCTGTTCTCTCAGGTGGTTGCCGCACTTATGGAACGAGGCCTCATTCTGAAAAAGGGAACGATAGTGGATTCCACCATCATTTCCGCACCATCTTCTACCAAAAACAGTGAGAAGAAGCAGGATCCGGATGCACATCAGGTGAAAAAGGCAATACCTGGTGCTTCGGTTATAAGGCACATATCGGTGTTGACAAGGACAGCGGACTGGTTCATACCGTGGAGGCGACATCAGCCAACGTCCATGATGTCACAAAAACATCAAAGCTGCTGACCGGAGAAGAAGAGGTCGTTTACGGTGATAGCGGTTATCTCGGTGCGGGAAAACATGATGATGCGATCATCCGCAACAAGGCTGGCCGCAAAATCAAATACAGAATCAATCGCCGGCCATCCCAAGTGAAGAAACTGAGCAAAAGCGGCCAGTATGCCGCAAAGAAAGCAGAACACGCAAAGTCCTCTGTCCGTGCGAAAGTAGAGCACGTATTCGGTGTTGTCAAGAAACAGCTGCGTTTCCGAAAAACACGATACCGAGGGCTCGAAAAGCAGAGAGCCAAATTCAATATCATGTTCGCATTAGCGAATCTGATTCTGACTGACAGGCCTTGCCTGGCAACTTGAATCAGTGTACTCCGTGAGCCAAAGCATGGGGCAATCCTATTGTTTTTTACAAAATGGCTTCCCGGCCAATGCACATCCTAGCATTTGTGCGGTATTGCCCTAATTTTGGAAGTTGATCCATAGTGTTCGCATGATACAAGTTGAAGCGGCCCCGCTCACTGAGCGGGGCCGTTTTTTGATATTTTCCACAAAAGCCGCAGATGCCAGCCAAAAAAAAGACACCTTTTTTACAAGATTCCTCTCCTGCTTTTTCCCTGCTTTTTGCAATATAATCAGAATAACAGAGAAAATCTCTGATGCTTCCGCCGGACGACCGTGCGGAAAGCAAAAAATTTGATGGAGGAATCAACATGAAAAAACTGCTTGCATTGCTTCTTGCGGCGCTGATGGTTTTCGGCATGGCTGCCTGCGCGAAGACAGCGGAGACGCCGGCACACCCGCAGGAGAAACCACTGCCACGGCTGACAAGCCCGCAGAAGAAACCACTGCCGACGAGACTCCCGCCGAGTCTGACGGCGACAAGATCGTGATCCACTACTGGGCACAGTGGACGGAGAACGAGGCGCAGGCCGAGGTCTACAAGGCCGCGATCGCCCGCTTTGAGCAAGCGCATCCCGACTGCACCGTCGAGGTCAACTGGGCGGGCCGCGATGTCCGTGAGATCCTGAGAGCGAGCATCGATTCCGGCAACGCCATCGATATCGTCGACAGCGGTTTTGACCAGATCGTGAACCTGCTTGGCGAGGACTATCTGATGGATCTGACCTCCTACATGGAAGGCAGCGACTTCGAAAAGGCTATCTCCGCCGGCATGGCAGCGTTTGCAAAGAGCTTCGCTTCCGACGGCACGTCCTGGTACTACATCCCCTCTCAGCCGTTCGTCGGCACCATCTACTACAACAAGGCGATCTTTGCCGAGGCCGGCATCGACGCCATGCCCACCACCTGGTCTGAGTTCATGGATGTCTGCCAGAAAATCAAGGACGCCGGTTATGATCCCATCACGGTCGACGATGCCTACTATCCCTGCCTCTACGGCACCTATCTCGCCATGATGAAGGGCCCGGACTGGGTCACTGAGCTGCTCAGCGACACCACCGGCGCAAATTGGAGCGATCCCGCCGTCGCCCAGATGGCAGACGATTTCGCTGCAATGCGTGCGAACGGCTACTTCTCCGACAGCTGCGGCTCCAACGTCTTCCCGTCCGCGCAGAACGGCGAATTCGCAATGGGCACTGCCGCCATGTACTACAACGGCTCCTGGCTGCCCAACGAAGTGCATGACATCACTGGCGATGACTTCCAGTGGGGTGCTATGTTCTTCCCGGCTCCCGACAACGCCGAGTATCCCTACACCACCTACTCCACCGGCTGCCAGTTCTTCGGCATCACCAAGGGCTGCGAGCATCCGGAAGAGGCTCTGGCGCTGCTGGAGGAGTTCACCTCTGTCCAGACACAGCAGGATATGGTCGACAAGGCGCAGTCAATGCCTGTTGTTGACGGCCTCGAGCTGCCTGAGAACCTCAAGAGCGCCGGCGAGCTGCAGGCGCAGTCCACCGACGTCATTCCCTGGTGCGGCATGTACAGCAGCAACTCCGACGTGAACGCCGTTGTCAACGGTATGTTCGCCGAGCTGCTGGCGGGCTCTGTTGACGGCGCGGGCTTCGTTTCCGGCGTACAGTCCCAGCTCCAGTAAGTTTCGCAATCGACAGGCAGGAGGACGCGAGCCCTCCTGCCTGTGGCAGGTACGAGTCCAGACGCCTGCGAAAAAACCTTAGCATCGCCTGCACGGCGATGAACGGAGGGAGAAATCACATTGAAAAAAAGACAAACGTTTTTCATTCTGGCGTCCATTGGCCCGGCGGTTATCTGCTTTTTGGTAATGTTCGCGTATCCGCTCATCCGGACGCTCCTGATGAGCCTGAATCGGCTGCCCGCGATCAGCAGCAGCACGTCTGAGTGGCAGTTTGCGGGGCTGGACAACTATATCGGTCTGTTCCAGAACAGCGTTTTCGTTGCATCGCTTAAAAATATCGGCGTCATCTGGCTGGTCGGCGGCATTCTGACGCTTGGGATCGCACTTTTCTTTGCCGTCATTCTCGCGTCCGGCGTCAAGGGTAAGAAATTCTGGCGCTCGGCGATCTATCTTCCCAATACCATCTCGGCAGTCGCACTGTCTACCATGTGGCTGCAATATATCTTCCAGAACAAATTCGGCCTGCTCATGCAGCTGTTTACGGCGCTGGGCTGGACGGCGCTGGCGAAGATCAACTGGACTTCGCCGTCGTGGCTGTTCTGGGGGATGCTGATTTCCTATGTCTACGGAAGCGTCGGCTATTTCATGCTGATCCTGCTGTCCGGCATCGAGGGAATCCCGCAGGATATCTATGAAAGCGCCAAAATTGACGGCGCGAATTCCTGGATCAAATTCTGGAAAATTACGTTTCCCCTTCTGCGGAATGTGATCCGAACCTGCATCACGCTCTGGACAGTCGGCGCAGTCAACTTCTTTGTCTGGGCGAAGATGTTCTCCACACGCATCAACACAAAGACCATTACGCCGGTCTATTTCCTGTACGAAAAGGTGTTCGGCGCAGCCGACTCCGGCAGCGTTCTGGATATCGGCGCGGGCGCGGCGGTCGGCGTCGTGGTGGCGCTGCTGGTGCTGGCGTGCTATCTGATCATGAATCGGGTGTTCAAGGAGGAGGCGCTGGAATACTGATGAAAAACAGAAAGAAGCTTACCGGCGCGCGTGCGGTCGGACTGCTGCGCTATCTTCCGCTGATCCTCTGGGTCGCGTTCTTTGTGTTTGCGTTCGGCTGGATCGTGCTGGCCTCGTTCAGCACCACAAAGGAGATCTTTTCAAACGGACTGCTGCAAAGCGGCGTCCACGTTGAAAACTATACCGGCGTATGGGAGCGCAACCATGTCGCGCACTATTTTGTAAACTCGCTGATCACAACGGGGATCCCGTGCGTGCTGATCATCCTGATCGCCGCGCCGGCGGCCTATGTGCTGTCAAAGAAAACGTTCTTCGGCAGAAAGCAGACGTTCAACGCCTTTGTCGTCGGCATGAGCATCCCGCAGGTCATGCTTGTCATCCCGATCTACTGCTGGTTTGTCAAGGCGAATCTCGTCGGGCACCTGTCCACGCTTGTGATCCTGTACGCTGAACCTGCCGTATACGGTGTATTTCCTCACGGCGTTTTTCTCCACCGTCCCCACGGCGCTGGCTGAGGCGGCCATGATCGACGGCTGCTCCGAGATGAAGGCCATGTGGAAGGTCATGATCCCGATGGCCTCGCCCGGCATCATCACCGTGACGATCTTTAATTTCATGAACATCTGGAACGAATATTTCATGGCGCTGATCTTTGCCAACGGCAACGACAAGATCCGCACGCTCTCCATGGGCCTGCAGAACATGATCACCTCCATGAAGTATACCGGCGACTGGGCCGGCCTGTTTGCCGGGGTCATCATCGTTCTGGTCCCAACGCTGATCCTGTATCTGCTTTTGTCTGAAAAAATCGTGGCCGGCATCACCGGCGGTGCGGTCAAGGGCTGAGCGAAGGCCGTTGCACGACGGCGGCCGATGTGGTAAAATACCGCAGGAAGGCCGCGCAGGATCAGCTCTGCCGGATATATACGTTATTTGCGCGGACAGCCGCGGACGCCGTAGAGCTTTCGGTGCCCCGCAGCTGTCCGTTTGCGCATTTGGAAAGGAAATGAACGATGAAAAAACGGCTGGCCATTTTCGGTGTGATCGCCGCGCTTCTGATGCTGGCGGCGTGCAGCGCCGCCGCGCCCGAGTACGGCACGGAGCAGACGCAGGAGCAGGAACAGATCGTCCTGCACCTTTTCCACTATCAGGGCGAGGCGGAGGAGGCCTATGGCCACGTGATCGCCGCGTATGAAAAGGCGCATCCCAACGTGAAGATCAAAAGCGAGTTTTTAAACTCGGAAAACTATAACTCCACGCTTGACGCGCGCATCGCCGTGCAGGACTGCCCCGATCTCATCGGCGTGCATCCGGGCCATGCGCAGGCGCTGCCATTGGCGCGGGCGGGCTACCTTGCCGACTTGAGCGGACAGCCGTGTCTTGAAAATGTGCGGGAGTCAGACGCGGAGACCGGCAGCCTTGCGGGCAGCATCTATGCCGCGCCGACCGATCTGACCTATATCTGTACATTTTACAATGCGGATATTTTTGCGCAGTATGACCTCCCGGTGCCCACCACCTGGCAGGAGTTTCTTGACGTATGCCGGAAGCTGAAGGACGAGGGCATTACGCCCCTCTCCGTCTGCTATAAGGACGCATGGATCCAGAGCCTGATCCCGTATGCGCTCTCGGCCACGACGATCTACCGGGAAAACCCGGACGTTGACCGCGAAATGGCCGACGGGACGCGGCATTTTGACGGCGCGGAGTGGAAAAAGACGTTCGAAATGCTGAAAACGCTGATCGACAGCGGCTATGTGACGGAAAACTTCCTGCAGACGACATACGACCAGCAGCTGCGCGCGTTTGCGGACGGCCGCGCGGCCATGATGGTCATGGGCTCCTGGGGTGTGTCGATGATCCGGAGCATGAATGCCGGCTGCAATTTCGGATTGTTCATTCTCCCCGCGTCGAGCGACGGCGTCAACTGGATCCCGTCGTCGGTCGGCGGCATGCTGGCCGTGAGTGAGCAGAGCGCACACAAGGAGACGGCGATCGACTTTTTGAATTTCTTCCTGACAAACGACGATGTTTACCGTCAGTTTTTGCAGGAGACCGGCAATTTGCCGGTAAAAACCGGGTTTGACGCCGGATGTGATCCGGTGCTGGAAACGCTGATCTCGGGCATCACCGACAGCTATCCGTTCCTGGATGTGAACTGGCCGAGCGGGATGCAGATGGTATTCCTGAAGACCGTGGAGGAGATCTCGACCGGCGGGAGCATTGACGATGCGCTGGACAGGCTGGATCAGACATGGACGGAGATTTACAAAAAGGAAGAGTGACCGATGGAGAACAGGAAAATGCAGACAGAATATGGATTTCCCTGCCGCGATCTACACTCATTCTAAATGCACTTAAGTTAGG
>ENA-ORNT01001525-ORNT01001525.1-human-gut-metagenome-genome-assembly--contig:-NODE-1525-length-15447-cov-8.354925_pt1 | contig 15447 bp, 28 predicted proteins | sample MGYA00242120_ERZ509032 | MGnify/ENA primary metagenome ERZ509032 (study PRJEB26280, sample SAMEA2338729) | human gut metagenome | biome: human gut; feature: human-associated habitat; material: faeces...
AATATTTTTTATAAAATATCAATTAAATATCAATTTCTGCATCTAACATAAAATTTTCAGCCTTAATTTTTTCCCAAGCCTCTTCTCTCTTCTTTTTTCGATGGAAGATAGATTTAACTTTCATAACTTCTGATATTGCTTCTGCACTGACCATAGCAGTAAGCATTGACCATTGCCCATCACAAGCTCGTCTATTAGCCCATTCAGAGAATTCATCAAATGTAACATCTTTCATTTCTTTCTTCATTCTTATCTCCTTTGTGTAATTCCAAAAGGACTATCACTATAATAGTCTCCTTCAATTTGCGGAGCATACTCATTACAATGAGTAATAATTATCTTTTTAGAAAATCTTGTATCAAGTTTGACTTTTTCAAAATCATTGTCGATTCGAGTAATTACATCACTCTTTTTCATTACACCATATCTTAATCCGCCCTGGAAATCATTGTGTACATTTGTTTTATCAAACATCTCTGTATTGATTTCTTTTTTCTGAGCTTCCTGTTCAATAGGACCAATTCCATGTCTAGTCACATATGAACGTGTTACATAACAAGCATCAACTGAAATATCTTTTTTATCTGCTAAAATCTCAAAAGGATATGTTACTCCTGTGCGGGAGGTTGTATGCCAGATATCATCATAATAAAAATCAAGTCCTAATCCTTGACCATTCTCAAAGATAAAACTATCAAACTTATTATAAAGACTATCAAAAGTGATAATTTCATTTCTCTCAAGGAAAAATAATATATCACTTCTAAAATTACAAATTAAAGATTGTCTACCAATAGAATGTTTATCAAAATATTCTCTATAAGTAGTAATTTTATCAAGCTGCACTCCACGTTTAAAAAGGATTACAAGGCAATCTCTCCAAATTTCTTCCATATGAAAAAGATACTCTTCTTCGGTCCAGCTTGCAAAATCAGCAATCGTAAAATGAGTTTTCATCGTAGGGTCGCCATATCTGTCCTCAATAGCACACCAAGAGCCAAAACCGCAAGAACCATATTCTCTTTCGCCATTCTGTTCGGCAATCCAATTTTCTGTAACATGGTCAATCATCATATCAAAAGGAGTAATTACTTTTGCTTCTGGATCAACATATCCTTTTAAATTCAAAGGAAATAAATGCTGTTCTAATAACTCATAATATTCCTTTGTATAAGTCATAGGGTGAACAAAGAAAGTTTTCGCAAAAAAAGTTGGGACTCCTTTTGCGGTTCCGCTTCCAAAATGATGATATACATGCCGCAATTTTGCTGTATAATCAACTGTATGACCACGCTGAGCCGTTCCGTTATGAAAGATTACTACTGGTTTTAAGCCTCGGTTAAGAGCGTCCTCACAGAAATGATTTGTTACAAGACCTTTTCCTTCATCTCCAAAATTTGCTCCAATAACAATTTTACTTTCTTTCATCTCAATCTAACCTTTCATCACAGTATTTATCTACAAAAGTTTCAAAACCCATTCTTGCACAGATTTCGTCAAGTTCATCAGTTGTCTTTTCAATGGAATCTTTAATTGAATAAATAATCCAATTATACTCCTGCTCGACTTCTTCATCCTCATCGGTTAATCCATAAGACTCAGCGACATTAAAAGCCATTTCATAACCATATTCATCAGCTTCTTTAATATCACTTACATCTACAACTTGGCAATTATAAACTCCATGCAATCCTTGATAAGTGCCTTCAGTTGCATAAATATAAACTCTCATAAAAAATCAATTCCTTTCTTAACTTTCTATATATATTATATTATATTTTTAATAAAAAATCAAAGGAGGACTATTGTCCTCCTTTTATATTTTAAATATTCCAGCTTACTTCAGAAGAAGCTGTATCATTGTCATTAATGTCAATCTTAACTGGACCAGTTTCAAAAGCTGTTTCTGTTTTGTCGCCATGACTGATTACAATATCTGTAATAATCTTTGCGAGACCATTTAAGCCAGATACAAAATAGTGGTCATTTCCTACGAGTTTTCTCCAAGACTCGTCCAAGTCTGGGTGTCTACTGCACAGCCATCTGTAAGAGCTATCGTTGTCATCAATGGAAATATGATAAACGTCAAATTTTTCCAAAACTTCTTTCTGTAAATCTTCTGTTTCAACATCGCCCTGAAGAGAATCTCCAGTAGAACCAACTAATCCCCATTTTGGTAAATATGGATTAGGCTTTTCATCTCCCATTGTAATAATGATGCCTTTCTGACCTCTATCCCAGCAGTCAAGTTTACAATGATTTAATCCCATGTACCAAGCGGCTGTATAGGATTCAAAACTATTACCACCACCGCCGCCTTCAAAGAACATTTTATCAAGCTGCTCCGCAATTCGAATATCAGATTCAAACTGAGACATCTGAATTGGCGCTTTGTCATAAGCAAGGTCTCCAATTCCCATTACGCAGAACTCAACATCTTTAATGGAATTATCTGCATAAATATCAGTCATAATCTCATTAAGTTTCTTAGCAACCTGAACTGCGGCATCGCCCATAGAGCCAGTTACGTCAAGTGCCAGAATAACTGGAACTGTATGCGGATGTTCATCAGAATCACAACATTCACGCATTACTCCTTTTGGATTTAAAGCTGCGTCAAGCTTACGAGATGTATAAAACTCCTGTGCTGAAAAAGCCATTGTATCAAACTCGTCAAGGGAAACTCCCCTTGAACGAGATGTATAATCACTAAACGCCTTAGTTGTCCAACTTCCTCCACCCATTAGTCTTCGTCCTCCTCATCATCATCTGCATTAATTACCGGGGCATCACCAAAATCAAAGGCTCCATCAAACATATTCTCAAACATGTTTCCGCCATTTCCCATCATCATAAACATCATAGGATTCATGCCGCCCATATTCATAGAACCGCCTGTGTTATTTCCATTAAACATCTGGCTCATTATCATCATGCTCATCATAGAGGACATAGAACCATTGTCCTTAGTCATATTCATAAACGGACTGAAAATCTTACCGTAGCAGTATGTTTTTCCCATAAAAACATGATGCTCTGGAATAGTCTCCTGGATAGTAGAGTCTTTATAGCTGAAAGTCTTAATAGAATTTTTTCCTACCTCAATAACCGCTCTTGGTTCATTATTAACCAGGATAATATCACCAACGGCAACTTTAAATGTAGGAACTACCCAGAATGCTCCATCCATATCAAAAGCGAAATTATCGCAATTTGTAAGTTTCATTGTTTTAACATTGAAAGTTTTGTAACCATTCTGCACCTTAATGGCAATCTTACCATTGGCGCCCATCTTACAATAGCCTTTTGCTACTGGCTTAAACATTCCATTAAACATATTTCCAAAATCAAACATATTCTCTTCTTTCCTTTCCTTCTGCTCTTTTTCTGTGTCTTTGACAATAGCCCAATGATCCATTATATCGCCTATATTTCTTAAAGTTTTATCTAAAATCTCTGAAAAGTTTGGATCATCAATACCGAAAGCATATCCATTTTTTATCATTTCTTTTCTTTAACTTTCTATATATATTATATTATATTTTTTTTATTTTATCAATTTACATATTACTTATCCTCATCATCATAACAGTAAAACTGTTCATCAGGGTCTTTTCTTACAGAATCCATACATCCATTAGGGACTTCAAGAGCTTGAACTGGAGTTAAATCTCCATATAGTTTTTGATACCAACTTGGATGATAGCATTTAATATAAGCAGGGTCGCCTACACAATCCGTATATCCTCTCGGACATACTGGATTATATATCCGAAACTGAGAATACTGAGGTACTTCTGCATATATAGGATTTTCTCTGCACTTAATGCAAAGACTTTTTGGTGCTACGCATTTATCACATCTTGTCATTTTATTAATCCTCATAACCGCTATTTGCGTCAAACAATACATTTTGTTCCCAAGTATCCAAATCAATTAATGGTAAGCTTCCTGTAAAGAAACATCCACCATCAATATCAATTTTATGAGCTTTTCCCGCAGAATCTTTACAATAGAAATATGCTCCAGGAGAAGCTTTCTTTCCACTCATTTCACACATATATTCATAACAATAATGGCTTAAAAGAGGAACAGGAGTATGTCCATGAATCATAACTACATTATCCATTCCACCTTCTTCATCCCATTCATCATCAAAATGTTCTCTATTCCAAATGAAATCATCTTCAAACTCTGGAAATCCTAAGTGCGGTCCAGGCGTAAAACCTGAATGAGATAAGATTACAACTTCTCCATTTTTATTATCATAGCGATACCATTTAGGAAGATTGTCGATAATATCAATGTATTTTTCATCGCTTCCATCTGCCTCCCATTCTTCAACAGTAGATTGACCACCGTTAAAAGAGTGAAGTCTTGTGCAATGTTTTGCTCGCATAGAATCCGCAAACATCTGTTCGTGATTGCCGCAGATTAAAAAGAAATGTTTAGAATCTTCAAGAACTTCTTTTAAAATTTTAAATCCTTCTGGACCTCTATCTACACAATCACCTAAAACATAACAAAAACTATTGTCTGCATATACAATATTTTTTACCATTTCCCATAAACCATACTGACCATGAAGGTCAGAACAACAATATACATGACTCATATTTTACACCTCATATCTTTTTACAATAATTATTTGTTATTTACTTGAAAAGACGTTACTAAAAGTCCTTCATTTTTTAACAGAGCGACAATTTCATCTTCTGGAATTTCATACCATCCAGGATTCTGGTATTGAAGAACTTGATAAGCTAAAGACTCTAAAGCATCTTCCAGTTCACATCTGTCACAACCACCAAATTCAATCATTTTTTATTTTTCCTTTCTCTTTCATTTGATATATATATTATATAATATTTTTTATAAAAAATCAATGCCCTATCTTTTTGATAGGGCATTACGTTAGTAATGGATTATATTTAAAATAATCTGTGCGAGTCCGCCAAAAATAAAACCTGTTAAATAAATATGATTTGGCTCATTAAATTTAGTGCTTAAAATAGCACCTACCGCACAAACTACAATAAATAAAATGAAAAAAAGAATATCTTTAGCCCAACGTTTGAAATTCAAAATTTCCACCTCTCTCTTTCATCTCAGCCTGATATACATTTCTGTCGTAAGAACCATGTGCATAAGCCGCATTCATTGCTTTTTGATGGCAAATATCACATCTACAAACTCCAGAAGTACCAATACCTGTTGGATAAAATAGATATGTATATCCGCCGCCTGAACAGCCATGATATCCATGTGGATTCATATGAACCTCAGTGTCATGTTTCTTTTTCCAATCTCTAATAGCTACACTTTCACTCTCAGTAATTGGAAAACCTCTCCACATATCAGCTAATGCTGCATCTCTCTGTTTCTTCATATCCTGCATTTCTTTAGTTGCATATGCTTCTTTTTCAAAACCATCTATTTTTTCTCTTAAAGAATCAATAGTTTTTTGTTTATCAAGAAGATTAACCTTAATATTATCAAGGTATTCATCAATAGTTTCTTCTCTTTTTAAAATAGGAATAGCACGACTTACAGATTTACCGTTTTGAAATCTATACATTGTTCCATCTGGACTATTAAACATATATAACCTCCTACTGGTTCAAAAGTTCAGTAAGAACTTTATTGATAAGTTTTCCATCTGCTTTGCCTTTAAGTTTAGGCATAATATTTTTCATAACCATGCCCTTCATTTTTGGTCCAATAGGCTCAGTAACGACCTGAGTAAGCTCAATTAACTCTTCATTAATAAAAGCTCGAATTTCATCTTCTGTCATAAGGGTTGGAGCAAATTCTTTAATTACTTCAAGTCGATATTTATAAGACTCTAAAAGGTCTGTTCTTGCGGCAGGGCAAGTATCAATCATCTCCTGCATAGTCTTTTGCTCTTTTAAGATAACTGCATCAACCATATCTTCTGGAATGTTATTTCGACAATTTTTATCAATAGCCGCCTTTTTAATGGCGTCAACAAGACTGGAAATAACATCTTTTCGAGCCTTATCTTTAGCCTTCATTGCGGTAACCATCTCTTTCATAACCATATCAAGTGTCATTTTAATCTTCTCCTTTATAATATTCTTTTACAAAATCTTCTGCTGGCGTAAAAGCTCTATAAGTTGACGATAGTGCAACTAATTCTTTTATTCCGACAATTCCTGGAATATTTAAAAGCTCTTTAATTGCTAATGTTTCATTCGGAAATTGCTGTCTTTCAATATGACATTCTAAGTCATCTTCATTTAAACATGGAATAAAGACATATCTCCATGTATTAAACATCTCATCTTTTGAAATACAAACTTTCCGATATGAGTTTTTATTATCTTTTGAAATATGTAATTCAAGAAACATTATTTTCCTAACCTCTCTTCAAAAGTGGTGATAAAATCTTCAACGCTTCTTTTTGGAGAAGCTGTTAAAAGAATTTCTGTAATATTTGGATATTTTCGTAAATCTCTAATAGCATCTAATTCTGATGCAAAAGTGCATTTACAAATATGATGTTTAGTAAGATTTACATAACGATATTTCTGGAGATTCTTATCAAAAAGAATCTCCACTTCCTGCGGCTCTTTATCTGAATAAAAGATTTTAAAATGGAACATTAATATTTCTCCTTCCTTAAAATCCTATCCATTTTTTGTCTGCGGTTATCCGTTCTGGCGGGCTTACCACCTGGTTTAGCCCGATATGTTTTGCAAGTCTGGCAATGACCATAGAAGTCAGCCTCTTTGCCTAAATCACATTTTCCGTTACATACATAATGAATACAAGCAACTTCTCGTGTCTTTGCCATAAATTTTATCTCCTTGTCTTAAACCAATCTCTAATACGACTAACAAACATAATACCATTCAAAATTGTACAAACTGTCCAACATACACAACATATAATTGCACAAACAAGTTGGGTTGTTGTTGTTGCCATTGTAATTACAATCCCATATAACGCTGCAAGGACTAAATTTAATGTAGTTAAAAATCCATATAATGCAATCATTTTTTTATACCTTTCTTTTTTACTCCATTTCCACATTAAGAGTGAAAACGGAGTAAAAATTCATTAGATACTGCTTTAAAAGATTTAATACCATCCTGAGACCTGAATACAAGACCTTCTCTCATGCCACCATCAAGCACAGACTCTCCAGTAGCAATGTCAAGTAATTCATCAACAGTATCAGGTAGAACAAATTCTTTATCTACAATAGGAACCCATGGAATACCAAACTCAGCCATTGCTTTTTCAGCCATTACAGAGTTCCAACGACCTTCCGCAGATGTGATAAAGTTAAAGCCCATAAAGCAATGCTCTTTTGTAGAGTAATCTCTCTTCTGGATACCATCTCCATAAGTCTCGCCCTGTAAAGTTACCCACTCCAAATCTGGACGGTTCATCAGAATCTGTTTTAAAGTTTTCTCAATCTGATATTTCTCTGCCATTTCAGTGTAAACATTGGTGTCATAAAAGCAAGCTTTATCAGGCTTATCAAAAACTACGTTACGAGAACATACATAAAAATCAAACTTTTCTTTCTTCAAGAAACGAGTTTTTCTACGAATCATAGTGAAAGTAGTAGAAGTACCATCAATTTTTTCAGTGGCAACCCAATGAGATTTGTCCTCAAGAATCCATGGCATATTCTGAACTCGCTCTTCATCAGTCTTAGAAACCCAAGCCGGCCAGGTTGCCTTCTTATCGCCTTTCTTACCAAAAAATACGAAAAGTAATTTTTTGCCCCAGGTTCTTCTCATTAACCATCTGAATGGCTGGTGCGCAAATAGCTTACCATTTCTCTGTGCCATTCTCTTATATTTGTCCACAGAAGGAGCTTTTCTGATATTATCTTCCTCAACAGAATAAGTTACTTCAAGCTCTTTGGTCAAAAAATCTCCAAGTTTGTGAGCATCTTTATCCCATCCAAAATCTTCAAAACCCATTAAAAGTCCCTGAGAAATTACAGTACCCTTGAAGTATTTCTGAGTTTTAATTTTAAAATGCTTTCCTTCAAGGAACATAAATGGTTCTTTTGCCGGTACTTTAGAGTCAATCTCAAAGTAAACCGCTAAATCACCTGGCTTAAACTGGTCTTTACGAACCATGATATGCCAACCATTTACGACAGCTATTTCTACTCTGTCAGCTCCTTCGATAGGACGAATCTCATCAACTTTAACAACATAAGCAAGCTCTCTTTCTTTCTTCTCATTCAGCATACCTATCATTCTCCTTTATTTATTATGAATATATTATATAAAAATTTTAAAAATAAATCAATTAAGATTTGTTTCTTTCAAACAATCGTGGTAAATTTTAATAAGGTTTTTCTTATTTAGAAATGCCTTATTTCCAATACCATTTTGCTCTCTCCACGCTAAACGATATAATACTTTATCTATAAACATTTTAGTCGCAGGGTGCATGGCAATAGGATTTTTGGTTTTATTCTGCCACCATTTATATTCTCCTTGATATGTAAAAGTATCTCCCATATAAGCGTGTCCCGCACCTAAATAATCACAGAGCAGCTCTAAAAGATATTTGTCTGGCATTGGTAGCGCAGTGCCGCCTTTATCGAGGTTGTCAAACCAGTACTCGTAATGATGTCGATTCCGACCTTTATGATGCTGCCAAGCTAAAGACATCCCGTTCTCCTCTTTACAAGCATCTATTGGAGAACGAGTCCCCTGCCAATATTTGACACCTTCCCAAAATTCAACGGGAGAAAATTTGGATAAGTCATGTGTAATTCCCTGCTTATAAAGACCAACTTTAAAACAGTATTTTCCTACCCAATATTTATGTTTGCATACAGTTTTTAAATGTCCAAAAAAGTTTTTAATTTTCATATTTTATTCCTCTAAATATTTATACTCTATTTTATGTAAAGAATCATCTTTTTTATAGTAAATATAGGTGCATTTTACCTGTATTTCATCTCCTTCCTTAATAGTATTAAATATAGAAGAAGAAACTGTTACTTTTTCATTATTTACGCCATATAAATAATATGAATGAGTTGTAACAGGAATAAGAACCTTCCCACTCATTACCACAGAATGATGCACATCATCCTCTTTATTTATAACTTCAACTGTTCTTACTTCAGTTTTTAAATAAAATTGGTCATAATACTTCCTTATCCCAGCTACAATCCCAATACAAGCTGCGACAATAAGCACTACAATTACAATGTGCTTCATAATTTCTTTTAGTCTTTGTTTTTTCCAATATTCCATTATTCAACTCTCCAACCAGCTTTTTCACAAACTTTTTTCATATTCTGAACTCCAACAGGATTCATACTATGAAATTTAAAAGTTGCATAAATCTTCCATTTCCGCAATCTTTGACATGCTTCAAGCCAATCAAGAATCTTGATATAATCTCCACCATTCTGATAATAATCTCCCGCATCATGGTCAAGATTAATTTCATCTACTTCAAGAATACTTCCTTCTGGTCTCACCCGAGTAGTAAGATAAGTTTTTGCTTCCCAAACACTTTTAAGCCAAATATAAGAATCATCTGGGGCCGGCCGCATATCATCAATCCAAAACTTAATCATTTATTTCACCTCAAACTTCCAATAATAAAAGTTATACTGTTTCTTTGTATTATAAGACTTTTTAATCCTCTTGGCAACATTTTTTACATTTACAGTCGGGTTATTTTTCATACTCTTATCATATGATTTAATAAACTCAACTGCTTCTTTAAGATTTTCAAACTTTTTAGTTTTTTCCTCTTCAAAGTTTTTTGTAGAACAACAAAAGACATCAAAACGAGTATCTTCATATTCAATCTGATCGGTTGTAATTTCTTTATATTCCATAAAGACGTTTGCATCTACCTCTGAAGCTTTTTCATTTTTACAGCCTTCATAAACCTCTTTTAACATCTTCGCATCATCAAGAGAATTATGGGACTGAACAATTTCCTCGCCTCTGAAATATTCGCAGACTTTGGCGAGATTAATTAATTTAATCAAACCAAAATGAACCTTAACAGCAGGAGCAAAATCTTTCATATCTGTATTCATATAGCCAAGAATTGCTTTTGCTTTAAAGTTATTTGTTTTGCGGAAGGTTGCTTTAATAAAATCTGTATCACAATTCCCATAGCAATAAAACTCAGGAATATCATCGCCGCAATCCTCAAAACAAAAATCAAAAAACTTATTGAATACTTCTTCTGGAGAGGGAGCGTCCGCAACCATTTCTGTAGTAATACCTGTTAAGTCGGTAATAAACTTAGAAACATTCTTCTTTGTATTTTCTGGCGTATGTACAAGAGAATAAAACTCTTTACCATCTTCTCTTACACATCCAACAGAAATAATATAATTGGAAAACTGCATTGCTTCAAAGTCAATAAAATATTTCATATATATCAATCCCTCTCTTAGTCAAGTTTTACTTTTTTGGTATAAAGTTTCTTTTCAACGATACTTCCACAATCTGGACATCTAAAGTAAGAGAAAATAGAATTTCGACATTCATCTTGTGATGCAATAAATACACAACGACATTTTGGACATTTTAACCGATAACCATATTTTTCACCAGGTTTAAGAATTTTAATCATTTTCTTTTTTATCCTTTCCTTAACTTTCTATATATATTATATTATAATTTTAATAAAAAATCAATAAAGGAAAAACTTATTCAGTTTTTCCTTTATCAAAATTAGGAGATTTTCTGAAATAAGTTGAAGATAAATAATTTGGGTCGTTCCATCTATTCCATACCTCCTCTAAATCTTCGATTGCTTTAAAATATTGTTCAACGTGCGGGCGTTCAAATCTATCTGCATGGAAGTGACCAAAAAGCCAAACGTTCCAATTAATTTTATCTTTAAAAGAATCAAGCCAAACTTCCATAGAATCATCTACGGTAGACTGGTCAATCATAGATAAAAATAAATCAGTCGGTTCCCAACTTAATGGACAAGTATGAGTAAAAACAAAATCAAAGCTTTGTCCCGCATACATTGCCTCAATAGCTTGCATTTCGGCTTCTGTAAGTTGTTCATTTGGATACCAAGTAAAATGATTTTCAAGTCTATACCATTTATCTACAGAATAAGCTCCACCTATAACCAATGTATTATGACCAAGAAAATCATAATTAGAGCCGTCCATGAGATAATGGATATGAGGATAACCGGGTTCAATGAAAACATAATTCGCAACATCATCATCCCAGACTTCTTTAATACCTTCAACATCTTCTGGACGAGCTTCATGATTCCCCCTTACTAAATAAAAAGTACATCCATAATTTTCAAGTTGCATCTTGATATCATGCCGCCTTGCCTTACTTTTATAAAAATTTACGCCTGCATCTCCCAAGATAATAATACCAGTCTCTTTTGGATTTTTTATTTCAAGCCATTCAAAACGGTCCATGCAGCCATGAGTATCTCCTGTTATGAAAAATTGTTTAATCATTTCTTTCCTCCAATTCAAAAGCAATACTTTTCTTTATAATTTCTGCTTGGACTTCTTGAAGAAGATTTTCAGCTTCTTCATTGGTATGATTAAATTCAGAATCTTTTGTATATGGAATACAAATTTCATTAATGTGAGCCATATGTTCATCTGCGACTTTAATAGCTTCTTCTCTTGAATAAAGACCAGTTTTAATATCTTTTAAATATTGCGGATTAGCTGGACAAAGACATTCTTTATACGGGGCCCCTGCGATATATTTATCGAGATATTCATCAATTCTCACAAGCTGATAAAGCTGTTTGGGGTCATAATCGAATTTTTCAAAAGCTTCTTTATGTGTTTCGGTTTCTTTGGTAAGAGCATATCTTTTTCCAAGAGCAATACCAGACATAGCCTTTACTGCAAAGTAAGGGTTATAATGTGCGATAATCTCATTTGCCGCAATTAATTTATTCCATTCTTTTGCATACATTGGATTAATGATTTTATAATCCGTAAAAAGAATTTCAATAAAATTTAGATTTTGTTTGCGGAAAGTGTCAAACATAAGTCTAATATCTTTAAAATCAATATGTTCTTTATTAGCTCTAACATGAGTTGTTGACATAGGTTTACGATTATAAATGAACTCATTTAAAGTCGGAGTGGTAATAAGTTTTGTATCAATGTCAGAATCCTCAGTTTCAAGACCATAATTCTGACTACCTTGAAGAAAAATACCAACAATATTATTTTCAGCAAAATATTGTTTGGATTCAAGATAGTGTTCTTGAATACCACTTGCTGTTTTAATCACTTTATTAAGATTTGCCATATTTTCTCACCTTCCTTTAATTCTCTATATATATTATAATAAAATTTTAATAAAAAATCAAAAAAGGGAGAAAGTATTTAAACTTTCTCCCTTAATCATCGGTTGCCCATTGTCCCCTTTTAACCAGTCTTATAAGTTCATAATCATGCTGGGTCGGCTCAACATAAAACTTATATTTTGCAGAAGCATATTCTGGAATATCAAAATGATGATTTGCATTCCATACATAATCTAAACAATCAATAACAGCTTGTTGTTTATCTTTGTCAGTTCCTTCTGTATTTGCAGAAATATAAGCTAAGACTTCTTCTTCTTCACTTCCCCAGTCATAAGATGGAAAAATTTGCATTTTTTCAGCAGGTTTAGGACGAAAAGAAAAACTTAAAGATGTAAATAATACACATAAAAGAATAATTAAAAACATTTTTTCTTTCCAACTAAAATTCATACATGAATCCTTTCTTATAAGAAATAATGTAATACAGGAATATATTTATCCCGCAATTTTTCAGTAAGCGTATCAGTTAAAGTCATATGGTCTTTCATATCTGCCTGCTTAACGATGAAAGCATAATCATCTTTTGCGTCAAGAATTTTATGAATATAATCTTCATAATTTTCTTGTGCATTTTTAGTTAAAAGAACTACTGAATTATAGCTTTCTATGCCTAAAATAGACATTAAATCTTCTTTTGGACATTCAGTATCTTCTAATAAATCGTGTGCCAATGCAATCATATAAGCTTCTGTTATATCCATCCTTAAAAGTTCAGCTTTTGCGGTCGCATATTCAGCAACCCGCAAAGCATGAGCTAATTTTTTCTTAGGATAATATTGAACTGCCAAATTAAATAATTTATTCACTTTTGTAATATCATAATTACAACCCATTAACGTCCCTCCTCACAAAGACCTAAAGAAATTTCTCCTGTATATCCACAATAATACATAGAAAGTCGTTTAGAACCTTTTTTAGAAAAATAATACCAAGTATCCTGTTCCCAACCATTAGTATCCCAGTCATCATCTCTATCATAACCAAGTTTATCAAAAACATCCATAAACTAACATGGACCAAGATTTAAAAGGCTAAGTTCAATATTTGTAGCATTACCGACTTCAAGCTCATGAATCACTCCTCTTATAAAAGGCATTACTCTATCAATTTCTTCCTTAGAAATACTATACCCTCTTACCATTTATTCTTCTCCTATATAAATTAAATCATCAACGTATTTACGGTCTTCACCTTTTAAAATAGGCATGTTTCTATCAATAGCCCAAATAGGTCTTTCTTCAATAATTGTAGTTGTAACTTTATCTTCTCCAAAAGGCTGAGGTTCTCTTTTTATATTTTCAGTTACTTTTGTTGCGACTTTAATACATGCTGTACCTCGTTTACATGGTACTGTAAAATTATTCCAATTAATGCCATACTTGGTCATTAGCATATCTTGAATCATATCACAAGTTTTATTTTGAAGTTCATCATGTGAGAAATTAGCCTGTCCAACCATCTGAATACTATTTCTGGTTGCATCAAGCTGTCGCCAATAAATAAGGTTAGTTACTTCTTCTTTTGGAATATTAAAACATCTGGCATCAAAACATGCCCCTCTTTCTACTGCACTTATATAATTATCAAGTAAACCTTCTCTTCTTTTTACAAGAGGGTCATTAGTTAAATTATATTCAACTACATTTTCAGAAAAATATTTATTAAAAGCCATTGTTGCCATAGAAGCTGATACAGAAGTTAATTTTTGAACTTCATAATCAAACCAAGCATCTGAAGTGAATTTTTGATAATCTACTAAAATCAGAGTAATTTCATCTGACTGGGTATATCCAAAAACGCAGCCTTGAATATTTTCACATAAATATTTCATTGTTTTTTGCATTGCATCCATTAGCACAAAGTCAAATGGTTTTTGAAAACCCCTTGTAAAAGTATGAAATGCCTTGCCGTCCAGCCTAATTGCTACTGGAGTTCTTCTCATAAGTCGAGTCTTTGGAATATTTTCATAAAAGACTTTCATACGAGTGCCTAAATCATCTCTTATCGGCATTTTATTTATTCCTTTCTTTCTATTTTTTTTAGAGTTTTTATACATTTATTATAATTTTGGACACCAGCCTGGAATGTCAGTATATCTTCTTAAATGCCAATCATCTCCTGCAACCAATTTGTCATGTCCTTTTACATCTTTAACGAGTTTACAATAACATCCTTCCTCATGGTCCCAAGAGTCTGGGGTATAAATAGGACGAACATCATGGTCTGGACAATCAAGACAATTTGTGACTGTAATAGTAAAAGAATTCATATTAACTCTCCTCTAACAATTCATCAAACTTTTCTTGAAATTTACTGTAATTGGTAGAATCATCATTAATAATAGGAATTGCGAAAATCACTTTTTTAAATTCAGTTGCATAATCTGTAACCAATAGATTGATAAAAATTTCTGCAACATCATTTGCGTCCTGTCCAAATACTCCGCATCCAAAAGCTCCTAAAATAAGAGTATCAACCTGATTCTGTTTTGCTACTTCAAAAACAAATCGAATTCTTGATTCAAGAACTTTTTTATTTTCATCTCTATCTACGTTGCAGTACCTTGCAGCGGCAGTAAAATTAGGTGCGGCGCAAGTAATTACATCGCAATATTTTTCAATACCAGAATGCTCAAATCTGATATTTGGAGAATAAATTGCTCTATTCTCATAAAGAGCACGATTTTTATGTCCTTCATTCCAATCATAATAGTTTGGAACTTGACTTAATACATTATAAAGAAAAGATTCATGGCACAAACACTCTTCCTGGGCACGTGAACCTCTTATAAACATTCCGCCAGGGTTTTTATATGAAGCAAAATTAAGAACCGCAACTTTTCCATCTGTAGAATCACAAGCTACAATAGCTTCAACACTTCCAACAGCATCAAGAGCAATATCTGCTTCTCCTAATTTTCTTGCGGGCGTTGTCGCAGTAAAATTTTTACTATAAATTTTACTATTTATTACACTTTCCGCAATCTCACTGGCAAACTGTTCATTCATTTGCTGAGTATGCTCTTGTGCAATAGTTGCTCTTTGAGCTTTATCTGCCCAATAATAGCTAATATCTTTCATTTTTTTTATCCTCTTTCTC
>ENA-ORNT01001534-ORNT01001534.1-human-gut-metagenome-genome-assembly--contig:-NODE-1534-length-15403-cov-4.468400_pt1 | contig 15403 bp, 9 predicted proteins | sample MGYA00242120_ERZ509032 | MGnify/ENA primary metagenome ERZ509032 (study PRJEB26280, sample SAMEA2338729) | human gut metagenome | biome: human gut; feature: human-associated habitat; material: faeces...
TGCTACCCAATGGCTGCAACTCGTTATCCGCGATACTACCGACCAAACCGATGAGGCAAATATATGTACGCACCCGACGAAATTTGCCACCGCATACGAAACGGGCAAAGACCTGCTCAAACTGCACGGAAACGGGCAGCATATAGAACTATACAGCCTCATGCCATGCGGTGAACTGAGTTTCAATGCCCTGCCCGACTCTCTAACTGCTACCGGTGTACGTCTTGGCTACCATGCTGCGCAAGCAGGAACCTATACTCTGCGGCTGACACCCAATAACTATTTGGAACGTGTGGCACAAGTATGGCTGACGGACAAGCAATCCAATACACGGACAGATTTGCTTCTGCAAGACTATTCGTTCACCACACAGGCAGGGGAACACCAAGACCGCTTTGCAGTATATTGCGTATTCCGCACGCAAGAAACGCCTACCGGTATGCACGATGGCAAAACGGCAGGCGTTGCACAAAAGATACTCTTGGACGGAGCCATCTATGTAGTGCGCCACGGAGAATGGTTTGACCTACTCGGGCGCAGACGATAATTCTATTGCTTTCTGCTCTTTGCCAAGCGGATAACCTCTTCAGCGATACGATTGGCAGAGTCCGTTTGGGCGAGAGCGAGGACGTTGGTGTGCAGAGAGGATAGTTTCTTCGGGTCCTCTATCAGGTTCAGGACGGTGGGGATAAGTTTGTCTTTTGCCTCTACATCACGCACCAGAACGGCGGCGTCGTGCTTCACTAATGCCATAGCATTGTGGGTCTGGTGGTCTTCTGCCACGTTGGGCGACGGTACCAAAACAGACGGTTTGCCGAGCAGGCATAGTTCGCTGATACTGCTTGCGCCCGCACGCGAAACGACCAAATCCGCCAAAGCGTAGGTGTCGGGCATATTGCTCAAGAATGGTGTGATGACATATACCTCGGTGGTGGCAGGTGTGGTCTTGACGATGTTGTCGTAGTAGGCTTTTCCCGTTTGCCAAATCACTTGTATGCCCGAGCAGATGAGGTTGTTCAGTCCCTGCTGCATCGCCTCGTTGATAGTGCGTGCGCCGAGACTGCCTCCGATAACCAACAACACCGGTTTCTCGGGGTCGAACTGCACACCAAATTCTTTCTCAAAATACTTTAGTGCCGCTTCTTTGCTGCCCTGTGTCAGGTTCTGGCGCACAGGGTTGCCGGTAAGTATGATTTTATCCTTGGGGAAGAAGCGTTCCATGCCATCATAGGCCACACATATTTTCTCGGCCTTATGTGCCAGGTGTTTGTTGGTAACACCCGCGTAAGAGTTTTGTTCTTGTATCAGGCACGGTATGCCCATGCTGCTGGCAGCATCCAGTGTGGCGCCGCTGGCATATCCGCCTACGCCCACTGCTACCTGTGGGTTAAACTCTTTAATGGTTTTCTTTACCATGCGCTTGCTCTTCAAGAAGTCGAGCGCCACGCCAATGTTTTTGGGCGACCATAATGGGCGTATAAAACCTCTTACGGGTAAGCCTATGATGCGATATCCTGCTGCGGGCACACGTTGCATTTCCATTCGTCCCAGCGCGCCTACAAACAGTATGTCGGCTTCAGGATGCTTTGCCTTAATGGCATTGGCTATGGAAACGGCGGGGAAGATGTGTCCTCCTGTTCCGCCACCGCTAATGATAATTCTTAATTGCTTCTCCATCTTATCTATGTTGAAGGGTAGGTGTGTAGCGCCTGCCTATATGTGCATATTATATATAATAAGGTATAAGCAATTCTTCCGACGTTGTGCCAGAATATGCCTATTTAATGCAAAGATACTGCAAATCAGTTGAAAGACAAAATATTTTTTTCTTTTTTATTGGCAAGCATTAAAACTATTCGCAAAAAGTTCTATCTTTGCAACATAACTAAAAACGATAACACTTTTTTCGATACTACAAACTATGATGAAACAAATGCTTATGCCACAAAAACCTCGCTATAGCTTACGGTTGATATCACCCGTTAGCCTGTTGCTTATAACGGCTTTGGCTTGCCATAACACCGCCGAGGCACAGGTGCAGATGCAAAGCCTCAGTGTGTTACGCGACACCATCTCAACCGATGTCACCGTTCATCAAAAAGGTATTGTAAACAATGTCCTCGATGTGTTGCAAGGCAATGCTGCTGGTGTAAACGTTACCTCAAATGGCATGGATCGTATGGCTCAGCTCAGCGCTGTGCGTGTCCGTGGTACCACCTCAATTATTGGTGGTAACGACCCTCTTGTTATCATCGATGGTGTAACCTCCGATATAGCTACCCTTTCAACTATTTATCCTGCTGACATAGAGAGCTTGGCCGTGCTGAAGAATGCTTCCGAAACCGCCCTTTACGGTTCGCGTGGTGCCTCAGGCGTAATCGAAGTAAAGACTAAGAAGGGTACTGGTGGTGGCTTTCAGATATCTTATGAGGCTAACATTGGCTTCGAAACGATGGCACGCAAATTAGAAATGCTGTCGGGTACCGAATATCTTTCCACAGCTCGCGCCCTTGGCGTTCATGCCAATGATGGAGGCTATAACACCAATTTCTTTGATGCCATCACTCGCACGGGCTTTGTGCAGAACCATTTCTTGGCCTTTAGTGGCGGAACTGAAAAGTCGAATTATCGTGCCTCGTTTGGTTATATCGACCACAATACCATTATTAAAGATAAAGATTATACCAATTTGGTGGCCAAGATTGATGTCACCCAGCATGCTTTTGACGACCGTCTGACAGGGCAGTTTGGCGTCTTTGGTTCAACTTTTCGCAACAACGATATCTTCGATACCAAGGCGTTGTTCTATTCGGCTGCCTGTCAGAACCCAACCTTCCCATCGGGGCGCGATGCCAATGGCAACTGGATAAAGAACGGCAATGCCTATCAGATAAATCCGCCCAAGGCAGTGCTGGCCGAACGTAAAGACCAAAAAGAAATATATTTCAACACCCATCTACGCCTCGAATATCGCTTGGCGCCCTCGCTCACCCTCGCCGCTTTTGGCAGCTATTCGCATGCGTCAACCGAGAATGCCGAGTTTTGTCCCACCTGGGTATGGGCGCAAGGCAATGTGTATCGTGGCGAGTTTAAGAAGCAAGAGTATCTGGCCAACCTCTCGCTCAACTATTCACACACCTGGGGCTCCCATGCCCTATCGGCTGCTGCTGCCGCCGAGTATCATAAGCAAGAGCGTTCAGCCTTTTGGTCACGTGCTAAAGGCATCACTACCAATGCCTTTGGTTACGAAAATATTGGTGCCACGGCCTCTCGTCCCTTTGGAGGCACGTCGAGCAGCTATGATGACCAAACCCTCGGCTCGTTCATTGCCAATGCTGCTTATACCCTGCTCAACCGCTATGTGCTCACGGCCACGCTTCGTGCCGACGGATCGTCGATGGTGGGCGACGACCATACGTGGGGCCTCTTTCCATCAATATCTGGCGAGTGGAATGTGTTGAAAGAACCCTTTATGCACACGTTGAAAGGCATAAGCACCTTAAAGTTGCGCATGGGTTATGGCCAGTCGGGCAACCTGGGTGGCATCAGCGCCTACACCACCATGGATAATGTGCAGCAAACGGGCATCGTGCCTGTAAATAATACACCCACTGTAACGCTGGGTGCCATACGCAACAATAACCCCGACTTGAAGTGGGAAACCAAGTCGACCTTTAACATTGGTGGCGAGATAGGTCTGTGGCATAACCGCTTGATGCTTACTGCCGAATATTACTACTCGAAGACTACCGACATGCTCTATGCCTACGATGTGCCCGTGCCGCCCTTTGTTTATGATAAGTTGCTGGCAAACATAGGTTCAATGTCGAACCAAGGCTTTGAGATAGGCTTCTCGATAGCACCTATTCAAACCCGCGATATCGACCTGAATATCAACCTAAACCTCTCGTTCCAAAAAAACAAACTGTTGTCGTTGTCAGGCCAATATAAAGGCATGGAAATGTCGGCAGCGCCCATCACCGCTATGGGTTCGATAGATGGTGCAGGGCAGAATGGCGGCGACAATAACCATGTGCTCTATCAAATTGTGGGTCAGCCTCTCGGTGTGTTCTACTTGCCTCACTGCACAGGGTTGTATAAAGACGAACAGGGCACCATGAAGTATGACATTGCCGACCTTGATGGTGATGGCACCGTCGACTTTGGCGATGGTGGCGACCGTCGCATCTGCGGACAAGCTACGCCGAAGGCAACGCTGGGTTCAAACATTTCGCTGCGTTACCGTCAGTTCTACCTGTCGTTGCAAATGAATGGGGCCTTTGGTCATAAAATATTTAATGGCACGGCTTTGTCCTTCAACAATATGTCGTCGTTCCCCGTCTATAATGTGCTGAAGGGGGCACCCGAGCGTAACATTGTTGACCAAAATGTGTCTGACTATTGGTTGGAACGTGCCGATTATCTTAACATCGAGTGCCTTACCGTAGGTTATAACGTACCCATCAAGTCGCGCGTGGTGCGCTCGTTGCGTCTATCATGCAGCGTAAACAATCTAACCACCATCACAGGTTATAGTGGCGTAACGCCTATGATCAACTCGTATGTAATGAACTCTACCTTGGGTATCGACGACAAACGTTGCTATCCCACCTATCGCACCTTCTCAATGGGGCTGAGCATACAGTTTTGATACGAACCGTTATTATTATTTGATTACATCATGAAACGAACAAATATATTTTTCGCGGTGACCCTCTGTTGCTTGTCGCTCTCGCTCACCGCTTGCCTTGACGAACATCCTAAAGATCAGGTTTCTGCAAACGAGATATACGATTCGGCCAACAGTCTCTATGTCAATGCAGTGGCATCGCTGTACAATTATATCGGTGCTCATGAAGAGGGCGAGGGCCTGCAAGGCACCTGTCGTGGCATTTACGATTATAATACGTTTACCACCGATGAGGCTATCATCCCTATTCGTGGTGGCGACTGGTATGATGGTGGTTTATGGAAAAATATGTACAACCACCGCTGGACAGCATCTGACACCGAACTGTATAACGTATGGAAATATCTTTATAAGGTGATAGTGCTGGCTACGCGCTCGCTCGAAACCATCGATCAGCATGCACAGCTGCTTAGCCCCACGCAGCAGCAAGCCTATAAGGCCGAGGTGCGGGCAGTAAGGGCCATGTTCTATTATTATGCTATGGATATGTTTGGGCGTGTGCCTCTTATGCAGAAGGCCGACCAAACCATTGCCGAAACCCGACAAATCGACCGCAGCACCATGTTTCGCTATATCATAAGCGAACTGCAAGCAGTTGAACCCTTGCTTGATAATGCGCACTGCAACCTTGAAGGCAATAGCTATGGCCGTGTAACGCGCCCCGTGGTATGGTTCTTACTGGCTAAGTTAGCGCTCAACGCCGAGGTGTATACCAACGACCACTGGACCACAGCTCCTAACGCCTCGGGCTCCAGCATCTTCTTTAATGTTGACGGGCAGCAACTTAACGCATGGCAAGCCTGTGTACACTATTGCAACCTTATTGCACAAAGTGGTTACACGCTGGCCTCCGACTATACGCAAAACTTTGCCGTGCATAACGAAAACTCGGTAGAAAATATCTTTACAATTCCGATGGATAAGATGAATTATCCTAACGAGTTTCACTACCTCTTTCGCTCGCGACACTACGCGCATGGCGGTGCCTATGGTGGTGCTTCTGAAAATGGGCCGTGCGCCACACTGCACACCATGGCGGTGTATGGTTATGGTACCAGCAGCCCCGATGCCCGACTCGACTATAACTTCTACACTGGCAAGGTGGTGGTAGATGGTAAAGAGGTGATGCTCGACGATGGTACACCGCTGAAATATGAGCCTCTGGCTGTAGAGCAGAACCTTACGGCCAGCAAATATATTGAGACGGCGGGCGCACGTATGAAGAAATATGAGGTAGACCGCACTGCCTATGCCGATGGCCGCCTGCCTAACAACGATATTGTGCTGTATCGTTATGCCGATGTGCTACTGATGAAGGCCGAGGCCTTAGTGCGTAATGGTGATAATGGCGACGAACCGTTTAATGCCGTTCGACGTCGTGTGGGCATGGCCGAGAAGGCGGCTACGCTCGACAATATTCTCGACGAGCGTTTATTGGAACTGGCATGGGAAGGCTGGCGCCGACAAGACCTCATCCGCTTTGGGCGCTTCACCCAGGCCTACGACATCCACACCCCCAGTCAGCTTGATGCCAAACAAGCTTCTATCGTCTTTCCCATTCCGCAAAAGGCCATCGACCTAAATGGTGGATTGGTGCAAAACCCCGAGTATGAAACGAAAAAGTAATTTGATTTCAGCAAACGAACGTAACAATTAAGTTATACTCCATAGGGCGTATCCTATAGTGTGGTACGCCCTATGGGGTATAACTTTAAATGGGTTTGAATTTAAAAATAGTGTCAGCTATCTCTTCTGGTTGTAGGTACATCAACATATAAATGGGCATGTAAACTACTTTACCTTCGCTTTCTATATTGCCGTTTGAAAACACAATGGCTTCAGAAATGTTATATTCATCATTTAGTATGACGTTAGAAAGCGCATTATGACGTTTGTAATCTTTGCCCGATTTAATCTCTATAGGCAATATGCTATCTTTGTTCTCCACTACAAAGTCAAGTTCGCCTTGCTTTTTGTTGTTGAAATAATAGAGATTGTAACCATGAGCGCGAAGCTCTTGAGCAGCAAAATTCTCATATATGGCGCCATAGTTGATTTTTGCATCACCAGTAAGTATTTCTATTGCAATATTTGTAGCATACTGGCTGGCCAATAATCCTACGTCACTTAGAAATAGCTTAAACAGATTGCGCTGCTCTCCCAATTTTAATGGTAATCGAGGCTCTTCAACATTGTAGACAGGAAGGGCCACGCCCGCATCGGCCAACCAAAGAAAAGAATTGCTATAACGCTCAAACTTTGCCTTCTCATTCAACGCTTTCAAAATAAAACGTTTGTTCTTAGCATTGAGCTCTGACGGTATCAGCTCAAAAATATCTTTGATGTATAACTTGTTTTGTGGATCATATTTAGAGATGTCCTTTGTATATAGGTGCATGATGTCAAGTTGGGTAGCTCGAACAATTTGCAGATTATTTGTGTTGATGTATTTCTGAACAACCTCTGGCATCCCACCTACTAAAAGATAGAGACGCACTAAATCGTTCAGCTTATTGTGAACAATCTCATCAACAGGCTTTCTCGTTTCATAACATGCTTTTACATGTGCCATTACCTCTTTACTCATGCCTATGGCCTGTGCAAATTCTTCAAAGTCTAAAGGAAACATTTCTTTTTCGGTTAAGTAACCTACGGGCACGCTTCTAATGTCTTTTAGTTCTACGCCAAGTAAAGAACCACTCATTACGTAACGATAGCTACCTTCTTCAACCAAAAACTTAATGGCCGTAACCATCTCAGGACATTCTTGTACCTCATCAAAGAAGATAAGTGTTTCGCCAGGCACTAAACTTTTTTCTGTTAAAGCCGAAATGCGTAGTAATATTTCTTTTGCGTTGGTAGGTACAAAGAACGCATCTTTATATTGGGGGTTGCTGAGGAAATTTATTTCAACAATATTCTTAAAACATTTACTTCCAACAGTTCTAATGGCAAATGTCTTACCTACCTGACGAGCGCCAGATATTAACAGAGCCTTCTTTTCGGTCTTAAAGAAATTCTCTAATTCGTTGTAAATCTTTCGGTTAAGCATATTTTTGTTCGTCTATTGGTATTTTGTTTATATGCACTTTGGAACTTTTCCAACCCATTTTGCTACTAAAAATGGAACTTTTCCAACCTGTTTTGCTATGATTTTTGGAACTTTTCCAACTCATTTTACTACTAAAATTGGAACTTTTCCAACTTTATTACATGGCAAAGGTAAATATATTTTTTTGAATATATGCTCTTTTTCTTTCAAAAGATTGAAATAATTAATGTTCTGTTGTAGAAATAAAAACGCGAATTGTATATTTATGCATGAGGTTGTATAAATATGCAATTCGCGTTATTTTATGCTTACGATAAAACTCATCAACGCAAAGCGCGTGATAGATATTGTTTTGTTTTTGCTTATACAGCTGCAGGTTGTGCCACGACGGGTGTGCCCTGGTCGTTGCCCGAACTATTGCTTACCAGGTCGCTACGCTTTTGTGCCGTGCGGCTGATGCTGAGGATGGCGCCCAGGTATATACAGTTGATGATTGACGAGGTGCCGCCCTTGCTGATAAGAGGTAGCGGCTGACCCGTGATAGGCGCCAATCCCACTGCCACCATCATGTTAAACAGCGCCTGTGTTACCAGCATGAGTGCGAGGCCCATAGCCAGATAGGCCGGGAAGTTGTTCTCGCAGCGGTTAGCAATATATCCTGTACGTACCAGCAATACTATGTATAGTGATGCCACGAAGATGGCGCCAAAGATGCCCATCTCTTCAATGATGATGGCGAAGATAAAGTCGGAGTAGGCCTGCGACAAGTGGTCGCACTCTTCCGAGTTGCCAGGCCCTTTGCCTTTGATGCCCGACGACACGATGGCAATATTGGCATGAGCGCGTTGCGCATCGGCATCAAGGTCGATGTCTTTTGGTGTCAACTCTTTCGTGTCGAAGAATTTGTCGATACGCGATTTCCACGTGTCCAAACGGTGTAGCAGCTTCGATGCAATGCCATTCTCCTCCTCCTTTTCTGTAGTGGTAGTCACCAGTTCGGTTTTCGCTTTTCCCTCTTTTTCAGCCTCGCGCTCCTTATCTTTACCCAGCAGCATGATGGCCGACAGCGCCAGCGTGATGCCCAGCAGCGCCACGCCCAGCAGTTTTCCCAGTTGCGATACAGGCACACGGCCAATAATCATCATCATATACACCACGGCGCTGAGCAGCACAGCGGTCGACAGGTTTTCGAAGAAGATGAGGGGAACAATCATGAACCACACCGTGAGCACATATTTAAAGGCCAGCCGGTCGGCGCCATGTTCGGTTTGCATGGTGCTTAATATTTGTGCTGTTGCCAGCACCATAGTGCCTTTGCCTATCTCTGAGGGCTGAAATTTAATGCCCAGGATGCTTATCCATCGGTGTCCGTCGTTCACAGCACCCGCAAAGTAAACGCCCACGAGCAAGAGGATAGAGGTAGCCAAGAGGAAGGGTAGCGCCACCTTAAAATACTTGCACGGTATGTTCATCGTCACAATCATGGCTCCCACGCCCACGATAAGCAAGCCTATGTGTTTAGCCACAGGCTTCATATAGCTACCGTTTTCGTAGGTGAGCTGTGACGAGGCCGAATACACCTCGACGATGCTGATGACGCAGAGCAATAGGAAAATCATCCATATCACCTTGTCGCCCTTGAAGATGTTATTCAGAGTCTTGTTCATTGTTTATGCGTTTTATGCCTGTTCGTTAGCCATTGCGCGCACCAGTGTTTTGAACTGTTCGCCACGGTCTTCCATGTTTTTGAACAGGTCGAAGCTGGCGCAGCAGGGGCTCAGCAGCACGGTGTCGCCAGCCTTGGCCAGCTCGGCACACGCCTTCACACAGTCGGGCATGCTATGTGTGTCGCGCACGGGCAGCCCAAGCCCATCGAAGAAGTTGTGCAACTTTGTATTGTCTGCACCCAGATACACCAGGGCGGCACATTTCTTTGCCACCATATCTTTTATTTCGTTATAGTCGTTGCCCTTATCCTTTCCGCCCAAGATCAGGATGGTGGGTGTGGTCATGCTCTCCAGCGCATACCAGCAGGCGTCGACGTTGGTGGCCTTCGAGTCGTTAATGTATCGCACCCCGTTCACCACGCCCGCCTTCTCCAGGCGATGTTCTACGCCATGGAAATCGGCCAGGCCAGCAGTAAGTGCCTCGTGGTTGATGCCGAAGATGTTGGCCGCCAATCCTGCTGCCAACTGGTTATAAATGTTGTGCTTGCCCTCCAGCGCCAGCTCTTCGCGTTTCATCTTGAAGAGGGTGGGAGCCAACAGCTCATACATACCGTCTATGATGGCACCTTGGCATCCATCTTCCATGTTTTCGGCAAACGGATATTGGCGCGCCTTGATGTTGTATTTAGGCAGCTCGCCCTTGATGATGGGGTCGTCGTTCCAGTAGATGAAGGCGTCGTCTTCAGTTTGGTTCTGTATGATGCGCATCTTGGCGTCTACATAGTTCTGCATACAGAAGTCGTAACGGTCAAGATGGTCGGGAGTGATATTCAGCAAGATGGCAATGTCGGCCTTAAAGTCGTACATATTGTCGAGCTGAAACGAGCTCAGTTCAATAACATATACGGGTTTAGGCTGCTCGGCCACCTGCAGGGCCAGCGAGTGTCCAATGTTACCTGCCAGGCCAGCGTCGATGCCCGCCTTTTTGAAGATGTGGTAGATGAGCGAGGTGGTAGTGGTCTTGCCGTTGCTGCCTGTTATGCACACCATCTTGGCGTTGGTATATCGGGCCGCAAACTCAATCTCGCTGATGATGTGTATGCCCTTGTCCATTGCCTTCTGTATCATTGGCGCCTCTTTCGGTATGCCTGGGCTTTTGATAATCTCGTCGGCGTTCAGTATCTTTTCTTCGCTGTGATGCTTCTCTTCCCACTCGATGTTGTGAGTGTTGAGCAAGGTTTTATACTTGTCGTGGATGGCCGACATGTCGCTAACAAACACATCGAAGCCTTCTTTTTTTGCCAGTACGGCGGCGCCAGCTCCACTTTCACCGGCTCCTAAAATAACAATTCGTTTCATATATAATAAGCCCCTCCCAACCTCCCCCGTGGGGAGGAGTAGAGGTGCGCAGTTATTTAAGTTCTTATTTTCCTTGTTTATTCCTATACATTAACACTGAATGAATACTGAGCTTTACCACCTCCTCCCCACCGGGGAGGCTGGGAGGGGCTCTTATCTAATCTTTAGCGTGATGATGGTCATCGCTGCCAAGATGATAGTCACGATCCAGAAGCGGATAGTGATTTTCGACTCGTGTATGGCTCCCTTCGGTTTACGAATAAGGTAACGACATTCGGGATCGAGTTGGCACTCCTGTGTGCGGAAGTTGTCGTGGATAGGTGTGCGCTTAAAGATGCGTTGCTTCACGCCGTGGTGCTTGCCCCATTTAAAGTAGTAAACCTGAAGGATAACGCTCAGGCTTTCAACGAAGAAGATGCCGCACAAGATGGGCAGCATGAGCTCTTTGTGAATGATGATGGCCGACACGGCAATGATGCCTCCGATGGTGAGCGAGCCAGTGTCGCCCATGAACACCTGTGCGGGATAAGCGTTATACCACAAGAAGCCGATGAGGGCACCAATGAAGGCGCACATAAACACCACCAGCTCTTCCGACTGTGGTATGTACATAATATTCAGATAGCTGGCATATTCGATATGACTGCTCACATAGGCCAATATGCCGATGGCCACACCTATGATGGCCGAGTTGCCAGCACACATGCCGTCCATGCCGTCGTTCAGGTTGGCGCCGTTTGATACGGCCGTCACCACAATAATGGTCATGATGACGAACAATATCCATCCAGCAGCCGTTTTATATTTGCCACAGAACGACATGATGTGCGAATAGTCGAGGTTATGGCCTTTCACAAACGGGATGGTGGTTTTTAACGATTTGGTGGCCTGAGCACGATGCTTCACCACCAGTTCGTTCGACTGTTTGTTCTCTATGGCCAGGTTTTCGTTCATCTTCACATCGGGCGACATCCACAGCACCAAACCCACAATGAGGCCAATGCCCACCTGTCCTACAATTTTATATTTACCTTTCAGTCCTTCTTTGTTGCGGCGGAATATTTTGATGTAGTCGTCCATGCCGCCCAAGAAGCCCAGCCATACGGTGGTGATAATCATTAAGATGAGGTAAACGTTGCGCAAGCGTCCCAGCAGCAATACGGGCACCAATATAGCCATGATGATGATGATGCCGCCCATTGAGGGCACGCCTATCTTCTGCACGCCAAAGGGGTCGATGCTGGCGTCGCGTTGTGTTTCGGTTATTTGTTTGCTCTTCAAGAACTTAATAAACTTTTCGCCCATCCATGCCGAGATAATCAGCGACAGGATAAGTGCCAATAATGAACGGAACGAAATGTATCCCCACATATGTGATCCCGAGATACCATACTGTTCTAAAAAGCGGAAGATATAGTATAACATTTTTCTTGAAGTTTGTTAGTTGACGAGTAGACAAGTAGACAAGGAGATTACCTTTGTTTCTCTCGTTTATAGCTCTTTACTTGTTGCTCATTACTCATTAACTTATTGCTATTAGCTTGTCAACTTGTCAACTCGTCAACTCGTCAACTAAATTAATTAAACATTTCTTTTACTACTTCGTGGTCGTCGAAATGGTGTTTCACCCCTTTCACGTCTTGATAGTTTTCGTGGCCCTTGCCAGCAATGAGAACAACGTCGCCTTTTTGTGCCATCATGCAAGCGGTGCGTATGGCTTCGCGGCGGTCGACGATGGTGATTACCTTCTTCATTTGCTGCGCGTTGAGGCCCGCCAACATATCGTTGATAATGTCTTGCGGCTCTTCAAAGCGGGGGTTGTCGCTGGTGATAATCACCTTATCGCTCTGCTTCACAGCCTCTTGCGCCATCAACGGACGTTTGCCCTTGTCGCGGTTACCGCCAGCGCCACACACCGTGATAACGTGTCCTTTGCCATCGAGCACCTCATGAATGGCTGCCAGCACATTTTCCAGCGCGTCGGGGGTGTGGGCATAGTCGATGATGGCGGTGTAGCCTTCCGGAGCGTGTATAGGTTCCAGTCGACCGTTTACGCTGTGCAGTGTGCTTAGTGTCACCAGCACATCTTCAGGCTTCTGTCCCAGCAGCACGGCGGCGGCATATACTGCCAGCAGGTTGCTGACGTTAAACTTGCCTATGAAGTGTACGCCCACCTCGTGTCCATCAATGTCGAGATACATGCCTTCAAAGTGGCACTCGATGATGCGGCCCTTAAAGTCGGCCATGGTGCGTGTAGAGTATGTTTTTACCTTTGCCTTAGTGTTTTGCACCATCACCATGCCGTTCTTGTCGTCGGCATTCGTTATGGCGAACGCTGTCTTCGGCAGCTGGTCGAAGAATGCCTTCTTTGCATTGCGGTAGTTCTCAAACGTCTTGTGGTAGTCCAGATGGTCGCGTGTCAGGTTTGTAAACAGTCCTCCAGCGAAGTCCAGTCCTCCGATGCGCTTCTGTGCTATGGCGTGGGAGCTGCACTCCATGAAGGCATACTGGCATCCGGCGTCTACCATCCTGCTGAGCAGATAGTTCAGCTCGATAGGGTCCGGTGTGGTGTGGTCGGCAGGAACCGCCTCGTCCTCGATGTAGTTGCACACGGTAGACAGCAGTCCGCATTTGTATCCCAACTTGCGGAACATATTATATAATAATGTGGCGATTGTCGTCTTGCCGTTCGTCCCCGTCACTCCCACGAGCTTCAGTTTCCTCGACGGGTCACCATAGAATATCGTGGCAACCTTTCCTACCACGTCCTCAGTGGATTCCACCTGCACATAAGTCACTCCCTCGGTTTTCTCCTCTGGCAAAACCTCGCAGAGTACAGCCTTTGCGCCAAGTTCGATAGCCTTAGGTATGAACTTGTGTCCGTCCACCTGGGTTCCGCGCTGTGCGATGAACAGGTGTCCCTCCTTGATTCGGCGTGAGTCGATGTTCACGCCAGTTATCTCTATGTCTGTCTGACCGCAGACGCTGACCGTCTTCAGTCCTTTGATAAGTTCTTCCAGTACCATAGTCTTTCTTTATATATGTTATGTTGTTTTCTTTATTGTCCTTGATTTCCCCCTCCGTAGTCTGCCCTTCTGTACATTAGGGTGTCAAACGTCATTCATTAGAGTGTCAACGTCAGTTTCTGAGCTTTATCACGCAGCGCTGTCCCTTCCTTATCTTCGAGCCAGCCGCTATACTCTGCTCATACACCTTTCCTCTGCCGTAGATAGTCACCTTCAGACCTCTTGTCTCCGTGATGTACACGGCGTCGCGGGCTCCCATTCCTATCACGTCTGGCATCAGGTTTTTGGCATACGCCTTTCCCTTGGTCAGCGTCACCATCCTGTTGTTGCTCTCGGCCTTTCCCCATATCGGGTTTCCGCTTGCATAGCTGCCGTTCCATCCCTCGTTGGTCTTCACACCGAGATGTGCCAGCACATAGTCGGCGGCAAGCTTGTTGCCGTTTTTCACTTCCGGCGTCAGCAGAGCGTCCGGTGTGCGTGCATCGGATGCGAGCAGCTTCAGGCTTTGAGCCATTATGCCCTCCGATATCTTGTGGAACACGGCACCGCTCTGTCTTCCTCCCGATGCCGGCAGTCCCGGTTTCTGTATGCATACGATGCAGCTGTATCGTGGAGCGTCGGCAGGGAAATATCCGGCGAAGCTGACGAGATAGTTCATCGGTCCGCTCTTGTATAACAGACAAACAATGCATGATTACCACGATTCTTGTTTTCTTCGGCAGTACCGGTCTTGCCGGCCACCTTGAACGATTCCGAACCGGCAGCTTTGCCCAGTCCTTGACTCACCACGTGGTACAGTATGGTCTGCATCTCCTTGAGAGTCTTCTCCTTGCAGATCTTCTCCTTCACCACCACGGTGGGGAAATCCTTCACCACCTGTCCGTCTTTCACCACGCTCTTCACGAATCTCGGCGCCACCATCTTTCCGTTGTTTGCTATGGCGTTATAGAAGGTCAGCGTGTATATCGGCGGCACCTGAGTCTCATATCCGATACTCATCCACGGCAGCGTGGTGCCATACCAGTTGGTGTATTGTCCACGTTTGTTTTTCTTCGGCATGCGTATCTGCGCCTTTCCCGCTCCTTTGAACGGCAGGTTCAGTGGTGCTCCCATTCCGATGCGTCGTAGTCCCTCAACGAATTTCTCCGGGTTCTTGCCGTAGTATCTGTCGATGATCCGGCTCACTCCGATGTTGGAACTCACCTCCAGCGTGCGAGGCAGTGATATCGTCTGGTAACCGCCTGATGACCAGTTGTGGTCTCTCATCTTCGCTCCGTACATGTCCCATACTCCGCCTCCGGTGTCCACCATATAAGTGGTGTCCACCACTCCGTCATCGAGCGCCACCATTATCGATGCCGTCTTGAACACCGAACCCGGTTCGAGCAGGTCAGACACGGCGTTGTTCTTTATCTCGGCATAGTCGCCGCTTTTGAGTTTCGACATGTTCACCATTGCCTTGATGTCGCCGGTGCTCACCTCCATCACGATAGCCACTCCCACGTTGCCGTTGATTTCCTTCAGCTTCTCCAGGAGCGCCCTCTCGCAGAGGTCCTGCATTCCCACGTCGATTGTCGTTATGATGTCGCATCCAGCCACCGGCGGCACG
>ENA-ORNT01001542-ORNT01001542.1-human-gut-metagenome-genome-assembly--contig:-NODE-1542-length-15345-cov-4.678940_pt1 | contig 15345 bp, 10 predicted proteins | sample MGYA00242120_ERZ509032 | MGnify/ENA primary metagenome ERZ509032 (study PRJEB26280, sample SAMEA2338729) | human gut metagenome | biome: human gut; feature: human-associated habitat; material: faeces...
AAAATATTTGAGACTACCAAATTTCTAACCCTTTTCCTTTATCCCGAACTGAGGTTTTCGTTGTATGGTTCATGGGGGCTACTGGAGCACGTGTCAGTGAGTTGCGACATATCAAGGTGGAACATGTAAAGGTGGGGTATCTCGACCTTTATAGCAAGGGTGGTAAAATACGCCGTTTGTACATACCGAAGAATTTGCGCATCGAAGCTACCAAATGGCTTGAAGAGAAAGGCATCCTATCTGGCTATATTTTCCTGAACCGTTTTGGAGAACGTATTACAACACGTGGCATTGCTCAGCAGTTGAAGCATTTTGCTGAGAAATATGGGATGAATAAGGATGTTGTATATCCACATTCCTTCCGCCATCGTTTCGCCAAGAACTTTCTTGAACGCTTCAATGACATTGCTCTACTTGCTGACCTTATGGGACATGAGCGACTTGAAACCACTCGCATCTATTTGCGACGTACAGCAAGTGAACAGCAAAAGATCGTGGACAAAGTAGTTGTGTGGTAATTGGAGGAATGGTATATTTTAGCCATCGTAGGTAACAAACTTACGATGGCTAATAAAAGATCAATTACAATGCTGTCTCTATAGCATCAAATTGAGAGAAAATTTCTTCTATCTTTGAAACGATACGCTTTTGCTCGGCAAGAGGAGGAATAGGGAACAGCCAATTGTCAATATCTCCTTTGTTTATAGACGGTGAGTTATCTCCTTTCATAAATTCATTTAGTCCATTTATGACATAGTCTGAAATCATTAGATGATAGCAATATTTAGGCAAAAGCACTTCCGTTGGATGACAGACATAAAATCCAGTAGAGGCAATGCAATCATTTTCCGAAACTATAGCTATGTTTCTCAAATATGGACGCACTAAAGAGAAGACGACATCTCCTTTCTGTGTAAATCGACTAGCTCTACTTGGGGCATTAGCTACTTTTAGTATTTTTACATTGCTTATAATCTGTCGTTTATTGTCTATTGCATCAATGTCTATGTACTTGAATGTCTCGCCAATTGGCTTGCATGATTTCATTGGATTAAAGATGTGTTTACCTTTTACTAGGCACCATCCCTTAGGCAATTTCTGATAATGCCCGTTATCAGATATGATTTCTGCCTTCGGATTGATGCGTCTCAGCAGTTCGCTTGCTGGTTCATCATTCAGGTCATGTGGTACAAGTTTACCGTGAATGGCAAGATTGAGAATCTTAGCCTTAGCTTGCTTGATGCTATTTTTGTTCTTTTCCTTTTCTTTCTCGATATTTTCTACTTGCAAGAGCAATTTTTTAGCTTGTTCTAATATTCTTTTTTGTTCATCAAGTGGTGGAAGAGGTATTTCGTAGTTTTGTATTTTTCCAAGACTTAAATTAGGTTGGTTTCCTCCTTCCGCCAACGCTCTTATATGCAAATAGTTACCTTCAAAAAATAACTTTAGATATTCCTTTGTAGCTTCAAAATAAGGACATACAGCTGCACAAGCTTGGTTTGTTGCTGCATCTATCAGAAGTTCACTAATTTGTCCTCTTGTTTTTCCCTCTCCATACATCGCAATAACCAAAGTACCTTTTGGATAGACAAGACAATTGGTTTCTTCTATAGCTTTCCGAGTAATGAAATTTGAAGCTTTTGCAATAAAGGGAACTTTTGTAGAACTACTGTTTATCCATGCTATATTTCCATTTTCGTAGTAGTATTTACAAGTAGTTAATGGTGTCGCACCTGTTCCAACATAAGCTATATCACCCAACTTGCACCATTTCCATCCTTTCGGCAATTCATACGGATAATGCGGCTTATCAGAAGTCTTCGCAGACTTCTTCCCTTTTTTGATTTTCCCCTCTTTGATAAGTCTTTCCTTCTTGGCACGGATGCGTTCGAGCAACACCGATGCTGGCTCATCGTTGGGGTCTTGTGGTACGAGCTTGCCATGAATAGCAAGGTCGAGTATCTTTTGTCTTAATGCTTTTGTGTCCATTATAAAGTTATCTATTTCGTTTTATCTGTTTCTGTCAAGAGTATATTAAAGTTTGTCTTCTTTCATAAAAAACTCACAGAACTCTCTTAATTGTTGTTGCATTTTTTCTTGTGGAATAAGAATACGTTTATATTCAGCTACCATGGTAGGGCTCATGCTACGACTCATTGCATACTCCACAACAACTTTGTCTGCTTCAGGACATAAGATGATACCTATAGATGGATTTTCGTTGGAACGTTTCACATCACGGTCTAATGCTTCCAGATAAAACTCTAATTGACCCAAGTCACGAGGGTGGAATTTGGTTTTCTTTAGCTCGACAGCAACGAGGGCTTGAAGACCACGATGGAAAAATAGTAAATCTGCCTTGAATGAGGAAGCTCCAACGTTCAGTCTGTATTCTTGATCCATAAAGATAAAATCTTTTCCTAATTCAAGGATAAATTGTTTCATATGCTCAATCAGACCTTTCTTCAACTTAGACTCGCTATGTTTCTTGGGCAAGTTAAGGAAGTCTACAAAGTATGTGTCCTTAAACATTATAGGAGAAGTAGGGTAAGTTTCAAGTAGTCCTTTTGACAGGTTAGTCTTGCTACCTAACAATCCTGAAAATGTTTGGTTTGAGATACACCGCTGAAGTTCTCTCGAAGTAAAATGTTCTTTGTGAGCATAAAGAATATAAAAGATTCTCTCTTCGATACTTTTGCACTGACACAATATTTCAATATGATTTGTCAGAGTTGTCAGAGTCAGCAACTTGGGCATTTGTCCAGTCACTGATTGGACAAATTGTGAAGAATCCGTTTGGACAGTAACAGATTTCTCTTGTCCTGTTTGCTGGTTCTCTATTTGTCCAGTCAATGACTGGACAAATTCGTCATTCAGATACTTAGCTATAGCCATAATAAATGCTTCTGATGAATATTCGTCATAAAACATCACCATATTGTAAATACTACTGCGACTGAATCCTTTAATGTCAGGACGCTTTATACGGATATATTCTGACAAATTTGAAACAACTTTACTTCCCCATTCTTGGCTTTTTAATTTGTCTGAAACATATTTGCCAACAGACCAAGCTGTAAGGAGGGTTTCGTTGTTCACAGCTACGGAAGCTCGGCATTTATGTTGTTGGATTATACCAATAACTTCTGCAAACTGCTTTTCTTTTGATATGTCAATATTATAGTTCATATTAATTTAATTCTTTTTGGGAGATAAATTCGCACGCAGTGCTTATTCGTCTTTTATTCCTGCCAATAACTTTTCCAGTTCACTCACCGCCTTACTGATATTCAAACTCTGCTCTTTGATATTTGCCATCAGTTGGCTCAAAGGTAAGTCTTCTGTATCATCACCTTGTTTTATCCAAGTTATATCAAGGCTTGTTTTGTCACGAGCCGTTATTTCATCAATGCTATACTTGCGCCAACGACCAGAAGGGTTCTTTTCTGCATCGTATGTCTCCTTGCGGTCGTTGAGGTTCTCTGCATGATAGCAGGAAACAAAATCATCGAGGTGTTGGCGAGTCATAGGGTTTGCCACACGTGAATGTTTAATGTTTGTCCTATAGTCATAAAACCAAATTTCCTTTGTTGAGCATCCCTTGTTAAAGAATAACACATTCGCTTTTACGCCTGGCTTGTAAAAAATACCAGTTGGTAAGCGAAGTATTGTATGCAGATTGTAATCTGCTAAAAGATGGTTACGAATGATTGTACCTTCATCGTCAAAAAGAACATTGTCTGGTAATACAACCGCTGCACGACCATTCTGTTTCAAAAGCAGCATGATGTGTTGCAAGAAATTTAGCTGGTTATTTGACGTTTCTTTGTAAAAGTCAGGGCGGTTTAATTCTACAGAGCCAGCAGCTCTTGTACCAAAAGGAGGATTAGCCAATACAATATCTACTAAGTCTTTGCCTTCTGGACATTTTTCCAAAGAGTCTTGGCAGATGATAGGATTACTTTCTAAACCTATTCCATGTAGATACATATTCATTGATCCCAAAGTGACAACTGATGATGTGATGTCGTATCCTTTAAGGGCATTATTGTTTAAATGCTCTAATTTTTCCTTATCTTGTGACTGCATTTTCATAAAAGAATATGCAGCAAGAAGGAAACCACCAGTTCCACAAGCTGGGTCACAGATTGTGTCTGTGATTTTTGGACGAACAACATCGACAATCGCCTGTATCAGGGAGCGAGGTGTAAAATATTGACCAGCTCCACCTTTTGCATCTTGCCCATTTTTTTCAAGGATTTCTTCGTAGATAGTTCCTTTAACATCGTAATCCATACTCAACCAATTGTATTGGTTGAGTAAGGTGATGACTTTCTTCAAATATACAGGTTTATCTATTTTGTTCTGTGCTTTGGTATATATCGTACCAATCAAATTGTCTTGTCCACTGAGTTTTTTGAGAGTATTCTCATATTGTGAAATCAAGTCTAAGCCATCAAGCGTAACTAAGTCATTCCATTGGTAACCGATAGGAATCTTTGATTCTTCTGCAAACATTTCCACATTCTCGGCATCCATCTTCAAAAAAAGAAGATATGACAATTGCGTAATGTAATCCGTAAAACCAATACCTTGTCCAGACAAAGTTGTGGCGAGTGTCCATACTTTTTTTGTGAGCATCTGCTCGTTTGATATATTTTTTTTAGCCATATTTATGCTATTTTTCTTAAAACTACGAATTTATATACAGAGTCCAGTGCTTCGTCTGCTTTCTGCATGTTTCCAAATGCCGCAATCAATTGAGCTGCATGGGTGACATCTGTCTTTCTAATCTCACGCACGTTGCACGCTCCATTGGCAGCAATATATTCCACGATCTTGCTTATCACATCCTTTTGCTTCTGTGTAATGTCCATTTGCTTTCTACCATACCAAAGGTTGAACATGCTTCGTGCTGTAGGGTAGGCACTTTCCAGTCTCTCAGTCTGGTGATAGGCAAAGCGTACTAGTTGGATGATATTGGTCAGAGCCTCCGATTCCTCCTTCTTGGTTGTACGGCGTACTTTGTCACCATATACGATGGCGTATGAGTTCCATAACTGCTTTTGAGCAAAACGGTTGTTCTCCATCTTTAGCTTGTTTTCCAAATCTTTCAACATAGAATAGGTGATAGGTTCGCCTTCATTGTTGTATAGAATACGCAAAGCCTCTATGTCGTCACAATGGTCGCAGCAATATTGCTCAAATGCTTCCGTGGTGCTTTGTGCCTCTTCAGCAGAGAATCCTTTGAATATGAGCGTATCTTCGCCAGGCATCAAGGTGTTGACAAAACCTGCTGCAAGAATCAAGATATACTTGCGAACATCAGCATGGTTGGCAATCGGAGAAACCAATCCCTTACGCTCATTGTTAGGTTTATTGATGTCAACGAATGGAGGCAACGGCGGTTGTTGCTCTGGATTGAGAGCGTCATATATGCGCTGGGCTATTTCTTGCATGTCATCATGCGCAATACGGATAAATTCTTCTCGCTGTGCATTATCCGCTTTATTGTAAAGTCGAGACAAGGTAGCTGCAAGTCGTTTGAGATAATTGTCGGGCAGATTGCCATGAGAAATGCGCTCCAACAGTTCTTTTAAAGTAAGAGTCTCGCTTCCTGGTCCCTCCTCATATTGACTCGGTATGATATGCTCATGTTCTGTTACTCCCACTGCATCCACAAGGAAGAAACAATCCTTACTGATTGCATTGGGAGTTACATTGCGCAGTTGTTCATCGCCAATAGTTCGCACTCCACGACCTTTCATCTGGGTATAGAGTGGGGCTGAATCCACATCACGCATAAACATTACCACTTCCAACGGTTTAACGTCCGTTCCTGTAGCCACAAGAGTACAGGTTACAGCAATACGGAAATCCTTGTCATTGCGGAATTGACGTATCAACTCATTGCTGTCTCCTGCCGAATAAGTTATCTTTTGTACAAAGCGGTCATCAGTGCGTCCAAATACTTCTTTTGCAATCTGGACGATGTTTGTAGCATGATTTTCATTGAGTGCAAAGATGAGCGTCTTTGGCAGATAGTCCATGTTTGGCTCTCGTTGAGGGTCATTGAACAGTTCTGTATAGACAGCATCACGATAAGTAGAGAGAATGAGCTTGATTTGAGCAGGATTGATGATGCTACGATTTAGCTCTTCTTTTGTGTAAGTCTTTGTCTCTTTTGTACTCACGGTCTTTACTTCACCAGTATATCGAGTCTCTACCTTTGTGCGTTGACCTTGCAAGATGGCACCACCTTCTTCGGTTACTCTTGTCTTGATGCGGTAGATGCGACAATCCACATTTACACCATCTATAATAGACTGTTCAAGCGTATAGTTTACTACACGGTTGTTGTTGAAGAACGCCATAGTCTCAGGAATAGGTGTTGCTGTAAGACCGATGAGACGAGCTGTGTCAAAGTATTCGAGTACTTTACGCCAGTTTCCATAAATGGAGCGATGACATTCGTCTATTATAATAAGGTCAAAGAAATCATGTGGAAGATTAGGATTGTCTGGTAGTGTTACCTCTCCATCAGATGTATCTTCGTCATCCTCATCAGTGTCTGTAATCTCTTCTCCCTTCAATAGTGAGAATAACCTTTGAATAGTACAAATAACGACATTACTATCCGTTGGTACTTCTGCCGATTTTAATCTGTTGACACCATAGATGGTATTGAAGGCATCCCCTGTATCTGTAAGGCGGAATGTGCCAAACTCTGTTTCTGCCTGTTTACCGAGATTGTTGCGGTCAACAAGGAATAGAATACGGCGCATTGGCGTATAAGTCAGCATACGATAAGCTGTAAGGCAAGCTGTATATGTCTTGCCTGCGCCTGTCGCTAACACCATCAACGCACGGTTTTGCCCAATACGAAAACTTTTTTCTAATTCCGTGACAGCCTCATACTGGCATTTGCGAAGTCCTTTCTCGTTTAATGTTGGAAGTCCAGCGAAAGGGTCTTCTATACCTAACATCTTGACAATCTCTTTTGGGGTGTGGATGCGGTTGATTGTTTCCCATTCGGAAGTTTCTCTATACCTATAATCAAAAAACTCTATTTCCTTGCCATTTGACTTGTAAAGAAAAGGCAGTGGTCTTTGCCAAACTTGATAACAGTCTGGTACACTCTTAGCATATGTGATAGTTTGCTCACTTACCATGTTGGAGGAAATGTTAACTTCTTCACGCTTAGCTTCAAGCACACCTACCGCTTTCCCATTGATAAACAGGAAATAATCAGCTTCAAGATTACCTTTTAGTAATCCTTCACGAATGGCTACAGCCGTGATGGTTGGCTCATACTCTTCTCTATTGACAACCTTCCATCCTGCATCAGCAAACCATTGGTCTATTTTGACTCTTGCTTTTTCTTCTGGTGTCATAGTTCTGTCCTTTTTGTTGCAATACTTCTTATATTATAACATTATCGGAAGTTCCTTCCATTAGTGTGATTTAAGGATTGATAGAACAATCCTTTATTTATCCACAATGAGGTCTTTCATTTTTACTGAAAGAATGTCGGCTATTTGATTCAGTAATTCTAATGATGGTTGTTTGCGGTTACTGCAATACGCATTAATAGTACTGAAACTTTTGCCGAGTTTCTTTGCTAATTCGGTTTGAGAGACATCTTGCTCTACTAATACCAACTTAATTCTGTTCAGTTTCATAGATAAACCTTATTAATTTTGCCACAAAGATAATGATAATATTTCACTAAACCACTTATATTATTCACTATTTATGCTTTTTTGTCTTTTGCGAATGAGTGTAATAAAGGACAAAAGAAAAATATGAGCAGAATGGGAGTTTATAAGAGACATGCCTCTTTCTGATGTAATTAACAGAAATCGTGTGAAAGAATGTAAAATGAAACCTTGTGTTTAGCAACCTATATGAATTAGCATTGAAATATGTTGCCAAAATGTTGCCAAAAATACAAACTAAAAAATCCTAACCGCTTAATATCAAGCAGTTAGGATTTTCTTCGGTGCGCCTGATAGGACTCGAACCTACACGGCCTAAACCACTAGATCCTAAGTCTAGCGCGTCTACCAATTTCGCCACAAGCGCATTTGTGAGTGCAAAGATACGATATTTATTTGAATAAAAAGAAGAAAAGAGGAAAAAATGTGCATATTGTTTGCTTTTTTCGGGAAATAATGCTAATTTTGCACCGAAAACCTAACAATAACATTTATGAAAAGAATATCTTTAATCGCCATAATGGCACTTATGGGTATCGGCTCTGTTGCCGCAAAAAGTTCTACAACCTTGCCTATTGTAGGTGAAGTCGTTAAAGCTACTAATCCGTTAATCCAATATGTGGGACGTGTGAGCTTCGACAAAAATGAGACGGCTAGCTTCAACTTCCCTGGTACTTCTATCTTTGCTCGATTCCAAGGTTCTTCCTTGAAGATGATATGCCGACCGATGACCGGCTATTTTATGGCGCAGGTGGATGGGTTTGAGCCTTTCAAGGTAGGTTTCAATGCAGAGCGTGATTCGGTGGTCACCGTGGCTGCTGCCTTGCCAAAGGGAGAACACCAGGTCAAGTTGATGTATGTGATAGAGGGATTGTTCCGTACCCCGGAGTTCCGTGGCTTCGTGCTCGACAAGGGCTGCTCGCTTGTGAAATCGCCCGACTTGCCTGAGCGCAAGATAGAATTCATCGGCAACTCCATCACTTGCGGCTATGGGGTGGAGAGCATTGAGATGACCGATCCCTTTGAGGATGAGACGGAGAACCATTGGCTTACTTATGCCAATATCGTGAGCGATAGTCTCAATGCCCAGCATACTTCCATTTCTCGTAGTGGTATCGGCGTGTATCGTAATTATGACGGACCTAAGGCTGGCTCTGATGAGAATATGCCTTGGCAGTATGAATACACCTTGTTTAATAAGCACGATGAGAAGTGGGACTTCAATAAGTATCAACCTCAACTGGTGTGCATCAACTTGGGTACCAACGACCTCTCTACCAATAATTATGACATCGCTCTTTATGAAAAAAACTATCGTATGTTCTTGACGACGGTTCGTTCCAAGTATCCAAATGCCAAGATAGTCTTGATTACGGGTCCGATGCTGGGCGAGAAGGAGAGTGGTGAGCAGCGTGAGGTGCTTGACAGAATCTGTAGTGATGCCAACAAGAAGGGATTCACGCTCCCTGATGAGGTTCGTAAGGCTAGAAAGGGCAAGAACAAGGGCGACAAGGATATCTGTCGCTTCGACTTCACATTCCAGGCTGGCGACTTGGGCTACGGGGCTAGTTGGCATCCTAGCAAGTTACAGCATCAGAAGATGGCAGGCGAACTGCTTCCTTTCCTCAGAAACTTGATGGGATGGGAGTAAGAGGCGTCTTTGGGGCACTTTCTGCTACTTGAATGTTTGAGAGTGCCATTGTAAGTACAATCATATTCTTAGAATGAAAGAGAGATATTGATGAGAATTTCGACAGATTTTGCAAGCCTGGAGTTCTTTTACTCTTTGGCTTGCTTTACTTTTATATTGTCTGGCGTGTTTTGTGCCGTCGTCAGATGGTGTCACATGTGTCATCCTTTTGATGAGCGAGGCGACTTTTTCTATCCGGCTCGCCGCCAGATGACCTTCTTTTATGCTGCCTTGGTTTTGCAGTTTCCCTATGTGCTTTGTCCTTCCGATGCCGACGCATGGTTTTATGTGAGGAGTTTCGGCATCCTATTTTATCCCGTCTGTTTCGCCATGGCGTTTCATCGTTATTTTCAGATGGGGAAGATGAGGCGCAACTTATCCTCTGTGCTTTATTTCTTTTTGCCTTTCTTGTTATTGGGCACATTGTCCCTCATGGTGCTATTCTGCAAGAACGAATTCTTGGTAGTCAACAAGTTGGTTTGGGAGTGTATCATGGGAGGATTGAGCATCCTGTTTTCTTTCCGATTGGTTCAGGAGAATAGATGGCTAGTGAGGATGGTGGATGATTATCATACTCAGAACTATTCCAATGATTCGGATTTCCCCTTTGTCTTTGCCAGTAAGGTGATATACTTGCCGATGACATTCCTTTTGGTGATGTGGGTGGTGTTCCTGGCGGATAGTCGGACGCTGAAAGCCGTTATCGACCTGCTGGTCACGGTTTGGAACGTGATGTTCCTTTGCAAGATTTTGCATCCCAACAAAATCATTCATACAGAAGAGGACAAGGAATGTATGGCAATCATGGAGAAAGAGAACCTTCAGCGCGTCTTGCAAGAATCAGCCTCTTTGGAGGAGATGACGCCAATTCCCGATGAAAGTCGAATTGGGGGGGCAGATAATGTGATGCAAGATGCTTTTGAGGAGGAGAAAGCGAACTTGCGATTGCAGATGGAACAGGAAAACTGGGAGTCTGTGAAGAAAGAGGTCCTGATCATCGTGAGCCGTCGTTACTTGGAGCCGAGCTTGAAGAGAGTAGAGGTCATCCGGGATGTCAGCATGATGAACCATACCTTGGCAGGTACTTTCATCACCCAGGTGGGATTCTACAAGTTGGTGAATGCCTTCCGAGTTCGACACTACGAGAAGTTGATGGAGTCTTCGGCTGGGACCTATGGGCAAGAGGCGGCTGCCGAACTGTGTGGTTTCAAGAATCGTTGGGCTTTGACCAATGCTCGTAAGAGGCTAGGCGATTTCGACTATTCCTTGATAGAAGATTATATTTGATGGAATTGATGCCTAGGCATCTAATGAATCGGCGTGCATCCTTATGGCTATGGATGTAGGAGCATAGGGGGAGTCGAAGTGCATCCTTGAGGGTGATGCGCCTAGGAGCATAGGGGATGCGAATACGAATCCGTAAGGCGTTCCCCAAATAGAAAAGTCAAAATGGTAGTCTCCCTATGTGTATAAGTCTCTTTTTCATATAAGATAAGCTCGGAAAACGAGCGAAATACAAGTGAACGTGCGGTGGATTTAGTTAAAAAACGCTTAATCCATCGCACGTTCACATATAAAAACAGAGGTTCACAACAAAAAACTGACGTTCACTTCCGTTTCGATGTTTTTGCTTAAATTTGCCGATGTATAAGTTAAAATATTATTATTAACTGCTTCTCTTTATTATATATTAAAGATGTATATGAGAGTAAATATTTTGAAATGTATTAGTAAAAGTGAAGCTTAAAATCTATCTAATTATGAAAAAGAAGTTTTATCCTATGTTGCTCGTTGCAGCCTTGAGCTTGTCGGCATGTACGGACGTAACAGAACCCACTGTTGATTATGGTGGAAACACATTTATCAATGACTACTCGGCATTGGTAGATGCAGTCAACAACTTAAACAAGACGCTGAAAGAGCGATTTGATGCCCTCAACACATTGTTGAGAGACGGCATGGCAGACATTAAGTTGGCAGTAGATGCCAACACGGGTGCCATCACAGTATTGAGTGAGAATACAAAGAATGGTCTTAAAGACATCAACACATCTTTATTTAATGGTTTCGAAGCCTTAACCGCACAATTGACCACACTCACAGGTCAGGTAACCGCACAGGGCGAAGCCATCGTATACGCCATGAACCAGAATGGCGAAATCTTGCGTCTCCAGATAGACACCACAGGTAAGCTTATCTCTGCACAAATCTTGGCTTCTGGCAATGCTCTTGTAGACGTTATCAACAACCAGGGCAACACCATGGCAGAGCGCATAGCAGCCTTGACAGCTGCCGTGAAGGGCGGATTTGCCGACATCAAGGTGGAGATCAACAACAACACGGGTGCCATCACAGCACAGGGAGAGAGCCTGAAGGCTGGTCTCAACACCATCAACACGACAATCTTCAATGGCTTCACAGCCATCAAGACTACTATAGACGATAATGGCGATAAGATTGTGACCGCTATGAACAAGAATGGAGAGGTTCTGCGCCTGCAGATTGACACCACAGGCAAGCTCCTCAATGCTACATTAATCGCTAAGGCTGATGCCATCATCAAGGCTATCAACGACCAAACAAAGAGTCTGGATGAACGTCTCAATGCACTCACCTTAGCTGTACAGACAGGTTTGGCTGACATCAAGGTAGAAATTAACGAGAATACAGGTGCCATCAAGCTTCTAGAGAAGACCACTCAGGCAGGTCTTGCTCAGATCAACACTACGCTTGTTAATGGTTTCACCAAGCTGAATACCAAGATTGACAATCATGGCAAAAAGATCGTGACTGCTATTGGTAATTTGAGTGATACGTTCGAAGCACAGAGCAAACTGCTCCGCCTCACCATCGACACCAGCGGCTCACTCATCGTAGCACAGCTCAAGAATAGCATCCTCGACCTCACAACAGAATTGAAGAGCCAGACTCTTACTCTGGGTAGCAAGATTGACGCCATCAACACCACCGTTGGTGCAGGGCTCGCAAAGATTGAGGTTGTCAACGACAAGATCAACACCACGCTCGACCTCCGTCTCACAGCAGTGGAGAACAAACTTGGTAGCAACAACACTTCACTTGGCGAAATCAAGACAGAACTCAGCAACCTGAAGACCGCCATCGACAATGTGAACACCAACATCACCGCAGGCTACACAGCAGTAAAGGGTAGCATCGACGACATGACAGGACAGCTCACCGTTAAGTTGAGTGACAACACAACAGCCATCGTCAACATGGAGAACGGCATGAAGGATCAGCTCGTCGCTCTGAAGCAAATGATTGAGCAGCAAGGCGGCAAGATCGTTACAGCCATCGGTAAGAATGGTGACGTCATCGTAGCAGCAGTCAACGCTCAGGGCTCAGTTCTCGGAACAGCCATCACCACACAGGGTGGAGAGATCAAGGGCTCTATCACAGGTTTGGAGAACGGCATCAAGAATGCCATCACCCAGCAGACTACCGACATGAATCTCAAAATCGCAGGAGTGGTTGATGCCATCACAGCACAGACCGCCGCTCTCAACACAGCTATTGAAAAAGGATTGGCAAAAGTTGTAAAATCTAACAATAAACTGAAGAATGCCCTTACCACAGCCATTAATGAGCTGAAGGACAAGCAGGATGCCAACTCACAGGCCATGCTCAAGCAACTGGAAAAGATGGCTGCCGACAACGGAATCTATCAGGATCCAGCCGACAAGACCTCTGTATATATGGAACCTGCTATGTGGGCAGCAGTCAATGCAAATCCAGAACTGAAGAAAATCATCTCAGACATGCTTGAGGTACAGAAGCCTACTATCCTGTGCAACGCCTACTATCTGGCAGCAACTGGAATGGTACAGAACAACGACTTCATCACGGTAGAAACCGAGAAAGTTCTTTCAACAACTAACGTTGTGGCAGGTACACTCCAGCCCATGCAACTCGCCAACGGCAAGAAGGTTATCAGAATAGCCAAAGTGCCAGAGCAGATGCAATATAACATTATGAGAGTTTACCCGACAACAACAAAGAACATCACGCACATCTATTTCTTGGATGCCAACGGAAAGTCGTACACCCAACCAGCAGGAGTCAGCAACAAATGGCTTACCTTGACTACCTATAAGGATGGCGTCATCATGTCGGTTGTGAAGTGCAACGTTTACTTGCAAAATGATGCAGGTGTGACAGGAACTCCAACTTTCGAGTATCCCGAATAAGTAAGAATCTGCAGAAAGAGCATGAACATCTCATGCCGATATGCTACCGCATTACAAATTCAAAGCAGTTACAATTATGAGAATAAAACGTTTAACCTTGGCAGTCGCCGTCTTAGCGACGGCTGCCACACTCCAAGCACAAACCTACAATGATACGGTGCGTACTCACACTTGGTCGGTTTACATCCAGGGAGGAGGAACTCTGTATCATGGCATGAGGGGTATGGACGAGATAGCTAAAAGAAAGCATATCATGCCCTTCGGAGGTGTCGGAGTGAAATACAATATCAAGCCCTGGGTAAGACTGGGTTTGAACTTAGAGTACGACATGCTGAGGTCGTTAGACAAGGGCATGCTCTCTACCACAACGAACAGGGGTTATGAGATAAAAGATCCTTCTACAGGAAAAACCTATCCTACGACCTTGGAGACCAAGATGGACAGATTCCAGAACCGCTATACCATGCAGTACGCCATGGCCGACCTGAATGTAGACTTCAACATCATGGAGTTCTGGCATAACCGCAAGGCTCAGCAACTGAACCTCTGGTTAGGAGTCGGTGTAGGTTATCTGCGCGGCTGGAGCCGCAACTCCACCACCTTCTCTTACCGAGAGATGGCAGTTGCCAAGGGTGAAGGATACTACAACGTCTACACCCACAACTACATGAAGAGCCATGCCTTCAACGAACATGTTGATGCGATGTATATCCCGGCAACCCTGTCGTTGGAATACGACCTTTCCTCTCGCTGGACAGCAGGCGTGTTCGGCAGATATAGCTGTCTGCCTCTCAACAAGGACTTGACTCCTAAGGGAATGTATAGTGCAGGAGTGGTTCTTCGCTTCAACTTCGTAAGCAAGGTGATGCCAAGCAATAAGGCTCGCTATTATCGTGCCTTGAGCGAGCAAGCAGAGATGAAGGCGGCATACGAGCAACAGCTGCAAGACAAACTGCGTGAGAACGAAAGTCTTGCAAGTCAATTGAGTGCCAGCAAGAAAGACAATGCTGAGTTGAAGGCAATGCTCGACGACTGCGAGAAGTCCAAGAAATTGACCTCTTATGATGTCTATTTCACATTGAACAAGTCCAACATCACGACCCAAGAGAAGATTCGTTTGAGAAACTTCATCCAGCGATTGAAGAAACAAGGCAACTACAAGTTGACTATCATCGGCGAGGCTTCATCTGATGGTCCTTCTTCTAAGAACTACAAGCTTAGCGAGGAACGCCTCAACAATGTGGTGGATTACTTAAGGAAGCGAGGCATAGAGGACTTCTCCATCAAGTTGGAGAAAGCCATTGGCGACAGCAACGACTGTCCTAAGGAGGAGTGTCGCAGAGTGCAGATTACTGTAGAGTAAGACAAAAGATAAAACTTTCTTTTAGCCGTCATGGGAATCGAGATGATGTCCTGTGGCGGCTTTTTGTGCAGATAAGGTTGTTTTTATTTGTTGGTTTGGAGAATAAATGCTATTTTTGCAACTGCATCCGAGTCTTTACCGATGAGGAGGCACGTTTCATTCGTCTCATTTTAAAAAACAAGCAAGAATATGAATCTATTCAAGAAGCACCTTTGGCTTTTTGCCACCGCCCTTTTGGCGACATCTGCCCTTATGTCGGCAAGCACTATCCAGGCGCAGACCCCACGTGAGGATTTCAAACGAGACATCACGCTCTCGGCTAGTAACTATGTGGCTTATCGTGGACCTCAGAAGCAACTCTCTCCT
>ENA-ORNT01001545-ORNT01001545.1-human-gut-metagenome-genome-assembly--contig:-NODE-1545-length-15324-cov-3.546467_pt1 | contig 15324 bp, 13 predicted proteins | sample MGYA00242120_ERZ509032 | MGnify/ENA primary metagenome ERZ509032 (study PRJEB26280, sample SAMEA2338729) | human gut metagenome | biome: human gut; feature: human-associated habitat; material: faeces...
GGCTGTATGACGGCTCGGCATGGATTCTCCGGTCTTGTCCTTTGCGACTATCGGTGTTGTGCCGTATATCGTATACGGCCGCTTAGCATTAACACATTTTCTAAAAACCGATACACCTGCAAATGTAATAAAAGGCACTAATATTACTTTCAAAAGCATGATACGGCCGCCGTTTATATAGACAAGTCCCAGTAAATCCACATAACACAGTACAGCAAGTGCAGGAAGCAGATGATACAGCACATTCACTGTTCTGACCGCCCATAAATGTTTTTCATACCATTGATATAGTTTTTTATAAAACTGCGGATAAAAATTTTCTTCCTTATTTCCTTCTTCCATTCTTTTTACTTTATTCTTCTTCCTTTCTGCCGTCTGCAAACAATTCCCGTAAGGTCTTACCGTTCTTTTTCCGGGTAAGTTCCACCAGCCCAAGACGTGTCATATCAACATACACAATTCCTGTGTTTTCCTGCTGGATATATTTTTTTAATGCACTGACAAGCTGTTCTTCTTCGGCTTTTTCTTTCAGATTGATAAAATCCACAATAATCATGCCGGACAGATTACGCAGACCTATCTGGCGCACCAGTTACCGGATCAGGCAGGAGCCATCGCAACACCGGCAGGTCTTTTGGTATTGCTTATGGTATTTGATTTCCGGCTTGGTCTTTTGAGTCTGATTCCTGTGGTGGCAGCATTTTTGATTATGGGAACCATGACCGGACAGCGTATGAAAGATAAGATGGAAGAATATCAGAATGCATTGGACGAAATGTCCAGCGAAGCAGTGGAATATGTCCGTGGAATCCCGGTAGTAAAGACTTTCGGACAGTCGGTATTTTCATTCAAACGCTTTCAGGCCTCTATCAGGAAATATGAAAAATGGACGATTGCGTACACGAAGGAAATGCGGATACCAATGACGGTGTATACAACAGCAATCAATGCGGTATTTGCGGTGCTGATTGCAGCAACCTTTTTCTTCACACGAAATAGAGCCGATAATACCTTTTTATTAAATCTTTTATTCTATATTATCATTACGCCGATTATCACTGTGACCATGAATAAAATTATGTATTCCAGTGAAAATCAGCTGATTGTAGCAGATGCAATTTCCCGTATCGAAAGTATTTTAGAAAAGAAACCGTTACCGGAAACCGCCCATGCACAGGAGCCGGAGAACAACTCCATTACCTTTGAAAATGTATCCTTCCGTTATGAAGATGCCGGAAGAGATGCACTGCATCAGATTAATCTTGCCATCAAAGAGGGCGAGCATGTGGCATTTGTAGGACCGTCCGGCGGCGGAAAGACGACGCTGGCAAGCCTTGTGGCACGATTCTTTGATATCACGGAAGGACGCATCCTGATAGGAAATAAGGATGTGAAGGAAATTCCTTCCAAGCAGTTAATGGATATGGTATCTTTTGTATTCCAGGATAGCAAATTATTAAAAACTTCCATTTTGGAAAATGTCCGCATGGGAAAGAAAGATGCAACCAGGGAAGAAGTCATGCAGGCGTTAAAGGAAGCCCAGTGTGAAGATATCATTGCAAAACTTCCGGATGGAATTGATACAGTAATCGGAAGCAGCGGAACCTATGTATCCGGTGGAGAAGCCCAGCGGCTTTCCATTGCAAGAGCCATGTTAAAGAATGCACCAATTCTGATTTTGGATGAAGCAACTGCCTTTGCAGACCCGGATAATGAAGCAAAGGTGCAGGAAGCGTTTTCCAGACTGTCTAAGGGCAAGACCGTAATTATGATAGCCCATCGTCTGTCCTCTATTGTAGACGCGGACCGGATTTGCGTTTTAAAGGATGGCAGTATTGCAGAAGAGGGAACCCATGAGACATTACTTCAGAAAAATGGTGTATATGCCCATATGTGGGAAGAATACAACAAATCGGTACAGTGGAAGGTAGGTGCGTAACATGAGCTGGAAAGAAAAATTACAACATAAATATGCACTTTCAGAGCAGGGTGCAAATGACATGATAAAGGCATTTCTGACAGCAACCGTTTCCAATATTGTGTTGATGTTTCCGGTGGGACTGCTGTATTTTCTGGTGGAGGATTATCTGAATGATAACTTGAGCGGCAGAGGCGTGTTCTACCTTGTGGGAAGTATTCTCTGTCTGGTTCTGATTGCAGTGACAACGTATATCCAGTATAACTGCACCTTCCTTGCCACCTATGTGGAAAGTGGTGTGCGAAGAATTACGCTGGCAGAAAAATTAAGAAAGATTCCATTATCTTTCTTTGGCAAAAAGGATTTATCCGATTTGACCAGCACCATTATGGCGGACTGTGCCACGATAGAAACGGCATCCTCCCACTATATTCCGGAACTTTTTGGAGCCTGTGTATCCACGGCAATTATTGCTATCAGCTTATTTTTCTTTGACTGGCGGATGGCACTGGCTGCGCTGTGGGTGCTTCCGGTATCATTCCTCATTGTGCTGAGTGCCGGAAAATTTTTAAGATATCTTAGCAGAAAACAGATGAAACTGAAAATGGCCTGCGCAGATGGTATTCAGGAATGCTTGGAGACGGTCCGGGATTTACGGGCAAATGATGCACAGGAAAATTATATGGTTGGACTTGAGAAGAAAATTAAAGCAGTAGAAAAACATGCAGTGGCGGCAGAACTTGGAAATGCTGTTTTTGTATCCGGTGCCCAGATGATTTTAAAGCTTGGAATTGCGACGGTAGCACTGGTTGGCGGAATTTTACTTTCGAAAGGAAGTATTGATTTGCTGACTTTTTTTATGTTCTTATTACTGGTATCAAGACTTTATGACCCGATGCAGATTTCCCTGCAGAACCTTGCTGCCATAATCAGTGTGGATGTGCAGTGCGAGCGGCTGGATGAAATTTTATCCCATTCGGTACAGAGTGGAAGCACCGAGATGAAATATGATGGATATGATATTGCATTTTCACATGTGGGATTTTCCTATGACAGTAAGGAAAGTGTGCTGAAAGATGTTACTTTTACTGCAAAACAGGGCGAAGTCACAGCATTAATCGGACCATCCGGCGGCGGTAAGACCACGGTCTCAAGACTTGCCTCAAGATTCTGGGATATCGATAAGGGAACGATTACGGTAGGCGGCATGGACATTTCAAAGATTGACCCGGAAACACTGATGTCTCTTTATTCCATTGTCTTTCAGGATGTTACACTTTTTAACAATACGATTATGGAAAATATCCGTATTGGACGTTCCGATGCAACAGATGAGGAAGTCATTGCGGCAGCAAAATTGGCACACTGTGATGAATTTGCAGATAAACTGCCGGAGGGCTGGCATACCATGATTGGGGAAAACGGTTCTGAATTATCCGGTGGAGAACGTCAGAGAATTTCTATTGCAAGAGCATTTTTAAAGGATGCGCCGATTATTTTCTTAGATGAAGCAACTGCATCCTTGGACGTAGATAATGAAACACTGATTCAGGAGGCACTGTCCCGGCTGATTCAGGATAAGACGGTTATGATTATTGCACATCGTATGCGTACAGTGGCAGATGCAGATAAGATTGTGGTATTAAAAGATGGAGTGGTAGCCGAAGAGGGTGCGCCGGAAGAACTTACAGCAAAGGATGGTGTTTATCGGCATATGGCAAAGACACAGCTTCAGGCAGCAGGCTGGAAATTATAGAACAGCTGGCATCTTGTCAGGCAGCAGATTGCCATCATAAATAAAAATTTCTGGGAAATGTAAAAAGCAGTTGACCTCCCCTTTGTTCCGTCATAAGATAAAAAAGATAGTGAGCATGCTATTGCGGAAACAGATAACGGAGGAAAAAAGAAAATGAGTTTTTTAGAAAGAAAAAACACAAAAGATGGTATGGCAGCAGGTCAGAAAGCCAGCGTAGATAATATTTATGCGCTGGATGGCAAAGTGCCGGTTTTAAATGCAATTCCATTTGGCTTGTAGCATATTTTAGCTATGTTTGTAGCCAATATTGCACCGATTCTGATTGTGGCAGGGGCCTGCGGAATGGATGCAAAGAATACGGCAATGATTATTCAGAGTGCAATGATGATTGCCGGAATCGGAACACTGATTCAGTTATTCCCAATCTGGAGAATCGGTTCGAGACTTCCGATTGTCATGGGAATTTCCTTTACCTTTGTATCCATTGCCTGTGTCATTGGCGGACAGTATGGCTATGGAGCAATCATGGGAGCGGTTCTTGTTGGAGGTATCGTAGAAGGTGTCCTTGGACTTTTGTCCAAATACTGGATGAAACTGGTAACACCGATTGTAGCAGCTACCGTTGTAACAGCAATTGGATTTTCCCTGCTTGAAGTAGGCGCAGATTCCTTTGGTGGTGGTAGCAGCAGTGCGGATTTCGGATCTGCAACCAACTGGATACTTGGAACCGTGACACTGGTATGTTGTATCGTATTTAATATTGTAGCAAAATCCTATTTCAAACAGTTATCCGTACTGTTTGGACTGATTGTAGGTTATATTGTGGCATTGTGTATGGGTGTGGTAGATTTTTCAGCACTTTCCGATACAAGCCTTCTGGCACTGCCGCATCTGATGCCATTTAAAATGGAATTTCATGCAGATGCTATTATCGCATTTGTTTTGATATTCTTAGTGTCAGCAACCGAGACAATTGGAGATACCTCGGCACTGGCATCATCCGGCTTAAACCGTGATGTCACCCAGAAGGAGACTGCGGGTTCACTTGCCTGTGACGGATTTGTCAGTGCATTATCTTCGGTATTTGGCTGTATGCCGATTACATCCTTCAGCCAGAATGTAGGTCTGGTTGCCATGACCAAGGTTGTAAACCGTTTTGTCATTGCAACGGGGGCCATAATTATGATTCTGGCAGGAATTTTCCCGGTAGTAGGTGCAGTACTTGCCACACTGCCAAGTGCAGTTCTGGGCGGATGTACAATTATGATGTTCGGAACTATTGTAATCAGTGGACTGCAGATGATTGGAAAATGTGGATTTTCCCAGAGAAATATTACCATATCGGCACTGTCCTTAAGTATCGGATTAGGCTTTACCCAGCTGCCGGATTTATTTGCAATCTTCCCAGGCATTATCCGTTCTATCTTTGCAGAAAACTGTGTAGCAGTTGTATTCCTTACTGCCATTATTTTGAATCTTGTATTGCCTAAAAATATGGAAGTAGAACGTCAGGAAAAGTAGCAGAGGAGAGCATATGAATATAGCAGTATATTGCGGTTCATCCGCAGGAAGTAAGGAAGCATATACCATCGGTGCAGTAGCCCTTGGCATGTGGATTGCAGAGAACGGACACACACTGGTATACGGTGGAGCCCGGGGCGGATTGATGGGAACCATAGCCAATTCCGTATTATCCAATGGTGGAAAAGTAATCGGTGTACTGCCACAGGTGGAATCCATTCAAAACCGCAGACACCAGTTTTTGACAGAGTACATAGATACGAAAGATATGGCGGAGCGGAAAGCGAAAATGATAGAGTTAGCAGATGTTTACATCGCACTGCCGGGTGGTCCGGGAACCTTAGACGAGTTATCGGATATCATATCCCTGCAGCGTCTTCACATCAATGAGAATCCATGTATTCTTTATGATATTGATGGCTTCTATCAGCCACTGAAAGCATTTTTCGAAGAAATGCAGAGCTCAGGCTTTGCAGCAAAAGAAGATTTTAACCGTCTGCTGATTTCCAAAGATTTATCGGAAATCGAAGCATTTATCCTGCAGCATTAAATGAAACAGGAAAATAAAGCCGGGGATTACAAATACAAGATACAGACCAAAAAGAAAACTCATAGTAAATTCCGACTGGGAATCTGCTATGAGTTTTCTTTTATCCTAGCAACTGTTCTACATAATCTTTAATTGCCATATTGTCTTCCGGCATCTGGCAGCCGACGATATACATGCCTTCGTCGTCGGAACTTCGGATAATATGACCTTCCAAAGCAGCCTGATCCGGTAAATCAAAGGAAAGGATATTTAAGAGAATATCAGTCCCTTTGCTATCTGCAAAGAACGGTGCATCGCAAAGGAAAGCAAATCCGTTGGCACTGATATTTTCCATACGTCCCTGGAAGGTTTCTCCGGTGTTCTTAACTGTAATATTACAGAAATTGGAAAGGTCGGCACGAGGATATTTCCGTCTGTTTAAAATATTTGGACTGCCGGTGATTTCTACGACGAAATCAGAGGTTGTTTTATCTACATGGATGGAAGCATTATCCCAGCAGTAAAGCACATTCCCAACAGTAATCTGGATGGAACAGGATTCGTTGTTACGAAAAGAAAGCTTTTCTTCCAGAGAAAGTATAATCTGGTTGGAATACTGTTTCAGAACTTCACCATGGAAAACATGGTCAGGGTTCTCCGTCAGGCGGATGGTTGCTTTCATACCAGGATTGATATCTTCAATACCCATGAAGCCGCCGATTCCAAGCTTGCACATTAACGCCTGGATTTCATTTTCTATGCTGTTAATATTGTTAGCACTTTCATCATATTTACTTACCATACGCTGACTGATATCATCGGAATCATGAATGCAGAGTGTCATGGTATCGACAATTTCAGAAATATACTTCATGTTTTCTACTAACTGTCGGTTTGATGTTTCCACTTCTTTGATTGCATTGTCAATGACCTGTATATGCTCACCCATCTGAGATGAGTCAGCGGTAATTTTATTCACATTTTCACCGGTCAGTGTGACTTTCTCAAGAGTAAGCTGAATAAGTTTTAAGGTCTCTTCAATGGATTTTGTCATCTTGCCGGAGATTTCATCCAAACGCATCAGCGCATCCTGGATCTGTTTGGAAGAAGCCTTGGTTTCAGTGCTCAAGGTACGTATTTCCTCAGCAACAACAGCAAATCCTTTTCCTGCTTCTCCGGCTCTTGCAGCTTCAATGGAAGCATTTAAGGCAAGGAGATTGGTCTGACCGGAGATGTTGTCAATGGTTCCGGTTTCGGATTTTACTTTTTCGAATTCAGAGGTAAATTCTGTCAGAACCTGTTCTACTTCATTGGAAAGTCTGGACATGGTTCCTGCAGTTGTAACAAGACTCTCCAAGTCAGCAGAACTGACCTGTGCATGATGAATGGATTCATTGGTAAGAGAAACCATTTCCTGAATCATGGAGCCGACATGTTCTACCTGGGAATTGATGTCAGTTGTCATATCAAGGGAAGAAGTCGTACGGTTCTGTAATTCCTGATTGTTGTTGGTCAGATTGTTCATTCCTTTTAAGACAACGTCAGAACCGTGTTTATTTTCATTAGCCAGTTCCCGGACAACGGTGATACCGTCCATAACGTTATTGCTGGCAGTTTTCACCTTTTCTACGGTATTTACCACACGATGTAAATCATCCTTGATACTGTCTGTCAGTGCACCGTCAGCCTCGTTTAAATGGCGGATGGACATGATATAACAGATATAGCACAGAATCAGGCAGGATATCTGCAGCTGATAATTCTTTACGTCAGTAGCAGTGGTGCAGCTTAATACCATATAGCGGTAAATAATACTGATCGCTACGCTGATAGTATTTGCAATACCGCACTGCAGCATGAATTTCCGGTCTTTAAAAATAATTAAAAGACTGGTTACCGGCAGAATGTAGGTAAATGCAATTGGGGATGCTGTGGTACATAAAAGATAAGTATAAAAGATACCGTAACCAAGCACCAGTATATAGCGATAGATGTCAGTAGTTTTGCCTTTGATTTTTAGAAATAATTCTCCAATAAAAAATGGAATCCAGCAGAGCAGAACAAAATAGAGATACTGCTTCGATGGATAGAGACCGTTGGACATATCGGCACCATAGTTAGCGGTCAGCAGCAGGGAAAATACAAGCCAGATTCTGCGGGCTTTGATATTGGCCTTGGCTTTAAAAACATTTTCATCATAATTCATAGATATTCTTAATCCTTCTCTTTCGCACAATGATATAATAAGCTAAACTAATTCTAAGCCATTTTTTTGTGGTTTTCAAGGTATTTTATGGAAAACATAGCTTGCTTTTTTGTGGGGAATGTGTATAATGAAAATCGTTGAAAAACGGGGTGCTCGCACAGGCGGGCTGAGAGTAAGCAGAAGCTTTAACCCAGAACCTGATTTGGATAATGCCAACGTAGGGAGATAACGAAACGCAGGTGCGATTACTTAGTGTGCAGGAATCTTTTTTACAGAGGTCCTGCACTTTTGTTTTTGCGGGTAGTGAGGAGAAATCACATATGAATATTACAAGAGAACAGCTTCTTCTTTATGCCGTTACCGACCGTAGCTGGCTTAAGGGAGAGACCTTATATGAGCAGGTAGAAAAAGCATTGAAGGGCGGAGTTACTTTAGTGCAGCTTCGGGAAAAAGAATTATCTGAGCCGGAATTTGAAGCAGAAGGCAGAAGCCTTTTGGAACTCTGCCACCGTTATAGGGTACCATTGATCATCAATGATAATGTGGAACTGGCAGAAAGGATAGGAGCCGATGGCGTGCATGTGGGACAGTCCGATATGGAGCTGACCCGTGCAAGAGAAATTCTTGGAACAGATAAAATCATCGGAGTGACTGCGAAAACCGTAGAGCAGGCACAGGCAGCAGAAAGAGCCGGTGCAGATTACTTAGGAAGCGGAGCCGTATTTGGCAGCAGCACCAAGACTGATGCAAAGCCGATGGAACTAACCCTCCTGCAGGAAATCTGTCAGAGCGTCACCATCCCCGTAGTCGCAATTGGCGGCGTCAACCACGATAACATCCTGAAATTAAAAGGATGCGAAATTGCAGGAGCAGCAGTTGTAAGTGGAATCTTCGCATGTGAAGACATCGAAGAGGGAACGAAAGAACTGTTGCAAAAAGTAAATATGGTAGTAAAAAATCATGAATAAGATAGGACATAAAAAAGTCTTACTTATATAAAGTGCAGATGATGATTTTGGTGAATAAGGGATTCGGATTGTTCTGATAATACCATTTCTTTGGCTGTTAGAGGCTATTGGATTTCCCTTATGCAACAGGCAACGCCGGCATCATGGATGTGCCGGCGAGGCGGAATGGAGCAAGGATGCGACTTTTCGCCGTTTGCCGGAAAAAAGATATACTTCCGGGAAATCCTAGAGCCTCTTATAGTCAAAGAAGGTATTTCAGGACAAGCCGAAGCCCGTATCAGAAAATGATTCATCTGAACAATTCAGCGGCAGATTGGGGGCACCACCTTAGGTCGCTATACAAAATTAATGCAAAGGAGACAAATGTATGAACACAGCATTAACAATCGCTGGAAGTGATTCCAGTGGAGGCGCCGGCATCCAGGCAGATATTAAGACGATGACCGCCAATGGCGTATACGCCATGAGTGCAATCACGGCACTTACTGCCCAGAATACAACCGGCGTAACAGACATTATGGAGGTAACTCCAGAATTTTTGGCAGAGGAGCTGGATCGTATTTTTACGGATATATATCCGGATGCAGTGAAGACCGGAATGGTCTCTTCCAGTGCTCTGATAGAGACAATTGCGGACAAACTGACAGCGTACCACGCAAAAAATATAGTCGTGGATCCTGTTATGGTAGCGACCAGCGGAGCAAAGCTCATCAGCGATGACGCTATCGGTACATTGAAAACTAAATTATTGCCTCTGGCAACTGTTATAACTCCAAATATCCCGGAAGCGGAAGTGCTTTCCGGTATGGAGATAAAGACAGAAGCAGATATGGAAAAAGCAGCAGAAATCATTTGTAAAACCTTCGGTTGTGCCGTGCTGTTAAAAGGCGGACATCAGTTAAATGATGCCAATGATTTGCTCTGGCAGAAGGACAAAGAGCCGGTATGGTTCCACGGAAAGAGAATTGACAATCCAAACACCCACGGAACCGGTTGTACCTTATCATCTGCCATAGCATCTAATCTTGCCAAGGGACGCAGCCTGGAAACATCCGTGCAGTACGCAAAGAATTACATATCCGGCGCACTGGCAGCCATGTTGGATCTTGGAAAGGGAAGCGGCCCGATGAACCACGCATTTGCAATAGAAGGAGAATATACCAATGAATGAGAAGAAGACATCTGTATTCAGTAACGGATTAATCTGGTTTGGAGCCGGCGTATCCATAGCTGAAATTTTAACCGGAACTTATTTTGCACCACTTGGATTTGGCAAAGCCATGGCAGCTATCTTATTAGGACACTTAATTGGTGGACTGATGATGTTTGCAGCAGGGATGATTGGTGCAAGAGAACGAAGAAGTGCCATGGAAACTGTAAAAATGAGCTTTGGAGAGAAGGGAAGCCTTCTTTTTGCAGCGTTGAATGTATTGCAGCTGGTAGGATGGACAGCCATAATGATTTATGATGGCGCACTGGCAGCCAATGGTGTCATTCCGGTAGCAAACTGGTTCTGGGCAGCTATTATAGGAGTCCTCATTATCCTTTGGATTCTGATTGGACTTACCAATCTTGGAAAGCTCAATACCGTAGCAATGACCGCATTATTTATCCTGTCACTGGTATTGTTTAAAGTGATTTTTATTGGAAATGGAGCCATTCCGGCAATTGTGGATGATGGAAGCCTTACCTTTGGCGCAGCCGTAGAGCTTGCGGTAGCAATGCCACTTTCCTGGCTGCCATTAATCAGTGATTATACAAGAGAAGCAGAAAAACCATTTGCAGCAACCGCAGTCAGCGTTGTTGTATACAGTCTGGTCAGTATTTTCATGTATGTCATTGGTATGGGTGCAGCACTTATTACCGGTGAATATGATATTGCACAGATTATGTTAAAGACCGGATTTGGTATCGTAGGACTTGTGATTATCATTTTCTCAACAGTAACAACGACTTTCTTGGATGCTTATTCTGCAGGTGTTTCCAGTGTATCCATTTCTGAGAAAATCAATGAGAAATGGGCAGCAATTATTGTAACGGTAATCGGAACTGTTGCAGCAATTGTATATCCAATGGATAACATTACAAATTTCTTATATCTTATCGGTTCTGTCTTTGCTCCGATGATTGCCGTACAGATTGCAGATTACTTTATTTTAAAGAAAGCCAATGCAAAAGACATGGCATTTCAGTGGCGTAATCTTGGTGTCTGGCTTATCGGATTTGTGCTTTACCGTGTGCTGATGCACATTGATACTCCGGTTGGAAATACACTTCCGGATATGGTGGTTACCGTCATTCTCTGCGTGATTGTGGAAAAAGTTGCAGAAGCAGTAAAGAAAAACTAAGAGGTTCCCATCCTCTCGGATGGGAACAGAAGAGAGGACAAAATGAATCACAAATCAAACTTAAAAAAATTAACCGTAACCGCAATTTTTGCAGCAATCGCAGTCGTAGGAAGCCTGTTTTCATTTCCGGTATTCGGCTCAAAATGTGCCCCGGTACAGCATCTTGTAAACGTACTGTGTGCTGTTCTGGTAGGACCTTGGTGGGGACTTGCCCAGGCATTTATTGCATCCTTAATCCGTAACCTTTTAGCATTGGGAAGTCCACTGGCATTTCCGGGAAGTATGTGTGGAGCACTTCTTGGAGGACTCCTTTATAAATATGGAAAGAAACTCCCATTTGCATATATCGGTGAGGTAGTAGGAACCGGAATTATCGGTGGAATGCTTTCTTATCCGGTTGCTTATCTGGTAATGGGAAATACAGCAGCTGCATTATTTACTTTTGTAGTACCATTCTTAATCAGTACCTGTGGCGGAACCATTATTGCAATGATTATTACCATTCCTTTAAAGAAATCAGGAATGTTAGCAAAAATGAAAGACAGTCTGGAGAACTAGAATATGGAATTAGAAGCCGGAAAAATTGCAGAACTGCATCATGAGATAAAAGAGAAACGTCCGGTCATTCACTGTATAACCAATGCGGTGACCGTCAATGACTGTGCCAATATTCTGCTGGCAGCAGGCGCATCTCCGACCATGGCACATCATCCGCTGGAAGTGGAAGAGATAACAGAAGGGGCAGCAGCCTTAGTCTGCAATCTTGGAGCTATTGCGGATTTTGAAGCTATGGAAAAAGCCGGAAAGAAAGCAGATGAAATGGGACATGCCATTGTATTAGACCCGGTAGGAATTTCCGGTTCTACTTACCGGCGGATGCAATGCCAGACTTTGATAAAAGAAATTCACCCGACCTGCATTCGGGGAAATTATTCTGAGATTCGTGCACTGTTAAAGGACTGCAATACCGTAACCGGTGTGGATGCATCAGATAAGTCTATTGATGTGGAAAGCATGAAACAGTATGCGAAAGTACAGAAGACCATACTGATTGCATCCGGTGCAGTGGATGTGATTACGGATGGCGGAGAAGTCTTTGAATGCAGAAGAGGCCATGAAATGATGGCACATATTACCGGAAGCGGTTGTATGTCATCGGTTATGCTGGGTGCATTTCTTGGAACAGAAGCAACCATAGAAGCGGCAGCAGCCTGCTGCAGTTTTATTGGATTGTGCGGCGAGGCAGCCGCAGAAAAAACAAAGGAATGTCAGGGCGGTACCATGACATTCCGAAATGTTTTCATCGATGAAGTTTCGTTGATGACACCGGAGAAAATTTATGACCGGTATCAGAAAAAGTAGTTTTGTATACCAGATGATGCATTAATCATTTGGAGTATTGTGAAACCGGCCTTCCAATTCCTCCGTCTTTACAATATTGATAAATGCGTGTGGGTCGATGGAACGTATCATAGGAATTAACTGGCGCTTAGCCTCCGTATTAATGACGGAGTAGATAAGCGTCTTTTCTTTTTCTTCATAACAGCCAATGCCCTGAAAGAGAGTGGCATCATGGTTGGTGGTTTCCCGGATCGCATGATAAATTTCATTGGATTTATCGGAAATAATAAACAGAGTCTCTTTCTTGTAACGCTTATAAAGCATCTGAATTACCTGGGTGCTGCAGAACTGGTAAATAATGGAATAAAGTGCAATAGACCAGCCAAAGAGAGCACCTGCAATGGCGAGGATAATGACATTGCCAAGGAGAATATAATTCCATGCATCAATTCCCTTCTGGGAGGAAAGATAAATACTGATAAAATCGGTTCCACCGGTAGTAGTTCCAACATTTAAGCACAGGCAGATGGCAAATCCGTTTAAAAGACCACCGAACACACTGATTAAAAGAATATCCTGTGTAAATACATAAGCCGGCAGCAGGTCTACGAAAATACTGGATAAGAAAATCGTAAGAATCGAGTACCAGGTAAATTTTTTCCCAAGGAACCGGAAACCGATATAGATTGGGAAAATGTTTAAAACCACGTTGAAAAAGGTATATGGAATATCAATATGGAAAAAGGTCAGCCCGATTTTCTGTAAGAGCAGGGACACTCCGGCAAAGCCGCCCGGAAATAATCCGGCAGTTTTCGCAAAACAACGCAGGTTCCATGCATACAGAATCGATGCAAAAAATACGATGAAAATCCGGAAGACCTGATAAAATTTTGGATGTTTGGACTCAATGGAAAGAAACATAATGATTACCTCCTGTTATCAGATTTTTTTATAGGGACTGTGTCCATAACACTTCTCACAGACCCGGAACGGATAACCTACCGGCAGCGTTACGCCGCAGTATTTACAGGTGCGGATATAATCCTTCTTATCTTTGGCAAGAAGCTTCATAATTGTATCTTCTGTCTTTTCCCGTTCCCGGTTTAATCGCTCGCTGTCAGAAATTTTTCCCATTCTGGTGGAAAACTGATGGTACAAGTCCAGCATTTTATAAAAAGTTTCGTAACGCATCAGTCCCTTGTCATTACACATAATCAGTGATGGAAAATGAAGGGAGACATCAGCAGTATAGGTTTTACAGTAATAGAGCCACAAATCAACGATATCCCGGTTTTTGATATCAATGGAGCAGGTCAGCATCCGGTAGAGGGTATGTTTATCCTCAAACCCATCGATTTCTTTACGGGCTTTATATGCCTTATCATATAGAAAGAGAATTTCGTCAATGCTGATTTTCTCAAAAGGAGCAGAGGGCTCTACGGATTTCCATATTTTTAAAATGGCATTTAATGGCTCATCCATATCTAAAAGGACATGTGGGAAACCAAGGCTTACCTTCTTAATAACCGGTTCCGGCTGGTCAAAACGTTTGGCAATATAATTTCTGGCATCCTCGCCCATGGCATTGACATAACCGGTGTCATACATGCCAAAACGTCCGGCACGTCCGGCAATCTGCCGTATCTCCGGAATATTAAGCGGGCGGGTGGAAATGCCGTCATACTTTTCTGTCTGGATAAAAACAATTCTTCGTACCGGAAGATTCAGTCCCATACCGATGGCATCGGTGGAAACCACTACTTTTGTTTCGTGGCTTAAGAAAAGACGAATCTGTCTTCTGCGGATTTCCGGTGGAAGACTGCCGTAGATGACACTGGCACGAATTCCCTCACGTTCTAATCGTCCGGCAATGTCTAAGACAGCACGCTTGGTAAAAGTGATTAGTGCATCACCTTCTGTGACATCATCCGGAAAAACAAATGCCTCTTGCTCACAGACCAGTGCAGTTTTCCGTTTATAGTGGCGAACCTCAAAGGTATCCTCGCAAAGGGCTATGAGGTGGGTAACAACTTCCTCGGCAGCAGGACTCATGCAGATATGGATTTCATCTGCTTTTACCCCCAGAATAGCGCGGGTCCAGGAGTGCCCACGGTCACGGTCTGCAATCATCTGTGCTTCATCAATAACGGCAATATCATAGTGCTGTTCCATGTCTAACATTTCAATGGTAGAAGAAGTAATCCGGCTGTTTTCCTCCGGAATGCATTCTTCTCCGGTAAGCATCGTACAGGCAATGCCGGCATCTTTCATTTTCTCATAGATTTCCAGCGCCAGAAGACGCAAAGGACCAAGATAGACTCCGCACGAAGCCTCTTTTAAACGCTCTAATGCGTGATAAGTTTTGCCACAGTTGGTAGGACCAACATGCAGGATAAAATGCCGCTGCATGCCTCTGGTCTGTGGAAATTCTGTTTCCGGTTTCAACGGAACCATCCCGACAATCTGATGACGCATTCCAAATTGTCCATACTGATGGCACAAATCCTTTAAGGTGCGCCGGCAGATTGCAAGGGGCATTTCCTGATATAAAAAGTTTAAGAAACGCTCTGTAATTAATTCCGGTTCCTCGTCCCGCAGGGAACTGATATCAAGACGGACCAGCTCAGCAACAAGATAAGTCTCAAACTGCATAATATAAATGGGATTGGCATCCCGATAAACAAAATAGGCAAGATTACGGAGCTGACGGTGATAATTCTCCAGTTGCGGCTGTTTT
>ENA-ORNT01001547-ORNT01001547.1-human-gut-metagenome-genome-assembly--contig:-NODE-1547-length-15317-cov-9.445813_pt1 | contig 15317 bp, 13 predicted proteins | sample MGYA00242120_ERZ509032 | MGnify/ENA primary metagenome ERZ509032 (study PRJEB26280, sample SAMEA2338729) | human gut metagenome | biome: human gut; feature: human-associated habitat; material: faeces...
CCTGCCACGCGGCGGGGCTTGCCCTCGGCGTCAGTCTCGAACAGCTCGCGGCCTGCCCAGGCGTCGGCGGAATCCGCTGCGACGTAGATGGGGATATCGCCCATGATGGCAATGCCCTTGGATTTTGCATAGGCGTGCAGGCTGCGCCACTGGCGGTCGAACTCGTACTGCAAAAATGCCCAGAACTCGATCTCCTCGGCGTGCTCGGCTCTGAACCTGGCCAGGGCTTCCGGCTCACGGACGCGCAGGGCGCGGGGCCACTGTTGCCAGTCCACCATGCCGTTGTCCTCTTTGATCGCCATGTACAGGCAGTAATCGGGCAGCCAATCGCTGCTCAAAAATTGGAAACGATACCAATCGTCCGAGTAAGGGGTGTCATAGCCGGGGACCGGGCGCTGCCGCATAAAGTTGTGGTAGGCCTTGCGCAGCACGGTAAAGCGCTTTTCATACAGGGTGCCGTAATCGACCTTGGCGGCATCGCCGCCCCAGTTGATGTTCGCGTAGTCCTTTTTGGTCAGCAGGCCGTCGGCGGCCAGCAGATCCAGATCGATAAAATAGGGGTTGCCCGCAAAGGCCGAGCAGCTCTGGTAGGGGCTGTCGGCGTAGCCCGTGGGGCCGACCGGCAGAATCTGCCAGATCGTTTGCCCCGCCCTAGTGAGAAAGTCCACAAAATCACGAGCCGGTTTGCCCATGCTGCCAATGCCATACCCGCCGGGCAGGCTGGAAATCGGCATCAAAATACCACTGCAACGTTTAAATTCCATGATGTTCCTCTTTTCCTTCGATAAAGGCTTCCCCCTTGGGGGGAAGGCATGGGGTTTATTACTCCGCCGTCTCCCCTGCCCCCAGCGCTGCCAGCGCCGCCTTTACAAACGCTGTGCGCTCGGCTTTGGTGCGGCTCTCGCTGCCTTGCAGGGCCAGTTCATTGGCGGTCAGGGCGTCGGCAGTTGCGGCGTCCAGCGCGGTGCCGGGCAAAATGCCTATACCCGCCTGTTCCACCTGCATGGCCCCCAGCGCCGTTGCATCCGACGCCGTGTTCCAGGGGGTGATGACCCCCAGCGTCTCAGTCAGGGCGTCCTCGCCCTCGCCGTTGGAGTAGAGCCACAGCGCGGCACCCTTGGCGGCTTTCAGGCCGTCAGCGCTGGTACCTGCGTTGATGGCAATGCAGCCAACGTCAGCCAACACCGGGTAATCCAGCAGACCATCCAGGTTGTACTCCTCGGTGGTCAGATCGCTCTCGTCAAAATTGCACTTGAACGGCACCAGCACCATGCCCTGGCAGGCGTCGCTGCCGTACTCGGCCAGCAGGTCGGTCAGTTTGGCACGGCGGAACACCGCATTGGCCTCGCTGTCGGCCATGTTGTCCCATTCCAGCACCACGGCGCTGTACACACCGTTCAGCGGGCCTGTCAGGGCGTCGGCAGTGTAGGTGCCGTCGGCAGCCAGGATGGCGGCGCTGTACCCGGCGGCGCGGTCGGCAGGCTGGGCAAACACGCCGGTGGCTTTCACGGCGTCGGGCTTTGTCTCGGGCAGGGTGTAGTCCTGGCCGGAGAGCGTTACCACAGCAGCTTTCGGCGCAGCCAGCCAGGCGGAGAGTATCTCGACGAAGTCGCTCCACTCGTCCCAGGTCGCCCCCTGCAGCGCCGTCACGGCGTCATCGCCCAGCAGGGCGGTCAGCGCGTCTTTGCTGGCCCAGTAGCCGTACAGGCTGCGGCCCAGCGGCAGGGTGTTGGCGTTGTCAGTGATGTCAGCCCGGGCGGCAGCTGCGGCCAACAGCGTGTCGCTGGTCACATCCAGCAGGCTGCCGCCGGAGGCGTGATCCACCAGCAGCAGGTCGGCCACGCGGTACTTCATCCGGAAGTCCTCGGTGCTGCCGGCGCGGATGGCGGCGATCAGCTCGTTGGTGAACTGCTCACAGGTGACATACATGATGACGAAATCGGGGTGGGTGCGCTTGATCTCGGTCTGAATGGCGGTCAGCAGATGGGTCTTGCCCAGACCGGAGCCGCCGTAGATGAACAGGGGGTTATAGGCCCCGGAGGGGTTTGCCGCCACAGCCTGCGCAGCAGCAAACGCAAACTGGTTGGACGGCCCCTTGATGAAGTTTTCGAAGGTGAACTCGTAGTTGCCCTGCGGGGAGGCGGGGTTTGCCTCGTACTGCTGGGCCAGCACTACCTCGTGGGGCGGGGTGCTGGGCACCACAAGGGTGATGTCCACATCAAAGCCCAGCACGGACTTGAAGGCCTCCTTGAGCAGGCCGAGGTACCGGTCGGTGACGATCTTGCAGATAAAATCGTTGCGCACCGACAGGGTGATATGGCTGGAGTCCTCAAAGCTGATGGGCTCCAACCCGTCGATATAGAGATTGTACGTTGGCTCGGCCATCTGCGCCTTGCAGTACATCTGGGCCGCTTCTAAAACGTCCTTGAAAGAATCCATAAAACATCCACTCCATTGAATCGGTCGAAGTTTTCAACAATGCTGCTGATACCATGTTAGTATACCACAAAAATCTCCCTGCGTCTATATTACTATAATGTAATTTATAATACATAAGATAAGCCCCCGCAGCGCCCTTGTGGAAACACGCCAAAAAGACCACAATATCTGGTAGAAAAAAGTTTTCCACAGCAAAATGGTGAAAAAGTTGAAAAGCTTTTAACAGAAAAATCAGAAAAAAGTTTGCAGAAAACTGAAAAAAATGCTTGACAGAACGTCATACTATGCGATATACTGTTGAATTGCAAGCCTGTCCCCAATCTGGGACCGATCAAGACCCCATACCGGGGATAAGTTTTTACGGAGGATACAACCATGAAGAGAACTTTTCAGCCCAAGAAGCGTCAGCGCAAGGAAGTTCATGGCTTTCTGACCCGCATGAGCACCAAGAACGGCCGTAAGGTCATCAATGCTCGCCGTGCAAAGGGCCGCAAGAGCCTGACTGTCTGATCTCTGCCTTGCAGGTGAGATCCGGCGCAGAAATGAATATGCGCACAAAAGACCGCTGATATCCCATTGGCGGTCTTATTTTTTTACCCGTCAAAAGTTTTTTCGTAAAAATGCCCGGATGGGCTTTTAAACTGCAAAAATTTTTGATATACTGGCTAAAGAGTGCACCTATGTGCACCCGGACGAAAGGAGGTGCCGATGTTATGCGTTATCGTCCGATCCGCCGCAACAGCGAGTTTGGCCGTGTGTACGCCCGCGGCAAGTCCTATGTGAACCCGGCACTGGTACTGTATGTGCTCAAGACCCGGGGCCGCAACACCCGGGTGGGCCTGACCGCCACTAAAAAAATAGGCCATGCCGTGCAGCGCAACCGCGCCCGCCGCGTGATGAAAGCTGCTATTGACGAGCATCTGGATTACAATATCGGCGGCTACGATCTGATCTTCGTGGCCCGGGGCATGACCCCCAAACTGAAAAGCTGGCAGCTGAGCAGCGTTGTGGCAAAGCTGTTTGCACAGGCCGGTCTGCCGGATAAGGCAAAGCGCCCGGATGCAAAGCCGCCCGCCACCGTGCCCCCTGCCCGCAAGCGAAAGCCGGAGTCCCGCGTGTGAACCGGCTGCAAATGCTCTGCCGCAGGGCGCTGTGCGTGCCCATCCGCATCTACCAGTATACCCTCAGCCCATGGATCGGCCGCAGCTGCCGGTTTTCGCCCAGCTGCAGCAACTACACCATGCAGGCCATCCTGACCCACGGCTGTGTAAAAGGCATTCTGCTGGGCGCATGGCGCATTGCCCGGTGCAATCCGCTGGGCAAGTGGGGCTACGACCCCGTGCCGCCGCCCGGCCGCTGGCAAAGCCCCGCCCGCAATTTACAGCCTGCAAAGCTGTTTGAAAAGCGGCACAGGGGATAAAGTTTTCGCTTCTTGTGACGCGCTGCACTGTGGGCGGCGTGTCCTACGATAAAAAAAATAATGCGTCCCGGGCCACAGCCGGGGCAGAATGGACAAAGGTATGAACTTCTTTTACATCCTGAGCGGTCCTCTCGGCTATGTCATGGAGTGGATCTACAAGCTGCTGCCGAACTACGGCTGGGACATCATCCTCTTCACCCTGCTCATCAACATCGTCAAGATCCCCCTGCAGACCAGCCAGCAGAAGAGCATGGCGAAAATGTCTGCTTTCCAGCCCATGATCGCGGAGATCCAGACCAAGTACAAGAACAAGCCCGAAAAGCAGCAGGAAGAACTGATGAAGCTGCAGCAGGACTTTGGCTATAAGCCCACGGCCGGCTGCGTGCCCATGCTGCTGAATTTCCTTGTCATGTTCGGTGTTATCGGCGTGGTGTATAACCCGCTGGAGCGCATTTTCCACATCAGCGCCGCTGCACTTGCCAGCGCTGGCGAGGCTATGACCGCCGCCGGTATCTCCTTTACCGCCATCACCCGCGATACCAACATCATCGCCGAGGTGGTTGCCGGCAACAGCGGCGTGCTGGGCTGCTTTACCGCACAGCAGATCGCTACCATCACCGAGTTCAGCCAGCACATGAACTTCTTTGGCATCGACCTGACCCGCATCCCGAAGCTGGGGCTTTCTCTGGATATCGTGCTGCCGCTGCTGTCGGTAATCACCATGTTCCTGTCCACCCACATCAGTATGAAGGCCTCCGGCCAGCAGATGCAGGGCAGCATGAAGCTGACCATGTATATGATGCCGCTGATGTACCTGTTCTTCTGCTTTACCTACCCGCTGGCATTCTCTCTGTACTACGTCATTTCCAACATCGTCATGACCGCACAGACCCAGGTCATGCGCAAGTTCTACGACCCCGAGAAGATGCGCAAGGAAGTGGAAGCGGAGATCGCCGCCAAGCGCAAGCAGGAAAAGCGCGGTGTGAAGAACACCACCATCACGGTGACCGATCCCAAGACCGGCAAGAGCGTGGAAAAGAACCTTTCCGCCAGCGAGATGAACAAGCGCCGGCTGGAGTATGCCCGTCAGCTGGACGCCGAGCGCTACAAGGACGAGCGCACCGTGCCGCTGAGCGAGCTTGACAAGCAGGATAAACAGTAACAAGGGAGGTAAACGGTTATGATCCGTACACAGGAATCCACCGGCAAGACGGTGGACGAAGCCTTTGCCAAGGCCTGCGCCCTGCTGGGTGTTCAGGCTGAGGATGAGAATGTCAGCCGTGAAGTGCTGGAATATCCCCAGAAGACCGGTTTTCTGGGCTTAAAGACCACCCCCGCCAAGGTGCGCGTGAGCGTGGAACTGCCGGATGCCCCCGCCGCTGCACCCGCAAAGCCGGTGGCAGAGCAGCCTGTTGAGACTGCCGCCCCCGTGCAGGAGACTGCTCCTGTGGCAGAGGAAACGCCCGCTGCTGTGGCAGAGCCTGCCGCTCCCGCCGCAGAGCAGACCCCCGCTGCCCAGCAGCCCGCCGAAGCTGCCGAGGAGGCAGAAGAGGTGGAGGTGCCCATCGTCATCGAGGAGAACGCCAAGGTGAAGGCCGCCGTGGACTATCTGCGGGAAGTCATCACCCTGATGGGCGTGGAGAACGTGACCTTCAGCGCCGTGCAGAAGGGCGAAGCCACCATCATCCGTCTGGACGGTGAAAAGCTGGGTGCCCTCATCGGCCGCCGCGGCGAGACCATGGAGAGCCTGTCCTATCTGGCAAGCCTTGTGGCAAACCGTCTGGAGGGCGATTACATCAAGCTGGGTCTGGACGTTGCCGGCTACCGCGACAAGCGCGAGAGCGATCTGACCGCACTGGCACAGCGCATCGGTGCCAAGGTGCGCAAGACCGGCCGCAGCTTTGCCATGGAGCCCATGAACCCCTACGAGCGCCGCATCATCCACTCTGCCATCAGCAAGATGGAGGGTGTGCGCAGCGAGAGCAAGGGCGAGGGCCGTGACCGCCGTGTGGTCATCTACTCCACCGACCCCAACGCTGTGGCTGAGAGCGCAAATGCACGTCCCCGCGGCCCCCGCGGCGGTCGTGACCGCAACAGCAATGGCCGTGGCGGCAGCTACCATCGCGGCGGCAACGGCGGCCGGAATGGCCGCGGTCCCCGCAGCGGCGGTCCTCGCAGCAGCTACCGCTCCAATGTGCCCGAGCGCACCTACACCCCGCGTGACGCCGAGAGCGCTGCCCCCGTGGCACCCAAGCGCACCGAGCGCGTGGATGACTTTGCAGATTTCAGCTTCGGCAAGATTGAGCTGTGATCGGCAGGTTTCAATAAAACCATGCAGCGCCCCGCATTTCCACCGGAAGTGCGGGGCGCTTTTTGGTATTGTAGGCACTTTCGATGATTCCAACAAAAAATCGCCGCAAAAATTGGATGGTAATTCTAAAAGGATTCCAACACAAAACTGTAAAACTGTGATATAATCATAAATACAGACAAGATGCAAAAGGGGGCAGTCTGCCCCTTTTGCATTTCCGAAAAAAGCTTTAGGAGGCGAGGCCCAATGGCACAGATCCGTTCCAAGCCCTTCGGTGTGACCAAAGAGGGCGCTAATGTTACCGAGTACATCCTCTCGAACCCCGGAGGAATGTCCGTCAGCGTGCTGGATTACGGCTGCGTGATCAAAAATATCATCGTCCCGGCCAAAAATGGCCCGGTGGATGTGGTGCTGGGTCACGACACCATGGCAGATTACGAGAACGACTTTACCTCGTCCGGCAGCACCTGCTGCGGTGCTTTTGTGGGGCGCTACGCCAACCGCATCGAAAACGCCGTCTTTACCTTGGGCGGCAAGACCTACCAGCTGGAAAAAAACAACGGCGAAAACCACCTGCACGGCTGTTTTTCCCGGAAAATCTATGAGGTGAAGTACTTCGGCGACACCCTGCTGATGGAGGCTGTAAGCCCTGACGGCGAGGACGGCTTTCCCGGCACCCTGAAGATCGCGGTGCGCTATACCCTCACCGACGACAATACCTTCCGCATGGACTACCGTGTGTCCTCGGACGCCGACACGATCGTAAACCTGACCAACCACAGCTACTTCAATCTGGACGGCGGCGGCGACGTGCTGAACCAGAAGCTGCGCATCTACGCTTCCCGCTATCTGGAAGGCAACAACGCCACCTGCCCCACCGGCAACATCCTGCCCGTGGCAAACACCCCCATGGACTTTACTGCCGGTAAGACCATCGGCAAGGAAATCGACACCGGTTTCCCCCAGACCACCATGGTGGGCGGCGGCTACGACCACTGCTATGTCATCGACCGCGCACGCGGCTCCAGCCAGAGCATCTGCGCATGGGCTACCAGTGATAAGACCGGCATCAGCATGAAGCTGTACACCACCCAGCCGGGCATCCAGCTGTACACCGGCAACTTTTTGCAGGAATGCCCCGCCCCGGGCAAGGGCGGCGAGCCCATGCGGAAGTACGGCGGCTTTGCCTTGGAGACCCAGCACTATCCGTGCAGCCCCTCTCACCCGGAGTTCCCCTCCACGGTGCTGCGGGCAGGCAAGGTGTTCCGCGCCACCACCACCCTGCGGTTCTTCACCGGCAAGCAGTGCGGAAAGCTTTAAAAATGATACACCATGCAAAAACGTCTGCCGAAGCAGACGTTTTTGCATGGTGGGAGGATGCGACTGAGGGAGTTTCCCTCTCCATTTCTATGTTTTGCACAAACAGCGCATTCTCTCCATGTGAAAAGTGCGAAAAATCTCTGTCAATCAAAAGTGCAATGCGCGAAGATGCAACAAAAATATATCTGAATAAAGAAAGCGCCCCTTGCAGTCGGCGGCAAAAAGCGGTATGCTTTAAGCAGACCGGGCAGCGCCCGGCGCAAAGAGAAAAAGCAAGAAATACTATGTGAGAGAGGTACTCGGCTATGGCAATTTTGGTTTCCGGCGGTGCCGGCTACATCGGCAGCCACACCTGCATTGAGCTGTTGAACGCTGGCTACGATATCGTGGTGGCAGATAACTATTATAATGCTTCTCCTGTGGTTCTGGACCGGGTCAAGCAGATCACCGGCAAGGATTTCCGCTTCTACAAGGCAGACATGACTCGCCGCGAGGACGTGGAGAAGATCTTCTCCGAGTGCCCGGACATCACCGCCGTCATCCAGTTTGCAGCCTACAAGGCTGTGGGCGAGAGCGTGTCCAAGCCCATCGAGTACTACTACAATAACCTCAACTGCACGCTGGTCATTCTGGACGTGATGCGCCATCATGACTGCCATAACTTCGTGTTCAGCTCCTCCGCTACCGTCTACGGCGACCCCGCCAGTGTGCCCATCACCGAGGACTTCCCTGTGGGTGCTACCACCAACCCCTACGGCACCACCAAGGCCTTCACCGAGCGCATTCTGCAGGACGTCTGCAAGGCTGACCCCAGCCTGAATGTGGCGCTGCTGCGCTACTTCAACCCCATCGGTGCCCACAAGAGCGGCCTGATCGGCGAGGACCCCAACGGTATCCCCAACAACCTGATGCCCTACATTGCCAAGGTGGCTGTGGGCAAGCTGGAAAAGGTACACGTCTTTGGCAACGACTACCCTACCCCGGACGGCACCGGTGTGCGTGACTACATCCACGTTGTGGATCTGGCCCGGGGCCATGTGTGCGCCATCCGCAAGCTGGAGACCGGCTGCGGTCTCTTCATCTGCAATCTGGGCACCGGCAAGGGCTACAGCGTGCTGGATGTCATCCACGCTTTCTCCAAGGCCTGCGGCAAGGAGATCCCCTACGTCATCGATCCCCGCCGCCCCGGCGATATCGCCGAGTGCTACGCCGACCCCACCAAGGCCAAGAACGAGCTGGGCTGGGTGGCTGAGTATGGCATCGAGGAGATGTGCGCCGACAGCTGGAACTGGCAGAAGAACAACCCCGATGGCTACCACACCGTGAAGTAATAATGATTTGAATCGGAGCACCGCATATTCTCGCCTGAGAGTGTGCGGTGCTTTTTTATGTCTATATTCTCTATTGACATCCGCTGTCAGTTAGCCTATACTACATTTGTTAACACAGACTAACACATAAGAACAGTACATATAAAAGAAGGCAACGGATATGACGTTAAAAGAGTTACAGATCGGCAAAAGCGCCATAGTGGATGCTGTGGGCGGTGCAGGCGCACTGCGGCAGCACTTTCTGGATATGGGTCTGATCCCCGGAGCAGAGGTCACGCTGGTAAAGCTGGCGCCCATGGGCGACCCCATGGAGCTGCGCATCCACGGCTATGAGCTGACCCTGCGTCTGGACGACGCGGCACAGATCATCGTGACCCCCACCGAAAAGACCCCGGCGGTGCACGCCCCGGTGGACGGAAAAATGGTGGAGCACCCGGGTCTTGGCGAGGGCGGCAAGTACCACACCAAGGAGGGGGAACATCCCCTGCCGGAGGATAAGACCCTGACCTTTGCGCTGGCGGGCAACCAGAACTGCGGCAAGACCACCCTGTTCAACCAGCTCACCGGTTCCAACCAGCACGTCGGCAACTTTCCGGGTGTGACGGTGGACCGCAAGAGCGGTGCCATCAAGGGGCACCCGGAGACTGAGGTCACCGACCTGCCGGGCATCTACTCCATGTCCCCCTATTCCAGCGAGGAGATCGTCACCCGGCAGTTCATCATCGGCGAAAAGCCCACCGGCATCATCAACATCGTGGACGCCACCAACATCGAGCGCAACCTCTACCTGACCATGCAGCTGATGGAGCTGGATATCCCCATGGTGCTGGCGCTGAACATGATGGACGAAATGCACGGCAACGGCGGCACGGTGCGCATCAACAAGATGGAAGCCATGCTGGGCATCCCGGTCATCCCCATCTCCGCCGCCAAGAACGAGGGCGTGGACGAGCTGGTAGACCACGCTGTCCATGTGGCAAAGTATCAGGAGCGCCCCGGGCGCATGGATTTCTGCAGCGAGGATGACCACGGCGGCGCGGTGCACCGCTGCATCCACGGCATCCTGCACCTCATCGAGGATCACGCCAAGGCGGCGGGCATCCCGGTGCGGTTTGCCGCCACCAAGCTGGTGGAGGGTGACCCCCGCATTGAGGAAGCGCTGAAGCTGGACCCCAACGAAAAAGAAATGATCGAACATATCATCGTGCAGATGGAGCAGGAGCGCGGGCTGGACCGCGCCGCCGCCATTGCGGATATGCGGTTCTCCTTTATTCAGGAGCTGGTGGCGCAGACGGTGGTCAAGCCCCACGAAAGCAAGGAGCAGCTGCGCTCCAACCGCATCGACAAGTTCCTCACCGGCAAATACACCGCCATCCCGGCCTTTATCGCCATCATGGGTCTGGTGTTCTTCCTTACCTTCAACGTCATCGGCCTGTTCTTCCAGAACCTCATGGAAATGGGCATTGATGCCCTGACCGGCGTTGTGGACACCGCCCTGACCAACTGGAATGTCAACGCGGCGGTGCACTCGCTGGTCATCGACGGCATCTTTACCGGCGTGGGCAGCGTGCTGAGCTTTCTGCCCATCATCGTGGTGCTGTTCTTCTTCCTCTCCATGCTGGAGGATACCGGCTACATGGCGCGTGTGGCCTTTGTGATGGATAAGCTGCTGCGCCGCATCGGCCTGTCCGGCCGCAGCATCGTGCCCATGCTCATCGGCTTTGGCTGCACTGTGCCCGGCGTGATGGCAAGCCGCACCCTGCCCTCGGAGCGCGACCGCAAAATGACCATTCTGCTCACCCCGTTCATGAGCTGCTCCGCAAAGCTGCCCATTTACAGCCTGTTTGCGGCGGCGTTCTTCCCCAAGTACGCAGGGCTTGTGATGGTGCTGCTGTACTTCACCGGCATTCTGGTGGGCGTACTGGCGGCGCTGCTGCTCAAGAGCACCGTGTTCAAGGGCGAAGCCGTGCCCTTTGTCATGGAGCTGCCCAACTACCGCCTGCCCGGCCTGAAAAACGTGGCGCAGCTGCTGTGGGAAAAGGCGCGGGACTTTTTGCAGAGAGCCTTTACGGTCATCTTTGGTGCCACCATCATCATCTGGTTCCTGCAGAACTTTGACCTGCGCCTGTCGCTGACCGCCGACCCGCAGACCAGCATTCTGGCGCGCATCGCGGGCGATATCGCCCCGCTGTTTGCCCCGCTGGGCTTTGCGGACTGGCGCATCTCCACCGCCCTTATCTCCGGCTTTATGGCCAAGGAGAGCGTGGTGTCCTCGCTGCTGGTCCTCTTCGGCTCTACGGCTGCCCTGACCACAGCCCTCACCCCGGCACAGGCCGCACCGCTGCTGGTGTTCTGCCTGCTGTACACCCCCTGCATCGCGGCGGTGGCCTCGGTCAAGCGGGAGCTTGGCGGCAAGTGGGCCACCATCATGGTGGTCAACCAGTGCGCCGTGGCATGGCTGTGTGCCCTGCTGGTGCGTCTGGTCGCCGTGGCGGTGTTCTGAACGCAATCATCATATTGAAAAAGAGAACCGGCGCGTCCGCAGGACGTGCTGGTTCTCTTTTTCTCTTGACATCTCCCCCCATCTGCACTATAATACTTCAAAAATGAACTATCTATATAAGAACAAAAGGAGCGCCCCATGAACCCTACCATAGAGATCACCTTCAAGGCCGCGCAGGCGTACAATGCCATGTGCAAGCCGCTGTGTCAGGAGCTCAAGCTGCCCCAGACTGCCTTTGATATCCTGATGTTTCTGGCAAACAACCCGGACTGCACCACCGCTCGGGATATCGTGGAGATCCGCAAAATTAAGGCAAATCTCGTTTCGGTAAACGTGGACCGCTTGGTGCAGGAGGGGTATCTGGAGCGCCGCGCCGTGGCGGGCGACCGCCGCAAGACCCAGCTGCTGTGCACCGAAAAGGCGCAGCCGGTCATCGCGCGGGGACGCGAGGTGCAGGAGCGCTTTTTTGCCCGTCTGCTGCAAAACACCGATGCCGCCACCCGGGAGGCGTTTTTCCGCACCATGGAGGTCATCGGGAAAAATCTGGACGAGATCTTAAAGGAGAATGGATAAAATGCACTTGCTGTTTACGGTGCTTGTCACCTTTTTTGCCGGCATGGGTGCCGGCCTTGGCACCGGCTTTGCCGGTATGAGCGCGGCGGCGGTCATCAGCCCCATGCTCATCACCTTTCTGCACATGGACCCTTACATGGCGGTGGGCATTGCCCTTTCCTCGGATGTGCTGGCCAGTGCGGTGTCTGCCTATACCTACCATAAAAACAAGAATCTGGACATCAAAAACGGCCTGATCATGATGGCAAGCGTGCTTGCCTTTACGGTGGTGGGCAGCTGGGTGGCCAGCAAGATGCCCTCCGCCACCATGGGCGGCTTCTCGGTGTTCATGACCTTCTTGTTGGGTGTCAAGTTCATCCTGCGCCCGGTCATGACCACCAAGGAAGCCATGCAGGGGGTCAGCGCGCAAAAGCGTGCGGTGCAGTCGGTGGTGTGCGGCGTGCTTATCGGCTTCATCTGCGGCTTTATCGGCGCGGGCGGCGGCATGATGATGCTGCTCATCCTCACCAGCGTGCTGGGGTACGAACTGAAAACTGCCGTGGGCACCAGCGTGTTCATCATGACCTTTACCGCCCTGACCGGTGCGGTGTCCCACTTTATGATCGGCGGCACGCCTGATTGGCTGGTATGGGGCTTGTGCGTGGTGTTCACCCTGCTGTGGGCGCGCATTGCCGCCGTGTTTGCCAACAAGGCAACCCCCAAGACCCTGAACCGCGCCACCGGCGTAGTGCTGGTGGTGCTGGGCGTGGTCATTATGGGCTTCAATCTCTTGACCTGAAGATAGAATAAAACGAAGGGCTCGTGCACTGCACGAGCCCTTCGTTCTATTCTGAAGCTGAAATTACTTGCTCTCTACCTTTTCCTCGATGGTGGAGTGGTCGATGACCCAATCGGCAGCCTTGCGGATGCCCTCGTTGCGGCGCAGGGCGGCAACGTCGGTGCCTGCCTTGATCTCTTCCACCGTCTTTTTAGTCTTTTCAGCGCGCTCAGCCAGCTGCTTGTCGATCTCCTCATCGGTGGGCAGCAGGTTCTCCTGCTGTGCGATCTGCAGCAGTGCCATGCGGGCGCGGGTGTTCTTCTCTGCGGCGGCACGCACCTTGGCAGTAAAGCTCTCGCGGGTCTCGTGGATCTGGCTCAGATAGGTGGTCAGGCTCATGCGCTGCATCTGCAGCTGCTGCTGGATGACCTGCATCTGCTGCTGGTAGGCGTTTTCCACCAGAATGCTGGGGATCTCGCCCTCTGCGGCATCGGCCAGCTGACCAAGGATCTGATCCTTGGCGTGGTTCAGCGCACCGCCGTGGCGGCCATCGAACAGCTGCTGCTTCACGAAGGCGCGGTACTCCTCCATGGTCTCCTTGCCCATCTTCTTGGCAAAGTCGCTGTTCAGGGCGGGCAGCTGACGCACGCACACGTCATGCAGCTTGATCTTGAACACGACAGGCTTGCCGGCCAGCTCCTTGTTGGGGTAGTTCTTGGGGAAGGTGACGTTGATCTCGAACTCGTCCCCTGCCTTGTGACCCAGAATGCCGTCCTCGAAACCGGGGATCATGCGGCCGCTGCCCAGCTGCACCGACTGGTCCTTTGCCGTGCCGCCCTTAAAGGCCACACCGTCCAGAAGACCCTCAAAGTCCATGTGCACCACATTGCCCTTTACAGCGGGGCCCTTGTGGGGCACCAGCTCTGCGGCGTAGTTGCGGCGGCGCTCCAGCACCGTGTCGATCTCCTTGTCGGTCACCTCCGGGGTGACGCACTGGGAGGTAAAGCCGGTGGTCTTGGTCAGCTTCAGCTCGGGCTGCAGCGCCACGGTGGCGGTAGCCACAAAGCCCTCGTCCTTTTTCACGCTTACCAGATCGTAGCTGGGATCATCCACCGGCGCAAAGCCGTGCTCCTTCAAAGCAGCCTCGTACAAAGCAGGCACATCCTGATCCATCAGGTCGTTGATGGCATCGTACCAGAAGGTGTGCTCGCCGCGGTCAGCCTCGATCTGTGCGCGGTCGGCCTCGCCCTTCTGGAAGCCCTTGATGGTATAAGTGGCGCGGGTGCGCTCATAGACCGCGTTGGAGGCGGCCTCCAGTTCCTCAGCCGTAGCGCTGAAGGTCATTTTGCAGACACTCTTTTCAGGAGTTTCCACGCTTACCAGTTTCATAGGATCTACCCTCCGTGTTGTTCCCTTGGCGGCGGGGCGGCGCTGCAAGGCAGCAGCCAGAACGCCATTTTGGGGACATTTTCAAACATTAATAAAGTTATTATAGCACAAGTGCAGCAAAAGCGGTATAATAAACTTGATAAAAATGTGCCGTTTTGGCAATTTTAGTCCATTCAAGCAGGAAAAAAGCGCGTTTTGCGGCAGCAGCTGCCGCGCAAAAGTGGGAAAACCCTCAGGAAAGGAAGGCTGTCCCCTATGCGATTATTTGATGTTTTGGGCCCGGTGATGATCGGACCCTCTTCCAGTCACACCGCCGGTGCGGCAAAGATCGGCTATACCGCACAAAAGCTTCTGGGCGAAGTTCCGGCGCAGGCAGACATTGGCCTGTACGGCAGCTTTGCCACCACCGGCAAGGGGCACGGCACCGACCGCGCATTGGTGGCGGGGCTGCTGGGCCTGCGCCCGGACGACCCCCGCCTGCCGGACAGCTTTGCGCTGGCTGCGCAGCGGGGGATGCAGTTCAGCATCCACCCGGTAGAGCTGCGCTCTGCCCACCCCAACACCGCCGTGCTCACCCTGACCAGCCGCACCGGGCGGCAGCTTTCGCTCAAGGCGGCGTCGGTGGGCGGCGGACGCATCCGCGTCACGGAAATTGACGGCGTACCGGCGGATTTCGGCGGTGACAGCAACACCCTCATCATCCACAACGAGGACACCCCCGGCTGCATTGCCGAGGTGACCATGGCGCTGGCACTGCGGCGCATCAATATCGCGTCCATGCAGGTGTTCCGCGCCGCTGCGGGCGGCTATGCGGTGATGGTGCTGGAGTGCGACTCCCACATCCCCCACGCGCTGGAGCGGCAGCTGGCGGTGATGCCGGGTCTGCTGAAGGTGACCTGCCTGAACGTGGACGAGCCGGAAGAAACGGAGGAATGAGCCATGGCATTTTTGTCCTGTGAAGAGATGCTGGCTGCCGCCCGCAGCCAGAAGATCACGCTGGCAGAAGCGGTGCTGCGCAGCGATTTGGAGGAGAGCCGCCTGACCGAGGCGCACAGCCGCGCCGCCATGCGGCATTTGTGGCAGGTGATGCAGGCCACCAGTCAGGAATACGACCCCACGCAGCGCAGCCGCAGCGGCCTTTCCGGCGGCGATGCCGCCAAGGTGGAGCAGGCGTGGCAACAGGGACGCCTGCTGGGCGATGATTATCTGGCCGCAGTAACAGCGGAAGCCCTAAAGACCGCCGAGTGCAACGCCTGCATGAAGCGCATCGTAGC
>ENA-ORNT01001557-ORNT01001557.1-human-gut-metagenome-genome-assembly--contig:-NODE-1557-length-15251-cov-5.839431_pt1 | contig 15251 bp, 13 predicted proteins | sample MGYA00242120_ERZ509032 | MGnify/ENA primary metagenome ERZ509032 (study PRJEB26280, sample SAMEA2338729) | human gut metagenome | biome: human gut; feature: human-associated habitat; material: faeces...
TCGCTAACGCAGGTCTGGACCGCGAGATCAACCAGTACTTCGCAGCCCTGACCAATATGAGATCCGTAGGCGTTATGGGTGATGAGAGAACCTATGATTACGCCATCGCACTGAGAGCCGTGAAGACCATTGACTTCATGACCGCAGAGAGCGCACAGATCCCTTATGAAGTATTACAGAAGGTGACCAGCAGGATCATCAATGAGGTGAGCCATGTGAATCGGGTAATGTATGATATTACCAGTAAGCCGCCCGGAACGATTGAGTTTGAATAACCTTTTGTGAAAAATAAGCCATTATTTACAACCGTTCCAAACAAAAAGGTTAAGCTTTGGCAACAATTTGGCAACACAATCTAACGCAAAAGTGTTAAGCAAAAAATAATGTAAATTACAATATGAAAGAAGACCTTACTGATTTTCTTTTCCAAACTGGAGAGGAATTTCGGTGAGGTCTTCTTTTTATCTATTCGTCACTTGTATGGTCTGTTGCCATTGAAAAAGGAATAAAAGCAGACCATTTTTTCATTTCTTCTGATAGTGCATCCTGGAGTTCTGTATCCAAATTAACCGTTATTAGTAATGATTATGGCAGATATGATAATGTGCCAGTAAGGGTGAAAGCAGAGCTATTCCAATTTTCTGTTGATGATTTTGAAGGGGATATGAAACTGCATTCATTGGTGTTAAAAGAGCTTAATGTGAATTATTACAACAATGAAAAACGTTGGAATAGGAGTAGGTAAGAAAAATTATTGACAAGATGGACAGGTACTTTATTGACTAATAATATCAGTTCTTTATATGTATTTAAGAGATTGAAAAAATCAATTTCAGATTGAAGTAAACTGGATTTGATGATATAATGAAAAAGAAATGATAAATAGTTGTAATGATACGAAAGGGATTAATAATGGCAATCAGATACAACAAATTATGGAAGAAATTAATAGATGAAAATATGATGAAAGTTGACCTTAGAGACCAGGCAGGAATTACAACAAATGCACTGGCAAAACTAGGGAAGAATGAACATGTAAGTACACAAGTTTTGGAAAAAGTATGTAAAGTATTGCATTGTGAGATACAGGACATCATGGAATTTGTTCCAGACGAGGAAAGGAAAGAAAAGTAATATGGCTAAGAAGAAAACAACTGAAAAGGCATTGAACATAGATAACATTTTATTCAATTGTAGAGATTATTTGCGTGCGGCACGTAATTCCGGCTCATTCTTTGAAAAAAGAGATATGATGCTTACGCTAGTGTTCTTGAGGTTTATCGGCGAAAAGTATGAGGATGGAATTGAAAATCTAAAACAAACACTTAAAGAGCAGGGATTAGATCCGGAAGATGAGAACATTAGAGCAGCATTCTTTGATGATGCTACTTTTGCAGATGGTACATATAATTTACCACCAGAAGCAAGATGGTCGACTATTATCAGTACACCGGCACCACAGCTTAATGTTGCACTTGATACAGCTTTGCAAAGACTTGAGGAGGAAGATCCACAGTTGAAAGGCTGTTTTGTTAAAGGAACATTTACAGCACGTAATCTGGCAGCTAATGATATAAAGAAAATTGTTGATGAAGTGAACAAAATCAGTCATAAAACATTTGGAGAGGAAAAAGACCTTATTGGTCGTGTATACGAATACTTCCTTAAGGAGTTTGCGGTGAATGCAACAAAGGAGGAAGGCGAATTTTATACACCTCATGACGTAGTTCAACTTATTGCAACGATGATTGAGCCTTATGATGGCACCTTATATGATCCTTGCTGTGGTTCAGGAGGAATGTTTATTCAGAGTGCTGAACTTGTAAAGTCAAAGCAGGGAAACTTAAATGGTATCAATGTATATGGTCAGGAAAAAGAACCGGCTACACATCGCCTTGCGAAAATGAATTTGGCTTTGCGTGGAATAAGCCATAATCTAGGAGAAGAAGCAGATTCATCCTTTACGCATGATTTACATAAGGGGTTGCACTTTAACTACATTATGGCAAATCCACCTTTTAATCTGAAAGGCTGGTATAATGACAATTTGAAAAATGATCCTCGTTGGTCTGATTATCAAACGCCACCTGAAAGCAACGCAAATTATGCCTGGATTTTGCATATACTTTCGCATTTGAAGAAAACTGACGGAGTAGCGGGATTCCTTCTTGCGAATGGTGCGTTGAATGATAGTGATACATTGGAAATACGTAAGGAACTGATTAAGAAGGACAAGGTAGAAGCTATTATCGTTCTTCCAAGAGAATTGTTTATTACTACAGATATCAGTGTTACTCTTTGGATTCTGAATCAGAATAAAAAAGGTGGAAAATACCATGGAAGAAATCTCCGAAATCGCGAGCAGGAGATACTCTTTATGGATTTACGCCAATGGATAGAAAATGCTGTTAAGGGTGAGAGTAAAAAGAAAGTTCGTTTGAATACAGAACAAATTGAGAAGGCAGCAGATATTTATCACACATGGCAATGTGAGGGCACTGATGAAGCAGACTATGAGATACCAGAACTTTACCGTAGTGTGGACATTAATGAAATTGAAAATAAAGGCTGGGCTCTTACGCCAAGCAAATACATTGAGTTTATTGACCATGATTTAGAAATTGATTATGAAAAAGAAATGGCTCGTATTCAATCGGAAATGAAAGAGGTTATGAAACAAGAAAAGAAATCCCAGCAGATGCTGGAGGAAGCATTTAGAGGGATTGGTTATGGGATTGACTAAATATAAACTTGGGGAATTAATTGAATTATGCGAAACAAGGAATGATAATTTAAAATATGGAGTTAAAGATGTAAAAGGTATCTCTATCCAAAAAGAATTCATAGAAACAAAAGCTAATATGGAAGGTGTATCTTTAAAGCCTTATTATCTCGTTCAACCAGATGATTTTGTTTATGTGACCGTAACATCAAGAAATGGAGAAAAGATTACGCTTGCTCACAACATTAGTGACAGTACGTATATTGTTTCTTCATCATATGTAGTTTTTAAGGTTAAAAGAATAGAGTTGCTTTTGCCAGACTATCTATTCATGTATTTTAACAGGCCTGAATTCGATCGTTTTTCTCGATTTAATTCTTGGGGGTCTGCAAGAGAAACATTTAATTGGGAAGATATGTGCGACATAGATATTGAATTACCTAATATCGACATTCAGCAAAAATATGTAGATGTTTATAATGCTATGCTTGAAAATCAGAAAAGTTATGAGAGTGGCTTGGATAATTTAAAACTTGGTTGTGATGCGTATATTGAAGAACTTAGAAAAGAGCTACCACATAAGAAGTTAGGAAATTATATCTCTCTTTGTGACGAGAAAAATGATGATTTAGAGTATGGTTTAGACGCTGTACGCGGTATATCCATTGAAAAAAGATGATATTGTCAATATTGGTTGACACATTTATCTCAAAGATATCATTTCCTATGCAGCCAGGCCCAGAGATTGGTAGTATCTCTGACGCTTAATCATAGGAGGAAGCCCACCGTTGGCAGAGCAGATCCTCCTGTTGTTCCAGTAACTGATGAAATATCTCCAAATAAGAACTCTCAGCTCATCCGTGGTCAGGCTTTCCGTATTGTAGCGGTCATAGAGAAGCTCGCTTTTCATTCTGGCCCACATGCTTTCACATCGAGCATTATCGTGGCACCTGCCACCATCACTGTTCATGCTTTGTATAATGCCATATTTAGAAAGCGCCTGACGGTAGGTTTCACTGGTATATTGTCTTCCTCTGTCGGAGTGCACAATGGCACCTCGCAGATCAGGATGCGCCAGATAGGCATTATCCAGTGTATGCTCACACAGAGTTGCCTTCATGTTTGTTTCCATTGCCAGTCCCAGAACGCTGGAATCAAAGCAGTCGAAGATGGCTGAAACATACAGTTTTCCATCTTTTGCCTTGATTTCTGTGATATCAGTTACGCATTTTTCAAGTGGCTTATCAGCCTTGAACTCTCTCTTCAGAAGATCATCTGACTTACGTGCTTCCCGATCAGCCTTGGTAATGCCATTTGGCTTGCGCTTTGGCCGATGGACAAGTCCTATTTCATCCATAACCCTGTAAACGGTTCGTTCACTGGGGATCTTGATTCCCGTCGGATTCTTAAGGAGCAGTGCTTGGTACATGCGAATACGTCCATAGGTATCATTGCATTCATCCTCAGCATGGATCACTCTCATGGCATCAGCAAGATCCTGATATTTCCAAGGGCGATCTTTAATAGCAAGATATTTGTAGAAACCCTGGCGGCTGACGCCAAGCATCCGGCAATAGAATGAGAGTTTTCCCTTAATCACGCCGTCTTTCGTTTTTATGGCAATGAACATCATTCTTTGGTTCTTGCTGACTTCCGACGGCTGGCTGCGAAAAAAGCGCTTGCTTCCTCGAGAAATTCATTTTCCTCTTTCAGACGCCGGATTTCTTTGTCCTGATCTTTAACGCGTTTGCGGAGCATGGCAAGCTCCTCAGCAAGACTCATCGCGCTTTCCGGAGTATGTGCACCGTCGCCAATATCCAATGTGCCTGCTCTAACTGCTTTCAGCCATGTGTGGATGGTTCCTTCTGGGATACCTAATTCTTTGGCTGCCTTAGCACCGCCGATTTCTTTGGCAAGTTTGACAGCCTGGATCTTATATTCCTGGTCGTATTTACGTTGGGTTCGTGACATTGAGAGTTCCTCCTTATTCTCTTTTATTATACATGAATTCCTTGAGAATAAGGTGTCAACTTTATTTATACAACATCACAATTCATATACACAAAGGCAAACATGGAAGGAGTATCTCTGAAACCATACGCAGTTGTAAAGCCAGATGAATTTGCATATGTTACAGTCACTTCAAGAAATGGAGAGAAAATATCGCTTGCTAGAAACAATAGTGATGAAGCATATATATGTTCCTCGTCGTATATTGTGTTCAAAGTAGATGACACAAATACGTTATTGCCTGCATATTTATCTATGCTGTTTGAAAGAAGTGAGTTTAATAGATATTCTCGATTTAATTCATGGGGAAGTGCGCGGGAAACGTTTGATTGGGAAGAAATGAAAAATGTTTTAATTCCAATTCCAAACATTGAAATTCAACAGGATATTGTAAATATTTTTGAGGCTTATAATACTCGTAGAGATATTAACGAAAAACTCAAAGCACAAATAAAAGATATTTGTCCAATTCTTATTAAAGGCTCAATAGAAGAGGCTAGACACGCAAAGGAGGCATAGTCTATGGCAAGATTAAAAGAATACAATGGTCATTATTGTGAATCAGAATATGAATATGCTTTCATTGGTTTTTTAGAAGCGGAAGGTTGGAAGTATTCTTCTGGCAATAATATCTCTCGTGTCACAAAAAGAGATGTACTGATTGCTGATGATTTCAAGAAGTTTATAGCAGACACCAACCCGGATTTGACAGAAGACGAGGTGACGCAGATATATGATAATGTTCGTCTTGTAGGTGCGGAAAGTGATTTTGCCACTTTGCACAAAGTATATGGCTGGATGGTAAATGGTGTTCAGTTTACACCGCAGGATGGGCTACCAAGAATGATACCACTTATTGATTTTGACAATTGGGATAAGAATATCTTCCGTGTAGTGAATCAGTTTACGGTAGAATATACAAACAATGGTCAAAAAGAAAATCGTAGACCGGATGTGCTTTTGTTTGTAAATGGTATGCCACTATGCGTTATTGAGCTTAAAAATCCTGCTGATGCGAATGCGACTATTTACGATGCTTGGGAGCAAATTAATATTCGCTACTGGAGGGATATTCCACATCTTTTACACTATTGCCCTTTGGCTTGCATTTCAGATGGTGTGAAAACAAGATTAGGTACAGTGCGTACACCTTACGAGCATTTTTATGCTTGGCGTAGAGTAAATGATGGTGATGTGGTATCTACGTTGCCTTTTGCAGAAACAGAAACTATGATAAAGGGTGTTTATTCACCAGAGCGATTCTTGGAGATTTTCAGAGATTATATTTATTTTCAGGATAGTATTTATGATAGTGATGAGCGAGAAATTGTATGCAGATATCCTCAGTTTTTTGCTGCAAGATTACTCAAACATAGTATTATCAAATCGGTAGTTGAAAAAAGTGGTAAAGGTGGAACATACTTTGGTGCAACTGGATGTGGAAAAACATATACGATGGCTTTTCTTGCACGTCAGCTTGCACTTCGTTGTACGGATATTCCGGAAATCGGTTCACCAACAATTATATTAATTGTTGACAGAGATGAACTGCAAAAACAAGGTTCAAAACTTTTTACAAAGAGTAAAGAGTTTCTTAATCTGGGTGAAGTATCTGTTGTAAAAAACAGAGCACAGTTGAGGCAGGAACTTGGTGCAAGACAAAGTGGCGGTTTTTATATTTGTACCATTCAGAAATTCTGCGACAGGGAAGATGACAAAATCGGGCTTATCAATGATAGGCAGAATATTATATGTTTTTCAGATGAGGCTCACAGAACTCAGCTTGAACGTTCTAAGAAAATTCAGTTTAGTAAGGATACCGATGAAAATATGAAAGCTATGGTTTCAAAACCATATGCAAAAGTATTGAAGGAAGCATTTCCACATGCTACTTTCGTCGGTTTTACCGGAACGCCTATTGCGGAAACTTATCAGACCTTTGGTGATGAAATTGACCGATATACAATGGATCAGGCAGTTGCAGATGGACTTACTGTTTCCATTAAGTATCATCCGCGTATTGCAAAGGTATTGCTTGATAATAAAAAAGTAAAAGAAATTGAGAATTATTATAAAAAATGTGCAGATGATGGTGCAACATATGAGGATATCGAAGCAAGTAAGAAAGCAATGAGCTCCATGGAAATAATTCTTGGTGAGCCTTCCAGACTTGAGCGTCTTGCTACAGATATCCACAACCATTATGTTGCGTCTTGTGCAGGTGATCCGGATAGAATACAAAAAGCAATGGTTGTATGTTCTAATAGAAAAATTGCTTATGCATTATTACAGAAGTTTAAGGATAAATACCCGGAATGGTTTGAGGAAAAGAAATCACCGGATGGGGTTTCTGTAACAGAAGAGGAACTGAAAGAATTGAAACCGATGCCATTTATGGCAATGGTATCTAGTGTCGGCAGTAATGATGAAAAAGATATGTATGATTATCTTGGCGGAGTTAAAAATGATAAGCGTTCAGAAGAATTGGATGCTGCTTTTAAACAGGAAAAATCAAATTTCAGTATTGTCATTGTTGTAGATATGTGGATTACGGGCTTTGATGTTCCTTGCCTTACATATTTATATAATGATAAACCTCTCAAAAAGCATTTGCTGATACAGACAATAAGCCGTGTAAACAGAAAATATCCGGGGAAAGAATATGGTATGGTTATCGACTATATTGGTATTCGCGACAATATGCGTGAAGCTATGAAGGTATATGGAGGAGATACATCTGTTGCACCGACATCCGATGATGTCGAGCAGGCTACATCAGTGTTTAGAGAAGAACTAGAAGTGTTGAAAAACATGTTCACAGGTTATGATTTATCACCATTTTTAAATCCGGAATGTGATCCTATAGAACGATACAGACTCCTTGCAAAAGCAGCGGAATATGTATTTGTATCAACAGAAGAATTACAGTCGGAAGGAAATAAAGGTGTTCAGAAAGTTTCTTTCAAAACCTACTTTTTAAAGACAGTAAAACGAATGAGGGCAGCTTTTGATATTTGTCAGCCTTCCGGTTATCTTGGAGAAGAAGAATCTGCACTTGCACAATGCTTTATGGCTATAGCAGGTTTTGTTCGTAAGATGAGCGGAACAAGTGAAGTAGATACTGATACGATGAATCGTGCAGTTTCAAAGATGGTTGAAGAAGCATTAAAATATAATCAGGTGGAAAGTGTTCTTGAAAGCGGAGAGGAAGAAGATATTTTTTCTCCGGAATATTTTGAAAAATTATCTGATGTCAAAATGCCGGCAACTAAATTGGAATTGCTTGTGAAAATGCTCCGTAAACAAATTAAGGAATATGGAAAAGTTAATCAGTTAGCTGCAAAATCATTTCAGGAAATGTTGGAAAAGACGATTGCAGAATATCATGAAAGACGTAAACATCTTACTGCTGAAGAAGCTGGTGAAGCACAGGAACAGGCATCAGAGGATATCATTAAGATTGCAACGGAACAGGCTTTAGCTATTCTTCGTCAGATGAACGAAAATAGGGAGAGCTTTCGAAAAATTGGCTTAACATTTGAGGAAAAAGCATTCTATGATATTTTGATTTCTCTGCGTGATCAATATAACTTTGAATATGGAACAGATAAAGAAGTGGATGGTGTTATAGTCAATGATAAATGTAAAGCATTGGCAAAGAAAATAAAAGATATTATTGATACAAAATCTTCATTTGCTGATTGGCTCAATAACCAGAATATTCGTAATCAATTAAAACTCGATATAAAGCTTTATCTGGTAAAGAATGGTTATCCGCCACAGTATAGTCCGGAAGTATTCAACAAAGTTATGGAACAGGTGGAGAATTTTGAGGAGTATTTTGGTGAAACAGTAGAAAAAGGTAATAATGCTTCTGCAAAGGTATATCAATATGAGATGCCAGAAGGTAATGTGATGATGGTTGCAGAGAAGACAACACCTTATGGTAAATTGTGAAATATTTAATTTCTAAACAATATAATTAAATGTTCGTTTAAAATTGCTAAGTAAAGTAAGGAGAAAGATAAGTGGACAAAATATTGTATCATTATTGCAACACACAAAAAATGTATGGGATTATGTCAGGAAGACAACTTAGAATGAGTGACATAACTAAGAGTAATGATTATAACGAAGTATATATGTTTTTTCCAGGTATAATAGATGCTATGAGAGATGCATATTATAAAAATCCATTTCCTTTTGAATTTGATGGCAAAACAAACGAGATAGGGATGTCGATGTTATTTCAATTGGCATATGATTATTTTAGAATTGAATTTGACAAGGGTGGAGTTACTAATTTTGTTATTTGTTTCTGTGAGGAAGGTGACAAGTTAAGCCAATGGAGAGGTTATGCAGATAATGGAAGAGGTGTTTCTATTGGATTTTCTGAACAAGAATTAAGGCAGTATAGCGAAAAATACAAAGATATCATAGCAATAGAAAAAGTAAAGTATAAAACGGCAGAAGAAATAAATGATATTATCGTAGCAAAAGCAGATAGTTTGTTAAATGAGTTGAAGAACTTGCGTAAATGGATTATAGATAATTTTCATTGTAATGATAGTAAGCAGGAAAAATATATGCTGCTTTTCTTTATACAAATGCTAAAAATAGTATTTATGAAATCATTACAGTACAAAAATATATCATTTCAAGAGGAAAATGAATGGAGAATGTTTTTTAAATATCCTATAACAAAAGAAACAGAATTTATATATGGAGAAGACGGTGACAAAAGAGTAATATTTGATGAAATGGTAGAAATGTTGAAAGATAAGATTGATTTTAATATTTTGGATAATGACATAGTATCGTATTTTCCATTAGACTTATCAGACATATCTGCAAAACCGATAAAAGAGGTTATCAGCGGACCAAATAATCGTATATTACTTAAGGATTTTCAATTATTGTGTGGTAAGTATAAATATGATGATGTTGCATTTAGGTATAGTAAAATATCGTATAGGGAGTAACAAAGTATATAAATAAAATAAAAACATATTTATCTCTGCTGACTGGAAATGCTTAAGCGGCAATGGTTGTTAACTGATAGGAAGGTTCAATTATGGCGATACCAACAAATATAAAAACTTTACTATTCGGCGAAGTTGTCGAATGGGCAAGAATTGAATTTAAAGAAACATGGGATCCGGCAGCCTCCCTGAAAACTGTGTGTGCGTTTGCCAATGACCTCGATAACTGGGGCGGTGGCTATATTGTCATAGGCGTGGAGGAAGAGAATGGTCGCCTAGCGTATCCGCTAAAGGGTGTGCCGGCAGAAAAGCTTGATAAATATCAGAAGGAAATATTTGCAAAATGTAAGCTTATCAGACCTGCATATATGCCGATTATTGGTGTAGAAACTTACCAGAATAAGAATTTTATAGTGATTTGGTGTCCTGGTGGTGAAACACGCCCATATTCATCTCCAAAAACAATGGAAAAGAATAATAAGGAGCGTATTCACTATATTCGTAAGTCTTCTAATTCTGTGGAACCAACTGATGATGAGGAAAAGGATTTGTTTAACCTTGCAAATAGGGTTCCGTTTGATGATCGAGTAAAATCATAAGGCGGAGATGTCCGATTTGAATATTACGCTTATTCAGAATTACATGAAAGAGATAAAAAGTTCCTTGTATGAAAAATCAAAAACAGGGGATTTTGTTGAAGTGTGCCAGGATATGAATATTGTTAGTACCCTGCCAGAATACATTAAGCCGAAGAATGTGGGTTTAATGTTCTTTAGTATGGAACCGGACAAGTTCTTTCCGTATACCCAGATTGATGTAGTTCAGTTTCCGAGTGGACTTGGTGGTGATGATATTATTGAGAAAACTTTTAAAGGTCCAATTCATCAACAACTTCGGGATGCATTGCAGTATATCAAAAATGTGATTATTACAGAAAAAGTTGTAAAACATCCTGATAGAGCGGAAGCAGATCGTTTCTTTAATTTTCCGTATGCAGCGGTGGAGGAAGCATTATCGAACGCTGTATACCACCGTGCCTATGATGAGCGCGAGCCAATCGAGGTACGTGTTGAAAATGACAGAATCGAAATCGTTAGCTTTCCGGGACCTGATCGCTCTGTAACGATTGAAGGGTTAAAAAGCTACCGTGTATCAAACCGACGTTATAGAAATCGCCGGATTGGCGATTTCTTAAAAGAATTGCATTTAACAGAAGGAAGAAACACTGGATTCAAGAAGATTTTGGATGCTTTAGAAGCAAACGGCTCTCCAAAGCCGGAATTTGAGACGGATGAGGATAGAAGTTATTTTATAACGAGGTTGTTTATACACGAAGCATTCGCTAAGGACGTTAATGAGCGAAGTTTGAGCGAAGTGAACGAAAAAAATGAGCGAAGTTTGAGCGAAGTTTTAAGCGAAGTTTTAAAAGCAAGCGATTTTAGTAAATTAGAGAAGATAATTAAATTTATTGAAGAAAAAGGTGAAATAACACCGAAGGAGGCTGAAGCGGTTAGCGGGAAATCTTCAGCAACCGTAAGAAGGTATTTGAAAACATTGGTTGGTACAGGCTATGTAGAATCAGAAGGGAATACAAATAATTCTGTTTATAAGATTACTTTGCAATAAAGATTATGAGGAGGTGTTGATGTGCCGGAGATTAATCTTACTACATTATATGCTGAAATGCAAAAAGAGATGTTGCAGAAATTGAATATGGGGGCAAAGGCAGTTGTACATCCCGGAACTAAGGGCGACAATACCGAAGCAAATTGGATTAGTTGGTTTCAAGAATATTTGCCAAATAGATATAAAGTTGATAAAGGTATTGTCATCGATTCAACAGGAAAGCAAAGTGAACAGATTGATTTGATAATTTATGATGCGCAATATTCCTATATGGTTTTTCATCAAAACGAAACTCTTTTAGTTCCAGCAGAAAGTGTTTATGCAGTTTTCGAAGTTAAACAAAATTTAAATAAAGAAAGAATTGAATATGCAGGTACTAAAGCAAAAAGTGTTAGGGAATTGTTGAGGACATCGGCTTCAATTAAGCATGCAGGTGGAGAGTATCCACCAAAAGAATTACATGAGATTTTGGCAGGAGTTTTAACTACAAGATGTGATTGGAAAATGCCTATTTCAAGTAATGTTGTGAAGTATGTCAGGGCACGTGAACGAAAAGAACGTATAGATTTTGTTTGTTCTATTTCAAACAATACATTTGTGATAGAGAACAATACTTTTATCAATCAATATGATGAAAATAGTAAGCCCGAGATTTTTTACTGTGAAGAAAATCAGTCGCTGGTATATCTGCTATTGAATCTGTTAAGGAGATTACGTGATATTGGTACAGTGCCAGCTATTGATTTTTCAAAATATGCCGCAGAAATACCAAGTAGAAGATATGAAAAGTAGTAAAGGAGAAAAATGGCGAAACAAACGGATTTCAACAAATTTTTATCAAATATAGAGCCAAGCCCAACAACGGTATCATACATAAGTAGTATACAAACAAATTTAAGAGAATATTTGAAGAATCATGAGGAATATAAAAAAATTCATGTTGATACGTTTCTTTCTGGCTCATATGCAAAGCATACATCTATACGTCCGGTCTTAGGAGACAAAAAACGTGATGTAGATATTATTGTAGTTACATCTTATCAGTCTGATAAAAATTCTAAAGAGGTGTTAGAAGAACTCAAAGATGTATTGCAAGAAAATAGTAATTATGATACGGCGCAGGTTCAGCAACATTCTGTGGGCATTGAAATGAGAGGAATTAGCGTAGATGTTGTGCCAGTGATTGCTGATGAGGAAGATGATCAACTTTATTATGTAGGTGATACTGATAGCGGTGAATGGTCGATGACAGATCCGAAGGGGCATAAGGAGTGGTCAACATCAGTAAATAAAGACAATAATAATGAATATAAACCTTTAGTAAAGATTATTAAATGGTGGAGAAGATATAATTGTCCAGAAGATAAGAAATATCCAAAAGGAATAACATTAGAAAAAATAGTAGCTGACAATTTAGGTGATTCTTCTTTGAGTACAGAGGATTTTTTGATTACAACACTGCAAAATATAGTTTTAAATTATAAAGAGAGTTATGTGGATGAAAACGTCAATCCGATTATTTGTGATCCTTCAGAAAAAATAGATGAAAATGATTTGTTAGAAGGATATTCTGTAGAAGATTTTGCAGCTTTCGTCAATAGGATAGAGGAACATTTAAACTTACTAAACACAGAAGGAACAACAAATGCTACTTGGAGAAAGGTTTTAGGAACTGAATTTCCAAGCAGTTCTACAGAAGCCAATAATTTAGCATTATCTAATTTAAAGAAATGTATTGGGGCATCTCACCGACAGCGTCCTAAATGGCCTATGCAACGTGGCGGAGCAGCATTTATTGCAGTTAGTGTAACAACAGCCACAGGCGAAAAAATAGAATATTCTAATAACAGCGTTCCTTTAGACAAAGATTGTTCATTACACTTTAGAGCATTAACTGGTGTGAAACAACCGTTTATGGTAATGTGGCAAATTACAAATACTGGTGATGAAGCTCAAGAAGCAGAGTGTCTTCGCGGAAATTTTGAGCAATCTGATTATGGCTTGTGTGAAAAACATGAGACCACATCATATTCAGGTTCGCATTCGGTACAGTGCTTTATTATTAAAAAGGGTATATGCGTTGCGAAAAGCGAGGAGTTTATCGTAAATGTGCGTTAAGCCAATGTTGATGTTATTATAAAGCATTGTTGTATATTCAAATAAATGATATGCAGTAATTAGTAGACTTTCTGGTGCAAAAAATTTTGTACCCATCTATATATTTATTGCAAAATCTCAAAGTCGATTCTATAATATATCCATGGATATACAAGTCGATTGCAAATGATTTGGTAAGTTGCAATTAACGACTTGCAAGCCACTCGAACCATCATGAGTAAAGAAAAAACCCATTGGTACTGTTTTGGTACTAGAAGTTCTTGAAACGAGATGGAATAGAAAAAATACAGAGATATTTGATACTAAAATGTATGGAAAAACATATGGTAACAAAGTCTGTTAAACAGAACTTTGCGAGTTTGAGTAAGGGGTTGTTGAAGTGCTTATCAGCGAAAGAATCTTCCTTTTAATGGATAAGAACGGACTAAGCCAGAAAGAATTTTCAGAGCAGACCGGAATTTCCCAAAGTACGATCAGTGATTGGAAACGGAAAAAAACAAATCCATCTGCGGACAAAATACTTAAAATATGTGAAGTATTACATGTTACGCCAAATGAATTATTAGCAGAGGGAACAGTTCATGATGATGGCAGGACGGATTATGTATTTGCACTGAATAGAGACGAAGAGGTTGTTCTGGAAAGTTTCAGAAGTCTGGAAAGCCGACAAAAAGAACGATTATTGGGCTATATGACTGCTTTGAAAGAAAATAAGTGACACTTAAAATCGTATGTCAGGGATGTCTTGACATACGATTTCTTTTGAAATACAATACGCATATACGTTACGCATATGCAAACAAAGAAATGGAGAGAGAACTTGGGAGATATAAGTATTATTGCAAGACGACTTGAGGATGGTCATGTTCAGTATGGATGGAGCGGGAATGGTGGATATTATAAAGTGGTAGGGGTACGGCTTCTATTATGGTATTTGGAGCCGGAAGATGTGGAATATCTTTTTGGATTGGGGCAGACCGCATTAATTGGAAAACGTGGAAGCGAATACGGAGGATACCGTTGGATTGAAACACATGACCTTACGGGTGAACCATTTTGGTTAGACTGTTCGGAACGAAGTATTTTCAGTAGAATTGTATTTATTGATTATGGATATTTTTATGACCTGGATCACAAATGGTACTATATCATTCCGGGACCGTTTAGGATTAAGATGCCTTTAGAGTTGATCGATCAGAATGTAGATGAACGAAACTTTGAATTTGATTTTTGTATAAAAGTTCAAGATAAAATACTTCGTTATATTTTGGGGGATTATAGAGAAAAAAATCCGGAGTTTGCTGAGTTTTTGAATAAAGAAGGATATTGCGTAGAGGATATCCTTGAAAATATAAGCGAAGATGGCTTGTTATCGGTTATGGAATTCTATCACAAGTATCGGACAATATTTGATTATTTTGATGACTGGATTCTTATTAAAACAAATGAGGAAAATACTGAAATCACAGATATTGTTATGAAGAAAATGAGTGAAAATCATATTGAGACATGTGAGTGGTAAGATAAGGAGCATTCCTGTTAAGTAACAAATAACCGGCTTGTAAAAAATGAGTGCCACCCATAGAATAATGATTGTTAACTTTCGATTTAGGAATGCGAGGTAAGAAATCTTTTTTATAAATAATGTTGACACCAAATATGGTACCACATATAATATAGATAGGAAGTATTCAGAATGTCAAAATGGGATAAACTATTAACGAGAATATGTGCTTTATCAAAAGACCTCCGGTTTGATGAATTGCGTAAGGTATTGGAAAGCTATGGATATG
>ENA-ORNT01001566-ORNT01001566.1-human-gut-metagenome-genome-assembly--contig:-NODE-1566-length-15187-cov-22.905102_pt1 | contig 15187 bp, 16 predicted proteins | sample MGYA00242120_ERZ509032 | MGnify/ENA primary metagenome ERZ509032 (study PRJEB26280, sample SAMEA2338729) | human gut metagenome | biome: human gut; feature: human-associated habitat; material: faeces...
TTTGTTGCTCAGACACTTATAAATAATGTTAAACTATAGTGTTGCGGAATTAAGGAAAATATAATAATATTGCAATACCGGTTGATCAACAGCTACATTGTTGGTATCATCCTTTTTGGTTAGTTTCGTAACAATGTGTTCTTTACCATATGTTCCACCATTAACAACTCCTGCAATAGTATTTTTTGCTAAGTCTGGCTTTGGGCGTTCATCCCAATGCTTATTTATAATTCGCCTTCCTTTATTACTAATCAGTGTCATCACTTTTTTGATAGACTCACTTTTTGCAAAATCGACTTTTAGGTCATTTAAGAAATAGGCAAATAGCTTACCAAAAATTGTCGCTTCTGTATCTCTATTTTTACATTTTCCATTCTCAACCATAAAATCTCGAAACGTTTTAAAGTCATCTGTCTTATGCTTCAACTTGAAACGAAAAAATTCAATCTTAGGATTAGCCATAATATATATATTTATGAATTAGTATATCACCAACACAGCATACCTACTATATTATAAGTAGTTACACCTATCAGTTTTGAAAAATTTATTTTGTAACAGTGCGGGTAAGAATGCCTTTTTCTTCAATTTCAACGAAGTTAACTTCATCTGCCATTGCAGCCTGCTGCATTCCTCATCGCAATAGGCTGCATCTGCCATCGCAGCCTATTGCATTTTTTTCTTCTATTTTCCCTCCTATAGCATCTCACGGATAAAATCATAAAGGAGTTTGGCACTTTGGCTTACCTTTGAAGATTTTATGCTAAGTGATTTCTTATCCAAAGTATGGGAAACATAATAAAGAGAATAGCCTTCCACATCATCAACCTGGCGCGAAACCTGCACGGAAGGATTGTCTGACTCGGAAAGGAAGGAAGACATCTTGACTAATAATGAGCGATTGGCGATTTCCGGACTTTCTGCCTTATTTTTGCCCTTGATGCTTTCTGCCACAACAATATGTTTCTCGGCATGATTCTCTTTTTCCAATCCCGATACCGAACCCACCATAAAAACGGTATCAACCTTGAATACCGTATATAATGCAGTAGCCAGAACAGAAGTGGCGCATACTCCAGGTTTATCTGTGCATGTCGCTATGATGCGAAGCTCATGCAAGCCTGCAGTATGGATAGTTGCCGTGCGAAAGATATAGGGCAAAGTTTCATTTTCCATATAATCCCATTGACAACGGCTAAAGGTATTCAGCATTTGCTCAAATTCTTCGGCATGGGTGCAGATGATAGCCACATCGTATTTACTACGATTCTCCAGGCTTTCTGCAAGCGACTTCTTAAACTGGTGCAGCTGTAGAAGCTTCTGCTGAAGGTCTTTGCGCCAGTTAGTATCCTTATGACTATAAAAGAGAAGATGCCACAGCTTGTCACGGAAATCCTGCTGCTGTTGGGTGAACTCTTCTTCATATTCGGTCAAACCTATCACCTGAAGAGGCACCTTGATGCTCTCGTTCTGATAGATTTCATCCAGATACTCCGCCCCTGCCGTATGCGATTGCTCTTCGTCTTCATGATGAGGCATCACCATGTCGAGAATAAGCAGATCGTATTGCGTTGCCTGCATCTGCAGCCTACCTTTGTAGATATTGGGAGCTGTATCAATTTTCACCTCTCCATGTGGCAGGAGATTGGTTATGACGTGACGAAGCGCTTCTACCTTGATGCCGGAATCGTCCATTATCAGTATGTCTATCATGAGAATATGCTTTTAATCTGTTGTTCCAACCTGTTGCGCCAGTCGCCCTTCTGGGCTGAATAGTAAACATAGGAACGGTAATTATCGGGATATTGTTCTTTCAACTCTATATCGAAGGTGGCAAGTTCCTTGCGTCCAAACACGTTGTACATCGTGACAACTATGACCGGCGTGGAGATATTGCGCAGATACATTCCCTCCAGGATATTTTGACCTGCGGCTGGCTCTGGTAAGCCTCCACTGGCATCATCGTTGAGATCAAAGGTGCTCATCGACATATCGAGAAGGATAAGATCGTACTCCTGCTCTGCCTCGAATATCATCTCTTGGGCGGAATTATATGAGGTACAATGATAGACCTTGGAATCAGGGAATTTCGCCTTCAGGAAATTTCTGATGTCCTTTGCCTTTTCCTCATAGTCTTCTACCAAGAGTATTCTTTTGTTCTTACTCATAAGCTATAGATGAAGGGAGATGATTCAGCTGGGATGTGTCTACCAGCATTTCGTTGAGATTGAAATATATGTCTGTGTGGCATTTGCCGTCCTTCGCCACGATGGTAAAATAATTGTTCTGGTCGCCAAACTCAAATTGCAGGATGTTCATAGCCTTTACCAAACCACTACCTTTCTCCTTCTGGAGACGGCACTGGTCTTGCAAACGCTCATAGAATATCTGGTTGAGCCTGTCCTCATCCGTACCATCTGGCAAGTCGTTGACAAGTTGCAGGTGCAAAATGTGCCCATCCTTCACCGTTGGACTGATACCAAAGGAAAAGCGCTGCTCCTTCTTGCAATATTTCAGCATATTGCTGAAGAATATGGTGAAGAGATCGAACATGGAGGCACTGTATTCCGAGCGAATGTGCAGTTTGATGTCGAGCGACAACTCATTGCCTGTCTCGTTCAACTCCGGTATATACTTGACGGCAGATTCCAATGCCATCTGCATGTGGTTATCGAGTAAGAAATCATCATACTTGGTAGCCTGGCGATAGAACCACTTCTCTACCTTTGCCAACTTGGCGGTAAGTTCCTCACGTGCCTTGTTGATGGTGGAGTTGAGTTGCTTGTAGAGCTCTGGCACGGTAGAAAGCGACTGGATGGACGATTCCAGGTCGATGAGCAAGGCAAACATGCCTGGTGCCAGCTCATTCTTCACCTTGCCACGAATCTTTTCGAGGCGTTGCTCGGTAATCTCCCAGAGATATACCATCACCTGACGGCAGAAGTTTTCAACTCCGGAAGCCGTACTTTCTATCTGCAGGAAACGAGTGCAGATGTCATCGGTGGATACCTCATAGTTGAAATCACCCATCATGTTGTCATTCTCATCCACATGAATCTGTATCACGGTATCCTTGAACTCTGAGATAAGATGATCTATCTTCTTGGAGAACTCTATGATTGACTTATTGAGAATATCGTTGCTTTTCGCATCGAGATTAAATTCCCTTTGCCATACATGGCTAGGAATATATGTGGTGCCCTCTGTGCTATATACCAGGTTGAGACGTGCCAAGCCTGAACGCAACTCTCCCTCAAATACACCATGGCGAATACGGGTACTGAGATAAGTGCCCAATCCAAAACGGCTCTTCAAAAATGCTCTGCGAATCACATCAAAAAGCTGGGTAGCAGCCTCAGCTATCACATTATCAGAATATGTGGCGACATTATTTATCATCTCGGCATTTTTTTCGGTACTGGAATAATCCAATCCGCCAACCAGGTAATATACGCGATCCTGATTTGCCAAGGCTGCCTGTTTCTTGAAGCGGTCGTATAAGTCGGATATGCCTTGCAATTCATACTTGAAGACTGCTTCCTCGTTGACGTAGATTTTGCTGTCATCGAGCTTCTTCATGCCTCGGTAGGCTATCAACTCGTGCATCAGTTCTGTATAGATGGCGGAATATCGCTTGTCGTCAGGTGACTTCATGCGCAGGAAACTTACAATCTTGAGCTTTTCCTCCAGCACATCCATGGTACTCTTCAACTTGTAATGATGATAGAGAATGTCATCCGTCAGCAAAATATAGAAGAAAAGTTCTACCTTGGCTGGTGACTTGTCGGTCATGAGTTCTATCAACTCTGAAGGATAATTGACACCCTCATACTTGCAATATCGCTCCAGCACAAACTGCTTCTGAGGATATTTCTCAGCATTGAGGAATATGAAAAGCAGGAAATCGATATTGTTACGTATACCTTCGTAGCGCTGCTTCTTGATGTCGGCAAGGAACTGGTGGGTATCTATCTTCGAAACAAACGCCTTGTTATCGATGTACTTGTCGATATAGAAGCGAACTGCCTGCTGACGATATTCTACTCCCAGTTTCATATAAGAACGGAAGATATATTCCACTGCCGTCTGGGCTGTAGGCGTAATGTCGTGATTATCGTCAAGAATAACCTTCCACTTTTCCAATGCCTCCTCATACATTCCGTTTTCGAATAATATCTTGGCATTATCAACGTCACGAATGTATGACACGATGCTCGTATCCTCGATGACCTCTTTCAGTATGCGTTGATGCTGATAGTTGAGAGCCTTGGAATGAGGCATCCGCTGCAGGGCGGCCTCTATATATTCCTGACGTATGTCATCATCCTGGAAGATGCCATTGAAATAAGGATCGAAACAGGTCATGGAGAGTTGGCGCAAGGTTTCGCATCGACTCGTATTGCGCTCCTCACGGATGAAGTAATCAAGACCTGCTGCTATCTGGAAACCATAGATATGCTTGTTGAGTTTATAAAGGGTATCCTTGTACTGGTCGTTGTCCTTCTCGGTCATCACCCGATAAACATTGAAGGCTATCTCGTTGAGTATGCAATCCTTATTGCCGTCGATGTTTCTAAATCCCCGATGCAGGAACAACAAGGCACGGCTGTATAACTTGACTACATCAAAATTAGAAGGATTCTTCAGCAAGAAATTCCTGCATGCCGTGATTGTTTCCTCATACTTGCCTGTATAATAGTAATCCAGGATACGGATGAACTCTTCGGAATAGTAATCCTCTGGCATTTTCTGCACATCATTGATTGCCAGGAATGGATAAAGCAGGCTGTCACCCGACAAACGATAGAGCTTGCGAGCAAAATGCAAGACACTTGCCATATGTTCCGGTTCCTTGATAAGATAGGAACGCAACACATAGAGCAGAAGATTGTAGCGGTCGATGGCAGAATTGAGCGACTCCATGATGAGCGTTACAGAAAGATCATCTATGTCATAATGCTGATAGTAGTTGAGTCGGAAGAGGAAATAATTGTAACGGTCGTTCTGGAAGTCGTTGCGATTCCGCTTGTACCGGGATACTAGATTGATATCATACTCGATGGCAGAGGAATTTTTAAGACTGCGATTTGCCAGATAATTCAGCAATTCACTCACGATACCTACCTTGTCGCTCTTCTTCTCCTTGTTTACATTGCTCAGCGTAGTAAGAACTGCCTGGAGATTGTCCTGGTAGCCATATATGAGAAGTTTCATCTCATAATACCATACCGTATAACCTACCTTCTTAAGCGATTCATCCAAGATGGCATGAGCTTCTGTATAATTGCCCAGCAAGATATGGCGCTCCACTGCATCTCGGATCTGCACAAACTCGTGCAGCTGCTTCTTATACCGACGCAATCCGGTAATGACCCACCCCAGCTCATTGTCGAGAGAAACAGGCTTGAAGAAATAGCAGTTGGCTCCATTACCCAAGGTCTTGATAGACGCAGGCATGGCATTACCCCATATCACCCGGTCGATGACACCTTGATGATGGGCTATATCATCGGTAGCAGACATGATGAGCTGGGGATTGCCACAATTTTTGAGCTGTGTGGCTATGCGAAGCCAATCAAGCTTACCACCCTTCACGCTAAGGAAACAGGAAGAAACCTGATAGTTTCTCATCCTTGGCGATACCATAGGAATGCATGTATTGAAAAACATAGGCTATTTGTTTTTAATCTGGTTGATTACCTTGTCAGGGTTATTGTTGAATTGCTCTACATGAGGAAATATCAATGTCTGCTGTATAGAGGTGTCCGTCTTAGCCTTTATAGATTCCACTGCCTGATGGGCTTGTGCCATTGATTCTTCTGCAGACACCGAATCGCTATCAATGATGAGCATATCATTGGGAAAAAGTATCTCCAAGTGCCTCTCTGATCTCTTGACGGAAGAAACGAAACGGTTGATGAGACGGAAAAAGTTATCGCCATCCACTACGTTACGGAGGGTGCAGACGGCTGGACGAAGGGATTGGGCGATATTACTCTGTAAGGACAAGATTGCCCATACTGTTGACAGGATGACGTTCGTCATGCCTTCGTATTCCGCGCGTACATATTTTATATAGTCATCAATATGGCAGCCTGATGCCGCCTGGCTCATGATACCTCCACTTATACGATAGGCTTCATACAGGATGGTAAGCAAGTCATCGTTGTCTTTATGCAAGACTTGATCTTGGTTATCCTCTAAAAAATCATACAATAACCGACAGAATTCATTCGCGTGGATGAAAGCATTAAATTCCCGATGTGAAAATGGCATAGTAGCATATTGGATTAATACAGCAAATCATTGATTTTTTCCTTTATATCGTCATTTTGGGGATATTCCCTCAATTGGTTACGCACGGAATGTTCTTTGTCACCTTCAAGGGCGATGGTAAGATGGGTAGCGTTATCAGTATTAAAAACTTCTGCACTAACCATCATACATATTATATTAGCTATGAGATTGCGATTGAAGGTGGTTCCCTTCTGTTTGCCTGGCTCATACACTTCGGCTTCTACCTCGGGAAGAGCTAAAATATTCTTCCATAGGGTTTCGTAGCGGTTCTTCCAATCCTTGGATACGTACCGTGCAAGTTTGGCTACATATTGCATGATATCAGCTTTGCGCTTCTCACGCTCTGCATCCTGCAGTACTTTTTCGGCTGCAGGTACAGATTTCTGCTTATCACCATAATAATTATTGACGACAGTGGTAGCATTAGGATTGAAATTATCCACATGATCTATATGTATATCCTGGAAGGTATTGCCTTGACCGGGATCGCCTTTAATATTGATTTCCATAACGGTTTCTTTTTTTACGTTTATCTATCTGATATTCAAGCTGAAAGAAAGAAGAAAGTTAGGTGCTGTTTTCTTCCTTGGTTTCAGTTTCTTAATGTAGTACCTTTGCAACGCAGTTCGGAAGTAACAACGTTTCTGTCGGGCACATTGACTGCATGTGGAAATACCAAGTCCCATACCGACGATGGGCAACTTTATGATTAATTATTCAGTGTTTATGATGCAAAACCCTATCCATCCTGAAAAGGACCCATTGGCTTATGCAAGAGCCCAGGTGAAGGAAGTGATTTCATTCAGAAAGTTCGTGCAGCACATTGCCGAACATGGTGGTTATACCCGAGGCAAGGTGAAGGGTGTACTCGCTGACATGTGTACCTGTCTGGTAGAGATGCTCCTGGATGGCAAGAAGGTGCAACTCGATGAGTTGGGCGACTTCTGGGTTTCACTTTCCTGCGATGGAGCTGAGACAGTGAACAAGTTTACTGCCGACAACATCAAGGCGGTGAACATTATCTTTACTCCAGGTCCTGATTTCGAGAACCTCATCAGCAAGGCTGAGTTCGAGACCGTGGCAAGTCGTGCTGCCCAGGCTGCAACGCTCAAGGCTGAGAAGGAAGGAAAGACTACCGTAGACCTGGAAGCTGCCAAGAAGAAGCCTACTACCGACAAGGAGGAAGGCACTGGTGATACCACACAAGGTGGTGGCAGCGAGAATACGGGAGGTACCGGTTCTGAGAACGGCGAAGGTGGCGGTGATGGCCTGGAGTAAGGCTCGCCATGTGACTGCATCCTGCATAGTGCAGGGTGTGGTCACCCCTTCAAACTAATGTTTCACTTTTAAACACATTTCTGATTATGAAGAATTTTAATGATGGTTCCAAGAAGATTTCTTGGGTTTCAATTTTGAATGCAGTCGTACAGGCGCTGATTGCTGCTCTTACGGCACTGGGAGTAAGCTCGTGCGCGAGTGCCTTATAGCAATGTTAAGTGTTGAATGTTAAAATGACTGGTGATTTATTTCCAATGATTATTGGTGGGGAGAAAGTGCGCTCTGAGCGCATGCTCCTCGCCAAAGTGGAGAACGGCAAGAACATGATGTCTGCCGACTCTGTGAGATTTCTGGTACTGCATTGCTCGGCAACCCGATGCAATCAGGACTATAGTGTGGAACAGCTGCGCCGTGACCATAAGGCTCGTGGGTTTTATGACATCGGCTACCACTTCTACATCCGTAAGGATGGAACGATGACGCAGCACCGTAAGCTGCTGGAGGTGGGGGCTCATGCCAGACCTTATAATAGATGCTCTATCGGCATCTGCTATGAGGGAGGGCTCGATGAGCAAGGCAAGCCTTGCAACACCATGACAACTGAGCAGGAAACGAGACTCATCGATCTTTTCAGGAATCTGAAGATTCTCTTTCCGAAAGCGAAGATTGTGGGCCATCGGGACTTGCCTGGGACTACTCCAAAGGAGTGTCCGTGTCTGGATGCTGGAAGCTGGGCTGCTCGACACCGCCTTGATTAACTCTTATAACTCCTTTTGGCTGGCATTGCTAGCTAAAAGGAGTTCTTTCTTACTTTTAAAGAAAGGTATTTTCGAAAACCTACCTTCAATAGTCTTTGCGACACCTTTGGGTCCCCTTCTAGGGGGCAGAAACCTCAGGGACGAGAGGATGTAGCTGGCTACGCTATAGCCTCCGCCAGAGTTCTGGTATCGTCAGCGGAGCCTGTGCCCTAAAGGGCTGCCGATAAGTGTCTACGCAACAGAGTTGCGATTATTTGTCGGCTGGCGCATCATCAAGATTCTATCAATCTGCCGCTCTCACGCAAACGTTTCTTGAAACCTTGCATCGCTTTATCTGCCCATTCATGAAGGTTTTCTTTCATCACCAGCTTTTGCTTTTCCTCAAAACCAGAATAGGCTATCTGTTGCTCTATAAAGGTTTGAGCCGTTTCCTTAGCTAAGTCCAGTGTATGTTCTGTTACTTTGCCATCGTTAAGCCTCTCGCCTAATTGGGCGTAGAAGTAGCCTTCAAAAAAGGCTATACAATATTCTTTTGCTATCATAAAGTTTCCTATTTTTTTCAATGAAATCAATCCATTCACATCTTTACCCATGACAACATCAAATTGTTTGAATAGAGAGAATGTCTCTTTCAAATCTTATATTGTACTGATGCTATCATAAGATTTTTATGATGATTTACAAATTATTCTGTACGCTTTTTATCAACTTCTTTTCAAAAGTGGAGAGTAGCAAATTTTCTGTTTTCAATTTTTTCAAAGACTCTATGGCAGAATCTATACTGTCATTAGATATATACTTTTTGATTTTTGTGGAAATTTGAATCGGTAATCCACATTCATCGAAAGGTATAACATAAGGCTTAGTGAAATAACATTCTACATAGGATGCATAATGACTATAATCACATTCCGGAAGTCCTTTCTTCTCTAATATTTCATTAACAATATCTTGCAATGTAATTAAATATCGCGGAAACTTATAATTAAGCCATTGTCTCATGAAATCCAAAGCGCATTCTATCAATTCATTATTTTTTTCTTCTGAATTGTTTGTATTTATTATGAGGTTTAAATAATTTGATATAGTTTTACTTTTCTCAAATTGCTTAATCTTAAAACATAATTGTTTACCTGATCGTACTGAGGATATCATTCTGTTTGACTTGACAATATAATCCCATATCAAGTTACATGTCTTGTTAAGTTCCTCGTAGCTTGGAGTTCCAGACCATGCTATAAGTTTTAAACTATATGAAGATAGTCCATTGAGATATTGTCCTAACTCCAAAAGATAATCAAGTTTGACATAAGAATGCTTTTTAAGCAAGTCTGATGATAATAAATTTTGTTTCTTGTACCTTTGTATTTGCTGTTGAGTCTCTTTGGTCAGATCATCATCGTCCATATTTATCAACAAGTTGTCAGGGATAGTTGTTGTATCATCTCCAAATACAGGAACATTAACAAACGGAAGTTCTGGTTGTGGTTGCTCATAAAATGTATATATATTACCTATCATATAGGAATTCATTCTACCAGAACGACCACAGATATTATTGAAACTGAAGAAGTCCATCTTCTTACGATTAACTATATTATCATAGATGATAACATTTCTTGCTTTTGTATTAACTCCCTCTATTAGAGTTGATGTGCAAATCAAGAATTTCAATAATCCTCTATTAAACATTTCCACGCTCTTCTGTGCTAATGCTCTTGGAATCTTTCCATGATGTACCCCAATACCATATTTCAAGTACTTAGGATAATTCCAGTCAGGATGATAATTCTGTTTTATCCAATTAACAAAGTCTTCATTATTTTCAATTTGTTCCAATTCTAAATGGTTAAACAAAAGTTCTGCGACTTTATTGGCACTTGCCGGTGATTGACAATATATCAAAGTCTGTCCTGAGATTTGTTCACACAACTTTGATAACTTTCCTTCTTTATTAAGATGATTATTGCTGATATGATGAAACTCAGATACAACTGTTTTATAATCAGTTTTTATGAATTTATATTTTTGTTCGCTTAATTTTGGAGCTATCAGACGTTCTATATTGGGTCCTAACAGGTAATAATTCGCATGGCTTTTGAATAGCTTATAGAATACCTGGTTCAATACAATTTCTCTGCTGTCATTTTCATCTTGATCTTCCTTCATATCAAGTTTGTAAAACTCATCTATGACAAAAAAATCAATATCAGCCTTATCGATGTAGTCCAACGCTCGTTCTTGCGTTAATACAAAAATATTCCGTTTTCCGAGAGACTGACCAGAAAAAGATATTACTCTATACTTCTTGTTGAAATTTATTAGACGTTTTCTTGTTTCATCAATCAATGCTATTGACGGAACAATAATCATGATGTTATTGTATAAATTAGAAGTGATGATAGAGTCTATAATAAGGCTCTTCCCAAAACTCGTTGGAGCACTTAGTACAACATTGTCTTTATGAATGAGTGTATAGTAGATTTCGTTCTGCTTGGAATGAAATACTATATTGTTCATGCCTTCTGGCTTGTGAATCTCACAGGCAATTTCATCAGATAAAGACAAATCAAAATTTTTCAGATATGGATATAAGCCATATTTGCGAATCAAGGATATGACAATGTCCTCATATTCCATAAATTCATCTTTTCGGTCAAGTACGCGCAACAGCAATTCTTGACCTTCCGAATTTATACCATCCTTATTAACAGATTGGGAAATGTAGTTCAAAATTTCAAATTTTGGTAATTTTACCTCTCCTTTTCTGAACATTTTCTTGATGCTATTATAATTTAAAGCTGCTGCCATTGGATCAATTTATTATTAAGAATCTGTACAAATGTTTCTTTTGTCTTTAATGGCAACAGGAACAAGTGTACTTCTATATCTATTCCTAACTTCTTAAATTGAGACTCAAACTGCTTGAAGTGTTTCTCCATCTCTGCTTTCATCTCCTCTTTATAAGTAGTTGTGTACTTTGTATATTTATCTATTACTTTAGAATTGAATGTAATAAGAACCGGCACACATATCCTTTCGAAAATATCATCTAAAGATGTATCAGGACTTATCAGTTTGCTCAATTTGTCATAGAAAGGACTCTCTTTATCCAATTTGTTGGTTATTGCAATGAATTCCGTGAGAAGATAATCTTGGGCAAAATGCTCTTTTATTTCAGGAATAACATCGCTTATTGCCTTTGATGCATTGTTATAGAACTTTACTTCACCAAGCCATAAGTCCAAGTTGCCTTCACTATTGACTATAACATGTACGGCATCAAAGCCTTTTACGGTTTCATTTGGTCCGTCTTTGAAATACATTTTACTAATAGCAGGAACAGTTTTATAGAGATCCTTAAGAATATAGTGCAATAAAAGTTCTCCAAACTCTCCACGATTCTTGTACTTAGGACTACTATAAATCATTGAAACAGCTTTCTTCATCTTATCCATCCATTCAGAACTGTCAACCTCATGAATTTCAGAGTAAGTCAAGCAAAATTCTGGTATACACCTGAAGAGATTCTCTGCTAAACGCTGTCCGCGCCATTCTCCACTTTCGAACCCTGCGCAAATACCTAACAGCGTAGGCATAGAGTCTTCATCGTGAACTATGATCTTAAAGAATTTCGATTCCATGGATTATAATGTTTATCCTTTTGGTCCAAAATGCTCGACTGCAATCATTCGACTAATGTCGTTAGCTTTAATGCTTTTGGTCTTGCCGTTAGACCATAGAGTTGTGGGAGATTTTACAAGCCTTTTCCCAAAAAATACTTCTGGAGCTTGTGACCAAACTGAAACTTTGCGTTCCTCATTTGGGATTATCTACACCCATACTCAATAGAAATTATCCCTTCAAGTAGTAACAGAAATGGATGTAAAGATATGTATGACGAAAGGAAGACAGCTTTCATAGAAGTCTTTCTTGCCTGCAGTGTGCTTTCTACCTTCTTTCGTAAGCTCGTCGATGATCTGTTGTGCAAAAACTGCAAAGTCGTTCATAGCTAAAATTGTATTTTTGTTCAACTACTCTTCTACAACTTCGAAGTCTTCCTTATGCACACCACGGATAGCTACAGCTCGCCCACCGAAGTCGAAGACGAGCTGGCGGTCACGGTCTATGCGGACAATGTAGCCTTCATAGTCTTTGAATGGGCCTGTAAGGACACGCAACTTCACGTGGTCTTTGGCAAACTTCTCAAAATCATCACGAAGGAATGTAACCTGCTCCGGATGGGTCTTCATCACATTCATAAAGGGCTGCATGATGGAGTCCTTGATGGATGCAGGTCGTCCTAAACTGCGATCTTTGACTAAATGAAATTGGGGAAAATAATCTGCAAGAAATTCTTGTAGGTCCTTCACCGTACCTTGCAAGAAGACAAGTCCGCTGACAGATTGCTCCAAAGTCTTTTTCACTCCTTGTTGCTTTTCTTCATCCTTGTAGGAATAACGAAGGGTTTTATGAATGAAATAAGGTTGTTTGGTATTGTTCTCGTCAGCATTAAACTCTTCCAGCCATTTCTCCATCCCTTTAGCTGCCATGTGAAAAATAAAAAGATAACTCCACGAAGTGGGTTCGGTGGAAGGGTCTTCCTTCTTTTTTATCCGTTTACGTCGGGGCATTCCTTCTACACTCGGATCCGAAAGTCTTTCAGCCCCGATAACGTGGATGCCCTTTGGTAAGCGCTTGCTTACGTCGGCTGTAGAAGGTGAATCCAAGCAATCCTGCGTCATATTCTCGTTCTACTTTATGTTCTTAGCTGCAACCATACATGATAGTTGTAGAAGCTTAGTCAATTTGTTATTGTTGTGCATAATCTTAATCTCCTATGAGTATTAGTTCATATAATCTTGCACATGTTTATTTACATTTATTGCACATTCTTATTATGAATGAGCAAAACATGCAGAACCAAACCCCAAATCAGCCATTTTGAGGAAGCTACTAATGCAGATTTGCAAAGCATTTATAGCATAATTTGGAAGTATTAAACAAAAAATGATAAAATTTGACAGATAATTCAGCAGAATTTCGTATCTTTGCAAATAGTTCTATCATTCATAATAAGAATGGGCGAAGTTGGTTGAACATTTTTCAAAGTGGTTTGGTGGCGAATTCGTGACAGTTCCTTTACAAGGGTTTACACTTTTTATATATAAAGAAAAAGAGTTATCAGAATAGGTCTAAAACAATGACCTGCTCTGATAACTCTTTTCCTATTATTATCTTTTTTGCTCTAAAAACGGGCTGTAATCACCTGTTGGATGATTTTCTTGTTGGCCTCATTGATGGTTGCTACGTCTATTGACTCCAGATAGATTTGGGTGGTCTTATAGGAGTTGTGCCCCATGCCCTCGCTGATGGTGGCTACCGGTATGTTCATGTGCAAGGCTACGCTTGCCCAGGTGTGGCGTGCCACGTATGTGGTCAATGGTATTTTCAAACCTACCATCTCACCGATTCTCTTCAGGTTGTAGTTCGTGTTATGCGCCACCTTGCGGTATGCGGCGTATGGAGAGGATTCCTTGCCTGTCAAAATGGGTAGCATATACGGTGAATCCTTCGTTTGTTCGGTGTACTTGTCGATGATGGCTTGCATCGGTTTTATCCACTCGATGTTGATATTCTGGTGGGTCTTGCGACGGTTGTAGCTCACCATGCCACATCTCAGGTCGGTCTTCTTCAGGAATGCCATATCCACGAATGCCATCCCTCGCAGATAGAAGCTGAGCAGGAAGAGGTCGCGTGCCCTGTCAAGGGATGAACCTCTCGGCAAGTCCAATTTCTCGATTTTGCGAATATCCTTTACAGTAATGGCTCGTTTGGCGGTTCTAACGCTGCCTGTCTGCACGTGAGCGAAGATGTCGTTGGGTGGAGCTTGCCCTGCTTCCACCGCCTTGTGGTAGAGAGTGCGGAGGGTTCGCAGATAGAAGGATACGGTGTTTTGCCCAACTCCTCTGTTGAACAGCCATGCCTGGTACATTTCCATCATCTCGCTGGTCATCTGAGAGAAGGTCAGGTCTTCTTGATTTCGGAATTCCATGAATCGGTTGGCTGCATTGATATAGTTGTTCTTTGTACCAATGCACTGCATCTGCTCCTTCTTGGCTATCTGCTGACGGAAGAAAGCAAAAACGCTCTGGCTTGGTGGCAGCTGCTGTCGCAGACTGCGCTGGTGTATGAGGTGATAACACAATGTGCCTTCCTTTCCCGACACTGAGGATGCTCTGAATTTTACTTTTACTGTTGCCATATTGCTTTAATTTTAATGGTAAATTAATGTTTGCTATTTGTTAAAGCAACGGCATGTCCAAGTATATCGTGTATTCGAGCTTCAAAACTTCAGTTTTTATATTCCTATTCCCTGGCATCCGCCAGCTCGTTATATCCCCAAACCATGATGAGGACAACGAAGCCTGCCAGTAGAGTCAAGAGATTCTGCGAATGACCGATGGACTCAGCCACATGCGTAAGAGCACGGGAGCCGGACAGCAGGAAATCTATCTTCATAGAGAAGAGCCAGCCCTGAATCTGTTCCCAGCCCTGACAAACCACAGCAGCAATCACGCCGACAGCCACACAGGCGGCCGTCCACAAATGCTCCAGTCTACGACGCTTAGCCAATGCCTTCTCCTGCTCAAGATCCGGCAAAGCCTGCATCACCCTGTCAGAGAATCCGTCATCAGGAATCCCTGCCATCATATTATCAGCAAAGAAAGCCTGCAAGAACTGCTCGTCTGAGGCGTTCAGTGGCTCCATATCCTGGCTTTTTATCTTATCATTTATCTTATCGGTCATAACCATTATGCTTTAAGTAACTTGCAAGTTTCTGTTTTCCACGA
>ENA-ORNT01001571-ORNT01001571.1-human-gut-metagenome-genome-assembly--contig:-NODE-1571-length-15138-cov-4.906186_pt1 | contig 15138 bp, 16 predicted proteins | sample MGYA00242120_ERZ509032 | MGnify/ENA primary metagenome ERZ509032 (study PRJEB26280, sample SAMEA2338729) | human gut metagenome | biome: human gut; feature: human-associated habitat; material: faeces...
AAGAACAAATTTACAACTTGCTCTGGCACTCACAACCCATAGTGAATTGCGTAAATTGAAAAATTTTACTCCACGTACCTGAAACCAACGCCAGAGCTAACTTGTAAATTTTTCTGGAGAAAGAGAATGTCCCCCTTCTTCCGTCGCATCGAAAAAACTTATATTTAGAACAATCCCCGCAAATCCGTCCCTTCTGCCAAATCCCAAAGGCTCCCAGACTACGCAGTAAAACAGCAATTTGTACTGGAAGAAAAACATGATTTTCCACATTCCCCTATTTACATAGTAGGGGAGTGGGGCTTATAATCACACCGTAGAACTCACGGAATACGCTGCGGTCGTATTTCATGAAACGAGGTGGTAAAACGATATGATGATATCCGCAAAAAGCAGATATGCACTGCGTGTGATGGTCGATCTTGCGCAGCACAATTCCGGAGAATTCATTCCGGTCAAAGAAATTGCCACAAGGCAGGGCATTTCCCTGAAATATCTTGAAAGTATTATGACCATACTGACAAAAGGGAAGATGCTTGAGAGTGCCAGCGGAAAGGGTGGCGGTTACCGTCTGATCAAACAACCGTCGGAATATAAAGTAATTGAGATCCTTCAACTGATCGAAGGAAATTTAGCTCCGGTCGCGTGCCTGTGTGAAGGAGGAAAAAAGTGCGAGAGCACCGCAGAGTGTACCACACTTCCGTTCTGGCAGGGATTGGAAGCTGTGATCAATGATTACCTTGAGAAGCATACCCTTGAGGATATGATTTCACAGAAGACGCATTCCTGTGAAAGTTAAACAACATGTTTTATATGGAGGAAATACAAATGTCTGAAAAAAACTTATTAGAGATCAAAGATCTGCACGTAAACGTTGAAGATAAAGAAATATTACACGGAGTAAATTTAGAAGTTGGAAAAGACGAAGTGCATGTTCTGATGGGACCGAACGGAACCGGAAAATCCACCCTGGGCTATGCCATCACCGGGCATCCGAAATATGCCATCACATCCGGACAGATCTTTTTTGATGGAGAGGACATCACTGGGATGCCGGTGAATGAGCGTGCCAAAAAGGGAATCTTCCTCTCCTTCCAGAATCCGCTGGAAGTTCCGGGGGTAACATTGAGCGCATTTATCCGTAATGCACTCGAGCAGAAGACCGGAAAGCGTGTCCGTCTGTGGGATTTCAAGAAAAAACTGACCGAGACCATGAAACTTCTTTCCATGGACGAGTCCTATGCAGAGCGTGATTTAAATGTCGGCTTTTCCGGTGGTGAGAAGAAAAAAGCAGAGATTTTGCAGATGCTTATGTTAGAGCCAAAGCTTGCAATTCTTGACGAGACCGACTCCGGACTGGATGTGGATGCTGTCCGTACCGTATCCAAAGGAATCCAGCTTTACAAAGAAAAATGCAAGGGAAGCCTTCTGATTATCACCCACAGCACACGAATCTTAGAGTCATTGCATGTGGATGTCACCCACGTTATGGATGAAGGAAAAGTTGTGAAAAACGGAGATGCTTCCTTAGTAGATGAGATCAACGAAAACGGTTTTGAGGAATTTGAACAGTAAGAAAGGTGCGTGCGAAATGAGAGAAAAGAGTCAGGTAGAAGATATCGACCGCAGCATCTATGATATCCGCGATGAGGAAAAAGATGCATACAGAATGAAAGAAGGTCTGACCCCACAGATCGTGGAGCAGCTTTCCAAAGAAAAGGGCGATCCGGCATGGATGCAGCAGTTCCGCCTGGAGTCCTTACAGATTTACAATGAGATGCCGGTTCCGGACTGGGGACCGTCAATTGAGGGACTGGACATGGATCACATTGCCACCTATGTCCGTCCACATTCCAAAATGCAGGCATCCTGGAAGGATGTGCCGGAAGACATCAAAGAGACATTTGAGCGTCTGGGAATCCCGCAGGCCGAGCGGAAATCCTTAGCCGGTGTCGGTGCCCAGTACGATTCCGAGCTGGTATATCACAATGTCAAAGACGAGGTTGCCGCACAGGGCGTTGTCTACACCGATATGGAAAGTGCCTTAAAAGGAGAATATGCGGACATGGTACACAAGTATTTCATGAAACTTGTCACCCCGCATGACCATAAGTTTGCAGCACTGCACGGAGCCGTATGGTCCGGTGGTTCGTTCGTCTATGTGCCAAAGGGTGTGCACGTGTCCATTCCGCTGCAGTCTTATTTCCGGTTGAATGCCAAAGGAGCCGGTCAGTTTGAGCATACACTGATCATCGTGGACGAGGGCGCAAGCCTTCATTTCATCGAGGGATGTTCCGCTCCGAAATATAACGTAGCAAACCTGCATGCAGGCTGTGTGGAGCTGTTCGTCAAAAAAAATGCAAAGCTTCGTTATTCCACCATCGAGAACTGGTCCAAGAATATGTACAACCTGAATACCAAGCGTGCCTCCGTTGAGGAAGGCGGAACGATCGAGTGGGTTTCCGGATCGTTTGGCTCCCATGTGGGCTGCCTGTATCCGATGAGCGTTTTAAAGGGGGAGGGTGCCAAAATGGAATTTACCGGTGTGACATTTGCCGGACACGGACAGAATCTGGATACCGGTGCCAAAGTGGTACACGCAGCACCAAACACCAGCTCCTATATGAATACCCGTTCCATCAGCAAAGACGGCGGAATCAGTACCTTCCGAAGCAGCGTGGTTGTGGCAAAGGATGCCAAAGGATCAAAATCAGCAGTATCCTGTCAGTCCCTGATGCTTGATTCCGAGTCGCGTTCGGATACGATTCCGGCCATGGACATCCGTACCAAAGACGCAGCTGTGGGACATGAGGCAAAGATCGGAAGCATCAGCGACGATGCCGTCTTTTACCTGATGTCACGAGGCATGACGGAAGAAGATGCCCGGGCACTTTTGGTCAGCGGATTTGCGGACAACGTATCCAAGGAACTTCCGGTCGAGTACGCGGTTGAGATGAACAACCTGATCCGGCTGGAGATGAAGGGAAGCATAGGTTAGGAGGAGAACAATGACAGAAATGACAATCAATAAACTTCCATCGAAGACCTGGTATTGGTTACATGTCAACGAGACCAAGCTTCCGTGGGACAAAGAACATACAACAGAACTTCCGGAGGAGACCGTGACAGCGGGAAGCACCGAAGAGGTACGCTTTTCCATTACCGGAGAGGGAAGATACAGCAGCAAAAAGATCCATATCATAGCACCGGCAGGTAAGCAGGTGACCGTGTTTATGGATTATCAGACAGAGGAAAAACTTGCCGTAAGGACAAGCCTTTCGGTGGAAGAACATGCACGGGTGCGTCTGGTGCAGCTGCAGCACACAGCAGAAAATTCCCTTGTGTACAATCAGATTGAGGGAGAATGTGAAAAAAACGCCCGTATCGAGCTGGTACAGATTTATCTCGGGAAAGGAGATATCTATTCCGATACGACCATCAACTTAAACGGCGATGCAAGCAGCTTTAGGAGCGATATCGGCTATATCGGGCAGCACACACATATCATCGACATGAATGAAGTGGTCAACCACTATGGAAAACATACAGAGAGTGAGATCAACGTGGGCGGTGCCCTGCGCGACGGTGCAAAGAAGATCTTCCGTGGAACGATTGATTTTAAGACCGGCTCTTCCGATTCTGTCGGAAACGAGCTGGAAAATGTACTGATGCTTGGCGATGATGTGGAGAATAAAACCGTTCCGGTGATCTTATGCTCCGAGGAAAATGTCGTTGGTAATCACGGTGCAACGATTGGGGAACTTGATGAGGATACCATGTTTTATTTTGCCAGCCGCGGAATCGACAAAGAGCACGCGGAAAATATTATGGCAAGAGCAAACATTGACCGCCTGAAAGGAATCATCAAAGACGACAGCTTTGCCAGAATGATTGACGAAGAACTCGGGGAGGTGTAGCATGACCGATTATCGCAAGGACTTTCCACTGCTGTCAGAAATCGGGGAAAATACAGTCGATGGCAGGGAATGGATCTATATCGACAATGCGGCAACTTCCCAGCGTCCACAGTGTGTCATTGATGCAGAACGCGATTTTTACCTGAAACACAATGCAAATCCGCTGCGTGGAAATTATCCGCTGAGTGTGGAAGCAACCGAACTGTATGAAAATGCCAGAAAAGGCGTGCGTGATTTTATCGGAGCCGAATCCGCGCGTGAAATCATCTTTACCAGAAATACCACAGAGAGCATGAATCTTGTGGCATACAGCTATGGTTTAAACAATGTAAATGCCGGGGATGAAATCCTCGTTTCGATCATGGAACATCACAGCAATCTTCTGCCATGGCAGATGGTTGCGCGGCAGACAGGAGCGGTACTCCGGTTTATCGAATGCCGTACGGACGGATCGGTGGATCTTGATCAGGTAAAAGAACAGATTACGGAAAAGACAAAAATCGTAGCAATCACACAGGTTTCTAACGTGCTCGGACGTGTGAACCCGGTCAAAGAGATCGCAGCCATGGCACATGAAAAAAATGCCATTGTCGTGGTGGACGGGGCACAGAGCACCCCGCATATGCCGGTCAATGTGCAGGATCTGGATGCAGACTTCTTTGCATTTTCCGGACATAAAATTTTCGGACCGATGGGAATTGGTGTGTTATATGGAAAGAAAAAACTGTTAAAGAAAATGCCGCCGTTTCTTTCCGGTGGCGAGATGATCGAATCCGTGACCCGCGAGAGCGCAAAATACGCAGAACTTCCGCATAAGTTCGAGGCGGGAACCGTAAATGCTGCCGGTGCCATAGCACTGCATGCTGCCATAAAATACGCACAGTCTGTTGGCTTTGACGTGATGCAGGAGCGGGAACTTGCCGTGACAAAGCGTGCGTTTGACGGATTGAAAGAACTTCCACATGTGCATGTACTTGGATCCGACCGGGCCGAAGAACACACCGGAATTCTTACATTTACAATTGATGACGTGCATCCACACGATGTGAGCGAGATTTTAATCGCCGATGGCATCTGTGTGCGTGCCGGACATCACTGTGCGCAGCCGCTGCTTAATTATCTGGGCATCAGCTCCGCCACCAGGGCAAGCTTTATGTTTTACAATACCGAAGAAGAAGCCGACAAATTTGTAGCAGGCATCGCAAGTATAAGGGAGCGAATGGGATATGGAAAATAGAAGTTTTTATAATGAAATCTTAACCGAGCACAACGTGCGCCCGGAGTTTAAACATGATCTGCCGGATGCGGATATTGTGCTTGAGGGTGTCAACCCGAGCTGTGGGGATGATATTTTCCTGAAATTAAAGACGGATGGCGACACGATTACCGATGGTGCATTTGTCGGGGACGGATGCGCGATTTCCCAGGCTTCCGCAGATATCATGCTTGGCATGATTGTCGGAAAGAAAAAAGAAGAGGCCCTGCAGATGGGGAAAATCTTTATGAAAATGATCAAAGGCGATGCCAGCGAGGAGGAGATTGATTCTCTTGAGGAGGCATCGGCACTCCGCGATATCGCCCATATGCCGGCGCGTGTGAAGTGTGCAGTCCTTGGCTGGAGAACTTTAAAAGAGGCTTTGCTCGGTGAGGATGCGGACGATGATGACGATGAGGATGATGAGGATGACGAGTAATAAAGTCGGAGGGTTTTTCATACACATATAGATAAAAATACACGATGCTTCTTATAGAATACGTTACGAATTTTGTGCAGTTTCTGGCTCTGTTAAAATTTTGGAGTCTTAATTGTGGCAAAGCGGAGTAAAATATAAGGAGTGTCGTGTATTTTTTTAGGGGTATAAAATAATATCGTAAAAAGTAGTTGACAGCGTTTGGGAAAGGGTGTATATTCATAACAACAGATAATTCCTACTAAAGAAGTATGAAAATAAGGGATTGAATCAGAGAGAGTAAATTGGAGGATAATAAAATGGCAAATATTTATGAAGGAACATTGGAACTGATCGGACACACACCACTGGTAGAGTTCAAACACATCGAGAAGAAGTTTGGCCTTGAGGCAAGACTTCTTGCAAAGCTGGAGTACTTTAACCCGGCAGGATCTGTTAAGGACCGTATTGCAAAAGAGATGATTGAGCAGGCAGAGAAGGACGGAAAATTAAAGCCGGGCTCCACCATTATCGAGCCGACATCCGGAAATACAGGTATCGGACTTGCGGCAATCGCAGCAGCAAAGGGATACCGCCTGATCATCGTTCTTCCGGAGACCATGAGTATTGAGCGTCGCAACATCATCAAGGCATATGGTGCAGAACTTGTTCTTTCCGATGGAAGCAAGGGTATGAAGGGAGCCATTGCAAAGGCAGAGGAACTTCACAAAGAGATCGCAGACAGCTTCATTCCGGAGCAGTTTGAGAACCCTGCAAACCCTGCAGCACACAAGAAGACAACCGGACCGGAGATCTGGGAAGATACCGACGGAAAAGTGGATGCATTCGTAGCCGGTGTCGGTACAGGCGGAACTATCACAGGTGTTGGTGAGTATTTAAAATCCAAAAACCCGGATGTAAAGATCGTTGCCGTAGAGCCAGAGACATCTGCAGTATTGTCTACCGGAAAGGCAGGTCCGCATAAGATTCAGGGTATCGGAGCCGGATTTATTCCAAACACACTCGATACCAAGGTTTATGATGAAGTAATCCCGGTTTCCAATGAAGACTCTTTCGAGTATTCCAAATATATTGCAAAAGAGGAAGGTGTGCTGGTAGGTATTTCTTCCGGAGCGGCATTAAAGGCAGCCATCGAAGTGGCAAAAAGACCGGAGTTTAAGGGAAAGACTGTAGTTGCCCTTCTTCCGGACAGCGGAGACCGTTATTATTCTACGGATCTGTTCAAGGATTAAGATAAAATTCGGAAAAAGTTCAGACTTTATTTATTCCGTTTTGCGGATGAATCCATTATAATATAGGCATGTGGAAACCAGAAAGGAAAGTCCATGTGCGGAGAGCTTCATGGAAATTTATTTCCGTGAAGCTCTTTTTATTTAAAACAATTGGGAAAGTTTGTGCTCCGCTTAGGCAGACTAGAAATTCTGAGCGCATCCCTGCCAGACGGACACAAGCCGCGCCGCTGTCGAAACGTTGCCCGGACACAAAATTAGAGCCACGCAATCACTTTCGCAAATTCTAAGATTCTGTCTAATTCGTGCGTATCGGAGAGGCCGCAGCCGGAGCCACCACACGGGAGTCCGCCGGAACTAAGGATTTCACAATTATTTATATAGAAAATTACAGGAGAAAAAGAGGAAATAGATATGAACGAATTAAGTAAAGTAGTAAATGCGCAGCTGCAGCAGGCAGCGGAAAACCTTGTCCGTAACCGTCTGATGTCTGATGAATTTTTGGATTTTGTGCAGGAAAATACAAAACCGCTGGATACAATGATGGCATATTACAAGTGCGCAATCATGGAAGTAGAAACGAAGTTTAAAGTGTTAAACGAACAATTTTCGCTGGAATATGACCGTAATCCGATCGAGTCCATCAAGACACGTGTGAAATCGCTGGACGGAATCGTGCGCAAAGTGCGCCGGAAAAATATTCCGTTGACGCTTTCGGCGATTGAACAGAACATCAATGATATAGCAGGAATCCGGGTTGTGTGCTCTTTCCCGGAAGATATCTATCTGCTGGCGGACTGCCTGCTTCAGCAGGATGATATCCGTCTGATCGAACAGAAAGATTATATCAAGCATCCGAAGGAAAACGGATACCGTAGCCTGCATCTGATCGTTGCAGTACCGATTTTTTTACAGAATGAGAAACGGGAAATGAAAGTTGAAGTACAGCTTCGCACCATTGCCATGGATTTCTGGGCGAGTCTGGAGCACAAAGTGCGGTACAAAAAGAATGTTCCGGCAGATGAAACCGAGCGTCTGGCACAGGAACTGAGCGAATGTGCACAGATCAGTGCAGATCTGGACCAGCGGATGCAGAATATCCGTACCCGCCTGGCAGATGCGGAATTACAGCATCCACAGAAACAAAAGAAAGATGAACAGATCCTTCTGGATGTGCTGGGACTGTAATGCCGCTGGTGCTCACAGGTAAGCATGAGAACGGTAACTTCTTTATGCACTGTGCTCCCATGGACGTACTTTCAGATGGACACCGCGGCTGTCGGCGATGCGCTGACACGCCTTAATGTCTTCTTCCGGAAGAATATCCACGATCGACAGCTGCGTGTGTGGGATAAGTTTTCCACATTCCTCTGCAAAATCAAGCATTGCCTCATAAGCATGAGGGAAGGATGGGCGGGTTACTTTTTCGTACTTTTCTGCAGTTGCCTCATTTAAGCTGATGGAGATACTGTCTACCACTTCTGCCAGCTGTGGTACAATGTCACGTTTATAATACAGGTTTCCCAGACCATTGGAATTGACACGGATCGGGAGACCTGTTTTTTCTTTGACATATCTGGCACTGGCGATCAGATTCTCCAGTGCACAGGTCGGTTCCCCATAGCCACAGAAAACAAATTCTTTGTAGCCGGTGAAATCAAAGGCATCAATTGCGGCAATAATCTCACTTAAAGAAGGCTCTGCTTTGTGCCAGAGGGTATCCGCATCACCCACACCATCAAACTGTTTACGGATACAGAACGTACAGTTGCAGTCACATTTATTTGTGATATTTGCATATACCTGATCATTGTACACATATAAAATTTTTGCCATAACAATTCCTTCTTTCTATCGTATGGATTCATCAATTGCGAAATTCTTTTCCGGGTTTCCCGTTTTTACACGTTTGAATCTGCAATCAGGTCAATAAGAAATTTCTCGAAATTAACGCCATCGCGTCCCGGCGTATTTTCTTTCATGGTATCCCCGATACTGTGGGATAAAAATTTCCCGGCAAGCAGAATCGCATCTTCCGTGCATATGCCCTTTGTGCGGCAGCCACACAATACAGAGGCAAACAGATCCCCGGTTCCGGAAAAGCTCCGGTCAAAAAACGGCGATTGGTGCCGGTAAATTCCATTTGCAGTGGCAGCAATATTATAAATGACGGGATGTTTCTCATCACGGCATTTGACACCGGTGATCACGACATCCTGTGGGTGTGAGGCTTTTTTTTGCAGCCGCAGTGCCACATCTTCTGCCAGCTTCAGCAGATCCGTGTTCGTCCGGCAGTGGAGTAAGGCATCTTCCGGAATGTCTGCCAGCAGACAGGCTTCCGTCAGATTCGGCGTGATCACGTCTGCTTCAAGCGTCAGTTCTTTCATCCCATTTAACAGCCCCGGAGTAAAAAACGGATAAGCATTTCCGTCATCCCCCATAACAGGGTCAACCAGAAGAAGCGTATGTTCTTCCCGGAATTGGCGGATGAAATCAAGCACCTGCGAAATCTGTTTCGCCCCGGTCAGAAATCCGCTGTAGATGGCATCAAAATGTGCGTTATTTTTTCCCCAGGCATCAATATAGTCCGGTAACATGGCGGTCAGATCGGTACAGTGATAACAGGGATAACCGGTCTGGCCGGTCAGTACGGCTGTTGCAACTGGACAACACTGCACGCCCAGCGCGGATAATACCGGAATCGCTGCCGTGAGCGAACACTTTCCGAAACCGGACAGATCATGGATAACAGCTGCTTTTTTCATGGAAAACCTCCGAATTGGTGAAAATAGTTCTTTGTATCCTAGTATAGTGTGATCTTACTGTGTGTATATATCCAGAACAGAAAAAAAATATAAATCCAGTTTGTGAAAAATCATGGACAACCATTTGTGCTTTGATAAAAATAACGGAAAAAGCAAGGCTTTGCTGGACAAATATAGTAAAAAGTAATAAAATTATAAGCATATAGGGTGGGGTTTATACAAAAATCATAATAAGGAGTGCGTTTATGGAACTGATTTACACAAATGATTTATGCACCGGATGCAACAAATGCGTGCGGGGCTGTCCTGTACTTACGGCAAATATTGCAATACAGGAAGGTTATGTAACGGTAGACCCGGACAAATGTATTGCATGTGGGGAATGCTTTGATGTCTGCCCACATGAAGCGAGAGACTATTATGATGATACGGACCGCTTCTTTGAAGACCTTGCATCGGGAAAGAAAATTTCCGTGATACTGGCACCGGCATTTCTGGCAAATTATTCCAAAGAATACCAGCGTGTGCTGGGCTATTTAAAGAGTAAGGGAGTCAACCATATCTGCAGTGTATCGTTCGGTGCGGATATCACAACCTGGGGATATCTGAAATACATTACGGAACACAAATTTTTCGGGGGCATTTCCCAGCCGTGTCCGGCAGTAGTCACCTATGTGGAAAAATATATACCGGAGCTGATTCCGCGTCTGATGCCGGTACACAGTCCGATGATGTGTACTGCTATTTATATGAAAAAATACATGCAGGTCACAGATGAAATCGCTTTTATCAGTCCGTGTATTGCCAAAAAATTAGAGATTACCGATCCCAATTGCGGCGGATATGTTTCTTATAATGTAACTTTTGAAAAGATGATGAAGTATATCGGAAACGCTTATGAAGGGTGTGAACCATATACCGATGAACTGGAATACGGACTGGGTTCTTTGTATCCGATGCCTGGTGGACTGCGGGAGAATGTAGAACATTTTCTTGGAAAAGAACAGGTAGTGCGTCAGGTAGAGGGCGAGCATGAGGCATATGAATATCTGCGTTCCTATGCAAAACGTATTCAGCAGAATAAAGAACTTCCGTTTATGGTAGATATCTTAAATTGTGCGAAGGGCTGTCTCTACGGAACTGCCACAGATCCTAAACGGGGAACGGATGATGTCATGCTGACAATCGCAAAACTGCGGAACAGCAAAACCAGTGCAAAACAGGAGAAGGCACACTTTGGCAGGAAGAGCAAAAGCAGGAGTCCGTGGGCAGATACACTGACACCGGAGGAACGTCTGAAAAACTTCATGGACGCTTTTGGAAAGCTGGACATCAACGATTTTATGCGCAGCTACACCAATCGCGCAGTACATATTGAGGAACCGTCCGAACAGGAGAAGAACCGCCTGTTTGCAGAAATGAAAAAAGATACTTACGAGGAACAGCACAGGGACTGTGAATCCTGTGGATATTCAAGCTGCACCAACATGGTACGTGCCATCCACAATGGAGTCAACGTAAAAGAAAACTGTGTGCACTATGTGCGGGGTCTGGCAGAGGAAGAGGCAAAAAAGATTGCAGAACTTCGCGATCAGGAGCGGACGGAACAGGAAATCCGCCAGCAGAAGATTACAGATATCACAGACCGGTTTATTACCCTGAGTGATAACATTGCAGAATTGAATACGGCAAATGAGGAGTCTGCAAATGAAGCGACTAATCTTGCGCAGTATATTCAGGATATTTCCCGCCTGTGCGATGAACTGAATGAATCCATCCGCATTATGTCGGATTTCATCAGTGTATATAAAAAGAGCAATGAAGATATTTCTGCCATTGCAGGACAGACAAATCTGCTTTCGCTCAATGCCTCCATTGAGGCGGCGCGTGCCGGTGAGAACGGAAGAGGCTTTGCAGTGGTAGCGGAGGAAATCCGTACACTGTCTGATTCCACGAAGGATCTTCTGACACAGAACGACCAGAAAGCCGAGGCAATTCTTCCAAAGATTACACAGAGCATGAATTCGATCAAAGATCTGGTAGAAAGCATGAATACCATGACACAGAAGGTGTCAACGATTGCCGCAAATACGGAAGAAATTACTTCCCAGACGACCTATGTACAGAATATGACAGAAGAAATGCGGGATGAGGTGAAAGAACTGTAGATGAAAAAGGATGCGTATTACACATCCGGGCAATTTGCAAAAAAAGCACATGTGACACTTCGCGCGATCCGGTATTATGATAAACAGAATATTTTAAAACCAAGTGCACGGACTGCCGCAGGAGCGCGGCTGTATACGGATGCAGATCTGGCAAAACTCCAGCAGATCCTTTTATTAAAATATCTGGGATTTTCGCTGGAAGATATCCGGGAGATGACACTTGCTGCGGCAGACCAGCAGTATCTTCTTGAATCCATGCGGATACAGAAGAAGCTGCTGCGGCAGAAAATGGACGAAATGCAGGCGATGGATGAGGCAATTGACCGCACCATAGAAGCCATCCAGACGGAACAGGCGATTGACTGGAACAGTATGCTGGATTTGATTCATCTGACGGCAGTGGAACGAAGCCTGAAAAACCAGTACCAGAATGCGGCAAATATTTCTGCCCGGATTCGCCTGCACAGGGAGTATTCCATCAATCCGCAGGGGTGGTTTCCGTGGATTATGCAGCAGTGTAATCTGCAGCCGGGGATGCGGATTCTGGAACTCGGCTGTGGAAATGGAGCATTATGGACCGAAAACAGAGAACAGCTGCCTGCGGATCTTTGGGTCGTTCTCTCGGACAAATCAGAAGGAATGCTAAAGGATGCCCGGCGTGCGCTGGGAGAGGACAGCCGTTTTTCCTATAAAAAATTTGACTGCGAAAAAATTCCTTACGAGGAGGAAATGTTTGATCTTGTGATCGCGGATCATGTGCTGTTTTACTGTGAAGATATCCCACAGGTGCTTGCAGAATGTCGGAGAGTCTTAAAAAATGGGGGACGGTTTCTATGCAGTACCTACGGAAAGCAGCATATGCGGGAAATTACCGATCTGGTGCAGCAGTTCCATAAAGAAATCGTTTTGTCAGCGGAGGTGCTGTATGAGCGGTTCGGGCTTGAAAACGGAGAAAACCTGTTAGCACCGTATTTTTCGGAAATTCAGATGCGAAGATACGAGGATGCGATTGAAATAGCGGAAGCAGAACCGCTGATTTCCTATATTCTTTCCTGTCACGGAAATCAGAACCAGCTGCTTTTGAACCAGTACAAAGAGTTCCGGGAATTTGTTTCTGCCCGCGTGGCAGATGGATTTCATATCACAAAAGATGCCGGAATCTTCCTGTGCAGAAAATAATTAGAAAAATCTATAAAAAAGACTTGAAGGTGACCTAGCGTCACCTTTTATAATGGAAATAAATATAGAAATCGTAAATGCACACAGGAGGAAATGCTCATGACCATTATTGTAACGGGCGGTGCCGGTTTCATCGGCAGCAACTTTATTTTCTATATGTTAAAGGAACATCCGCAGGATCGCATTGTTTGTCTGGATTCCCTGACCTATGCGGGCAATCTGTCCACGCTTGCGCCGGTGATGGATCAGCCGAATTTTCGTTTCGTAAAACTCGATATCTGCGACCGTCCGGGAGTATATACCCTTTTTGAGGAAGAAAAACCGGATGTGATCGTCAATTTTGCAGCGGAGTCCCATGTGGACCGCTCCATTGAAAATCCGGAAGTCTTTTTACAGACCAATATTATCGGTACTTCCGTGCTGATGGACGCATGCAGGAAGTATGGCATTTCACGGTATCATCAGGTATCCACGGATGAGGTGTACGGAGATCTGCCGCTGGATCGTCCGGATCTGTTCTTCCATGAAGATACGCCGATCCACACCTCCAGTCCTTACAGCACTTCCAAGGCATCTGCGGATCTGCTTGTTATGGCATATCACAGAACGTACGGCCTGCCGGTGACGATCAGCCGCTGTTCCAACAACTACGGCCCGTACCAGTTCCCGGAAAAACTCATTCCGCTTATGATCGCAAATGCGCTGGCAGATAAGCCGCTTCCGGTATACGGAGAGGGACTCAATGTGCGCGACTGGCTGTATGTCGAGGATCACTGTAAGGCGATTGACCTGATCCTGCGCAACGGAACCGTCGGAGAGGTCTACAACATCGGCGGACACAACGAGATGAAAAATATCGATATCGTAAAACTCATCTGTGAATATCTTGGCAAGCCGGAGAGTCTGATCGAGCACGTGCAGGATCGCAAGGGACATGACATGCGCTATGCCATCGATCCGACCAAGATCCACAACGAGCTGGGCTGGCTGCCGGAGACGATGTTTAAAGATGGTATCCGCATGACCATCCAATGGTATCTGGACAATAAGGAATGGTGGGAGAACATCGTAAACGGAGAGTATCAAAATTACTATAAAGAAATGTATGGGAAAAAAGGGATATAAAGAAAGGCATATAAATATGAAAGTATTCGTGACAGGCGTTGCCGGACAGCTGGGACATGACGTGGTAAACGAACTGACAAAGCGCGGACATCAGGCAGTCGGTTCGGATATTGCACCGACACTGGAATCCTGTGCATCGTATGTGCCGCTGGACATCACCGATGCGGCAGCAGTGGAACAGACAATCATGCAAGTACAGCCGGATGCCATCGTGCACTGTGCGGCATGGACCGCTGTGGATGCAGCAGAGGACGAAGAAAATCAGGCAAAAGTCAGAGCCATCAACGTAGATGGAACGAAACATATTGCGGACGCAGCGAAAAAAGCAGATGCCAAAATGGTCTATATCAGCACAGACTATGTGTTTGACGGACAGGGCGAGACTCCGTGGGAGCCGGACTGCAAAGCATACGCACCGCTTAACGTATACGGACAGACGAAACTTGGTGGGGAACTGGCAGTAGCACAGACACTGGAAAAGTATTTTATCATTCGTATCGCCTGGGTATTTGGATTAAACGGAAAAAATTTTATTAAGACCATGTTAAAAGTGGCAAAAAATCACCCGCAGGTGCGCGTGGTAAATGACCAGATCGGCACACCAACCTATACTTACGATCTGGCAAGACTGCTTGTTGACATGATGGAAACCGAAAAATATGGTTATTACCACGTAACAAACGAGGGTGGTTACATATCCTGGTACGATTTCACAAAAGAAATTTATCGTCAAGCTGGTTATAAAACTGAAGTACTTCCTGTTAGTACAGAAGAGTATGGTTTAAGCAAGGCAGCTCGTCCATTTAACAGCCGTTTGGATAAGAGCAAACTAGTGGAAGCGGGTTTCACTTCACTTCCTACTTGGCAGGATGCATTAAGTCGTTATTTAAAGGAAATTGAGCAGTAATAAAGGAGATAAAAAAATGGGACAGATTAAAGTAGAGAAAAATGTAGGTGGCATTGAAGGTCTTTGTGTCATTGAACCAGCAGTTCATGGTGATGCACGTGGTTATTTCATGGAAACTTACAATGAAAAAGATATGAAAGAAGCAGGCGAACTGTAAGAT
>ENA-ORNT01001575-ORNT01001575.1-human-gut-metagenome-genome-assembly--contig:-NODE-1575-length-15109-cov-56.812077_pt1 | contig 15109 bp, 12 predicted proteins | sample MGYA00242120_ERZ509032 | MGnify/ENA primary metagenome ERZ509032 (study PRJEB26280, sample SAMEA2338729) | human gut metagenome | biome: human gut; feature: human-associated habitat; material: faeces...
CGGTAGAATGGAAAGGGAAGATGCTGGTGGATGGCGGCGCCTTGAACAATCTGCCGGTTGATGTGGCAAAGGAAATGGGAGCGGATGTGATTATCTGTGTAGATTTGAGTACCGGTTGGAAGAAGAAGGAAGAGCTGAAATCGGCTTCTTCTGTTGTAGAACAGCTCATAAGTATGATGGGGCAGAACAAATACCGGAAGAATATGGCTGAAGCCGATCTTTATATCAATCCTTCTCTGAAAGGTTATTCGGCAGCCAGTTTCCAATCTGAAGCCATTGATACCATGATACAGCGGGGAGAACAGGCTGCCCGTCAGAAATGGGATGAGCTGATGGCTCTGAGAAAGTATATCTATGCTGATGCTTGTGATTCTGTTGCCTCTGATGATACATTACAGGATAAACGCCTCAAACAGCCGAAACCTTCTCAGACGGAAGCTTATCATATAGGAAGCATCCGGATAGAAGGCATCAGCGGAGAGGAGGAAAAGTGGATTAGAAAGAAAATTGCTTTACGGGAGAATTCGGAAGTCAGTCCTGAGGAGATAGATGGCACACTTGCTATGCTCAGGGGACTGAATATCTTTTCGCGTGTAGAATACAGACAGTCTAACGAGGAACCTTATGACCTGGTATTCATGCTGGAACCCAACGAATCCAGAAGAATCAGTGTAGGTGCACGTTTTGATACGCAGGATCTGGCAAGCGTCATTGCTCAGATATCCAACAACCAGCAGTTTTCTACCCGTCATCACTATGCCTTTACAGGACGCATTTCCCGTAATCCATATCTGGAAATGAAATATGCCTATGGCAACCTTTTCGGAGCGAAAATTGGCATTTCCTATCGTATGGCTCATTATGATTTCGACCTTTATGCGGACAAGCATAAGTTGGATGCCCTGGAGTTTCTTTCGCATTCTTTCGCTGGATTCTATACCCGCGATATCGGTAATTTCAGATTGAAATCGGGAGTGCAGTTTGATTATTATCATTATCATTCTGATATGTTCGAACGCGACGGAAGCATCCAGACACGTTCGTCAGACCATTTTCTGAACTACTTTGCATCTGTTGTGATGGATACTTACGACCGCCGCTATTTCCCGACCCGTGGCAGCCGCATTCAGGTTCAGGGCATTCTGCATACGGATGACGGAATACATTATGCCGATGGTAATCCTTTTGGCGAGGCTGCTTTTCAAGGAGAATGTGCCGTACGTCTCAATTCCAGATTCTATCTGCTTCCTAAGCTCAAGAGCCGCTTCTTGTTTGGAAGTTCCGTACCAGCCATTTATCAGAATTATGCAGGTGGAGCAGCTGATGGTTACTATCTGCCTTGGCAGGTGGCATGGGAGAGTGCGCAGCATGTTCATCTGCTGGAGCGCAATGTGGTGACAGGTCAGCTAGGTTTCCGTTATCGGGTAAAAGGAAAGTTCTATCTTACTGCCTTGGGAGAGTATGGCAAGGAAGCCCGCAAGTTTTCTCATATTCTCATCGGTGATGATTTGTGGGGAGGAGCCTTGCGGGCATCCTATGATTTCGTATTGGGTCCGGTAAGCATTCAGGCTAATTATTCTAGCTTGGGTAAGAATGTAGGATTCTATATCAATGCAGGATTCGTATTCTGATTTCCTTAATTGCTGCCCATATAATAAATAAGGTGGGGTTTCTCTTTGCCGAACAAGAATAAATCATTACCTTTGCAGCTGTTTAGAAAACATATAGAATGTATTTTGCAATCTTGAATTTTAGAATATAATAAATAAAAAGAGAGAATCAGATGAAACTGAGATTTTTGAAATTGATGCTGCTGCTCTTCATCCTGCCATTGCAGATGCTGGCGGCAGAACTGGGCGTGGCTGGTAAACAACTGGCTGCATTGCCTGGAGTAAGTAACGTGGAAACGCTGAAAAGTACGCATTTCCCGGAAAAGTATGTGTTCTTTATCAGGCAACAGCTCGATGCCAAGGATGCATCCAAGGGCTATTTCGAACAGAGGGTGGTGCTCTGCCATAGAGGATTCGACCGTCCTACCGTGCTCGTGACAGAAGGATATAATGCCAACTATGCGCTGCGCGAAGGATATATTGAAGAACTTTCCAAACTCTTCGATACGAATATCATTACCGTAGAGTATCGTTATTTCGACAAGTCGATGCCTAGTCCTTGCAACTGGGATTATCTTACCGTTGAGAATTCGCTCTATGACCTGCATCATGTAAACCAGACTCTGCATGCGATGTACAAGGGAAAATGGATTGCTACTGGCATCAGCAAGGGCGGACAGACTACGATGTTCTACCGTTCTTACTTCCCTGATGATGTAGATATTTCTGTGCCATACGTAGCTCCGCTCAACAAGGGTGTGGAGGATGGACGACATGAGAAGTTCCTGCAATATCAGGTATCAACCAAGGAAAACCGACAGAAGGTGCTCGATTTCCAGTTGCTCCTCTTCAAGCGAAAGGCTGCGTTGCTGCCAATGTTCGAGAAATATTGCAACGATAAGAAATATGTATTCAATGCTCCGCTGGCAGAGATTTTTGATTACTCTGTATTCGAATACGCCTTTGCTTTCTGGCAGTGGGGAGAAGACATCAACAAGATTCCTGCAAGAGAGGCAGATGACAAGACGGTGTTTGATTACTGGATTAATATGTGTGAGCCTGACTATTTCACCAATTATAATGCCACAGCCTCGTTTGATGTGCAGGCAGCCCGGGAGTTGGGTTATTACGGCTATTATACCAAACCATTCAAGAAATATCTCAGTATCAAGACAGCTAAGGGTTATCTGAAGAAACTGATGGTGCCAAAGGGGGCAGAAAACGTGAAGTTCTCGCCAGCACTCTATAATCATACGGTAGAGTTCCTGACCAAGAATGATCCGAAGATGGTTTATATTTATGGCGATATCGACCCATGGGGAGCTTCGGGCATTTATGGCTTGCCTTTCACCAAGAACAAGAAGAACCTGCATGTTTATATGTGTCATGGCGGTTCGCACAAAACTCGCATCTTGTCGTTCCCTGAGCCTACAAGACAGGAAATCATCAGTCTGATAGGTAGTTGGCTGAAGGAATAATGCTTCCATGAACCAATCATAATGGATAAAATGAAAGATTTTTTCAAAAAATATCCATAAAAATTTGGTGGTTTCAGAAAAATGTATTACCTTTGCACTCGCTTTTGAAAACAAAGCTTTTAGCAGAGGCACCCTTAGCTCAGTTGGTAGAGCAACTGACTCTTAATCAGTGGGTCTAGGGTTCGAATCCCTAAGGGTGTACAAAAAACTCCGAAGAATCAATCTTGGTTCTTCGGAGTTTTTTTTATGTATGTCCGGTATGAGGTAACCACGGCTCCGTGAATGTTGGTGATATATCACAAATTTGCAGAATTTGAGAAAAAATAAGTAAGATAGTCTTGCTTTTTCTGTTTTTTATAGTATCTTTGCAACCGATGAATAGAATAGACTTGACACAAGGTAGCATTTGGGGGAATATCACGACCTTTTTGTTACCTTATATTCTGGCTTATTTCCTACAGATTCTCTATGGTTTGGCCGATCTTTTCGTGATAGGTAGATATTGTGGTGTAGAAAGTACTACGGCAGTATCTAATGGTGCGCAGGTAATGTATTTTGTTACTTGCGTAGTCATTGGTCTGGCTATGGGTACTACTGTGAATACGGCTCATGCCATCGGTGCAAAGGATCAGCGCCGGGCTTCCCGGGTTATTGGTAATACTGCTACCATGTTCTTTACCTTGAGTATATTGCTGGCGCTGGTGTTGCTTTGTTGCCGTGATGGTATTGTCAGGCTGATGGATACGCCACCTGAGGCTGTGGAAGGTACCCGTGATTATCTCATGGTATGCTTTATCGGCATTCCGTTCATCATGGCATATAATGTGATAGCTTCAATCTTTCGTGGGTTGGGCGATTCGAAGAGTCCGATGTATTTCGTTGCTGTAGCCTGTGTGGTGAACATCCTTCTCGACTTTTTCTTTATCGGATATCTGGGGTGGGGAGCCCGAGGTGCGGCATTGGGTACTACCTTGTCGCAAATGTTCAGTGTGATGGTAGCCCTCCTTGCTATCAGGCGTCATCGTGAGGTATTTGATGTTCACAGACATGATTTCCGTCCGAACCGTCAGACGGTAAAAAGTATTCTGAAGATAGGCTTCCCGATAGCTATGCAGGATGGTTTCATCCAGTTGGGCTTTCTTGCCATTGCCGTAATTGCCAATGGACGAGGCGTGTATGATGCCGGTGCTGTGGGCATCGTAGAGAAGTTTATCGGTCTGGTTTTTATTCTTCCTTCTGCTATGCTGTCTACCGTTTCAGCCATCTGTTCCCAAAACTATGGTGCAGGCAATGTAGACCGTGTGCTTAAAACTTTGCGCTGTTCGCTTGTCATCATCTTTGGTTATGGCATTCTGATGATTGCCGTTTGGGAGATTTTCCCGGAGGTGGCAGTGGGTATCTTTACCGATGATCCTGTTGTAGTAGAAAAAGGAGCCGTTTATCTGCAGGGATATATTTATGATTGCCTTTTTGCCGGCATTCACTTTTGCTTCTCAGGCTTGTTTACAGCCTGCGGCTATTCCATCATCTCTTTTGTTTATAATTTCCTGTCGGTCATCCTGGTAAGAATTCCGTTGGCTTATCTTGCCTCAGAGATGTATCCGGATACGCTCTATCCTATGGGTATCACGACGTGGTTCGGTTCGCTGTTCTCTGTTATTATCTGTGTGGTTGTATACCGCTGGATGGTCAAGCATCATAAGTTCAGTCATTCCATCGTTGCTTCCTGATAAAGGCAGGATTATTCTTTTAACAGCTGTTTTCTGAAAGCACTAGGAGACATTCCCGTCTTTTGTCTGAAGAGGCGGGCGAAATGGTTGGGATAGCTGAAGCCCACTTCTTTGCAGGTGCCGTAGCTGCGGCTCTTTATGTTGCCGGTGATGGCCCATGAAACAGGATAAAACATGTATCAGAAGCAATAATTTTGCCAACTGCCACAACGAATTTGGGTCAACTGCCACAACGAAATTGAGTCAACTGCCACAGCGGAATTGGGTCAACTGCCACAACGAAAATACGCCAACTGCCACAACAAAAATGCGCCAACTGCCACAATAGAATAGAAAAGCAACAAAGTTTAACCATTTTATTTACTTGATATTCAATAAAATATATTATTTTTGCATCAGAAATTAAAAATGAGATTTTATGAAAGAATATAAAGCAAGAATTGCAGATAAAATATTGGCAGAAAAACTGGATGCGATGGGAGCTGTTTTGATAGAAGGTCCTAAGTATTGCGGTAAGACTACTCTAGCCAGCCAACAGGCTAAAAGTATTCTGTCTATGTCTGATCCGGATACCATGGAGCAGAACATAGCCATGGCCAATACCAATATCAAACTGTTGCTTCGGGGTGAAACGCCACGATTGATAGATGAATGGCAAATAGCACCAAAGTTCTGGGATGCCGTGAGAAATGAAGTGGATAAGCGTGATGATGATGGGCAGTTCATACTAACCGGGTCTGCTGTGCCACCTAGTTATGATGAAATCTTTCATTCGGGAACGGGGCGTTTTGCCTGGCTCAAACTCCGAACAATGAGTTTGTGGGAATCAGGAGATTCTACAGGAGAGGTGAGCCTTGCCAAATTGTTTGCAACCGACAGGACGGATTACTTCGTAGAAGGAATCAACCCAATCGACTTGGAGCATCTGGCATATTTGACTTGTCGGGGTGGCTGGCCGAAAGCCTTGGATAAGAAAAGCAAACAAGCAGCTTTACAGCAGGCCATTGAGTATTTTGAGGCAGTAACCAGATTCGATGTGTCCCGTGTAGATGGAGTCAACCGTGATAGTGAATTAGCACGGAGGATTATGCGTTCGTATGCGAGAAATCAGGGAAGTCAGGCTACAGCAGGTACCATTTTGGCAGATATTGCCAACAATGAGAGTACTGAGGTTAGTGAGAATACCATCTATTCCTATATCAAGGCTTTGAAGAAGATATTTGTGATAGAGGATTCTACAGCCTGGAACCCGAATATGAGAAGCAAGTCGGCGATACGTACTTCTGATACCAGATATTTTACCGACCCTTCGATTGCAACGGCAGCTTTGGGAATGGGACCGGATGATTTGATCAATGATTTGAGTACGTTTGGCTTATTCTTTGAAACCTTGTGTGTGCGTGATTTGAGAGTCTATGCCGATGCATTAGGCGGCTCCGTTTATCATTTTCGTGATAAAAATGGTCTGGAGTGTGATGCTGTGGTTCATCTTCGTAATGGTAAGTATGGATTGATAGAGGTGAAGCTGGGTGGCGACAAGCTCATAGAGGAGGGCGCAAGAAACCTGGTGACATTGGAAAGTAAAATCGATACCGATAAGATGAAGTCCCCATCTTTCAAAATGGTGCTGACCGGTGTCGGTAAATATGCCTACCAGCGTCCGCAGGACGGTGTATATGTTGTGCCGATAGGGTGCTTGAGAGATTAGAAATCTATTTCTTGTTTCCTTTCTCTATTAATGGTACGTTATGATATTGACTATAGATAATAGTTATTAGATATGGATAAAAGTAACCATTCTGTCATATTGATAAATCGTCAGATAATCAGATAAAAAGATGGCAGAGTGGTTACGTTTGTTTTTATTTGCTTCCCTTACTACGATTGCATTGTCGGCAAAGCATTTGGCAATTTTTGATGTCGGTTCTTCCACCTTCTCGCCAAGGCTTGATGTGATCGCCCTCCATTAATTCAAAGTCAAACTCTTTGCCACAGATGGCACATTTATGGTTCTGTTTTTCCCATATTGCCTTCTTAACCTTATCCTTGAAAGTCCGAAGGTCCAGATAACGTTCATCGCCAGTTAACACGTAAGGAATAATACCATTCGGTTTCTGAATCTCATCATCACCGATAAGATCTGAGATTCTTGCCTCCAACGCCTTGATATCCAATGGCTGTTCATGATACTTGTCATAAAACAAAGCCCAATCCACTCCCTTCATGATGATTTTGAATTTCTTCATATTGAAAGTAGATATAGCCCAATTCAGTACGTTTTGAAAATAAGTCCAAAGAGGAATGGCATTCTTATCATGTTGATGAACAGCCATATAACCAACGGCACTTTGTGGCTTTCCATTGCGAGTTTCATGATCAGCCATCCACTCTAAAGCCTTTTTGAAAAAGTCTTGGCGAATAGGTGAACCATTTATCAAATCCTTACCTAGGTTATAAGCTCCGCATTTGCTTTTGGAGAAATGATGTTTTGCATCACTAACAAAAGGTCCTGCATAAACTGCATTGCGGATTTCCTGCTCATTCAATGGCTTACCAGCAATATTGATGGTTTTGAACCATTCCAGTTTTTCTGACTCCTTGCCTTCGCAAACATATACAGTCAGCTTATAGTCGAGAATCTTCTTCTGAATATCAGTTGTTTGATTAAAGAAATTCTTAAAATCTAAAGCAAACAATCCTGCTACGTACTCACAAAGCGAAAGTGTGCGTTGCTGTCCGTCCATTACTTCATAAGGGCATTCTGCATCATCACTTCTCTTCACCCAATACATCACATTGAGTGGATAATCATTTAGTACGGTGTGGATGACGGCACGCTGTTCGGCTTCGTTATAGATGAACTCTCGTTGATAAGGTGGACGTATATCCAAAAGACCATTATAGCCACGTACTCCTTGTTCTTCATTGTTGATGTAACCCTTGGTTATCTCGCCCACGGTTACTTCCAGTTGTTTAATTGTCATCATAATATTTGTGGATGTTTGTTACGGATGATGATTCTTTCAAATTTGCGACAAAGTTGTCCATGTTCTCGAACATAGAAACGAGGACCGCCATTTAGCTTACCCAGTTCCTTTTTGATAATATTCATGTCTGCCAATTCTAGGCTATGTCCGATAATCTCAAATTGATTTGGACAGTATTTATCTAAAAAGGTAATAGGAACTCCCATAAGACCTGTATAATCAAAAGGAATATCTGCAGTTTTACTGACATCAATGGCTTGATAATTTACATACGAAGGGTATTCTTCAGGCGAATATCTGCATACCAGATCTATTTCTTCATTTCTCTTTGATATATCTAAATTAGTAAACCATCTTACACCTTTCACCCTAATATAGCGCTTGCCATCTGAATCTACGCCGCATCCTGATGCATTCAAAGGATAATCATCAGGAACGAAAAATTTCCTATCTCCACTTGATATGCTTAAGCCTATCCACATCTTGTTATTCATAATGTATGGAAAGACTTCTTTGTAAGAAACAGAATTGATGTTTCCTATTATCAGGAACTTCTTATCATATTTCATCAACTGCCCAATATACTCTCGGAACAAAGAGAATGGAGGATTTGTAACTACGATATCTGCTTCTTTTAGGAGTTCAATGCATTCGTTAGAACGGAAGTCTCCAGTCTGCAATATCGACATCACGTTCTTGTCGTTCTCCAAAAGATAACGAACATCCGATAGGTCAACAGCCCCATCTCCGTTTTCATCTTTTACTTCCGTAATCTCCACCTTGTAGGCAATTTTCTTTGGTTCTTCATCGCCAAAGCCTTCAAAATGGAGCATGAGTTCATTGCCCGTTACTGGAGAACCATTATAACAGGTACAGATAAGTTTCTTCAAACCCAACTGGTTGAAGCGAAGAGCAAAATACTTAAAGAAGTTGCTTTCGTAGGGATCATCACAATTACAGAGCACTACCTTCCCGCGGAAGTGCTGCCAATAATGCTGCAATTCTCGCTCAATATCAGAAAGTTGAGTATAGAACTCATCCTTCTTCGCCACCTTAGCGGCATTCAGATTTTTGTTTGCCATATACTTTTGATTGATAGTTATAAGACAAGACATCTGCAAACAACTATCAATCCGCTAAGACGCAAAAAGGGCGTGATGCCTCTTATCGCGTTTAGCACGGGGCGGCGTCGGATGGAACCCCAGATCTACCATAAGAATGCATCACGCCTATAGCGTGCTTGCATTGCTTTACCTGGTAGATAAGGGGCTTCATACGAAACGTATATATACGAGCCACCTATCACATATTATTTCCGTGCTTGTTATTCCAAATGAGTTTCCGACGCTCTTGGCTAAACGCGAAATAATAGCGAATGCTTTTTTTATCAACGATGTCTTGGAAAAGGCTTCCGCCTAATCCATCGGCAAAGGTACAAAGAATAATTGAGATTATTGTAAGTTTCTCTGAAAAGTTTTCGAGAAAAGCGTTTTCAATCTCTTCCGCACTTTATTATCTTCTCCTGAACTCATAAAAAGCTCAATAAATTCTTTAAAAGTGTAGAGTTTTGTTCTTTCCTATAGTTTAAAAAATGTTATTTTGTTTTTTATAGTCAAGAAAAAGTAGTAACTTTGAAGAAAATTTTAAATTGTTTTGATTATGTGTATAAGCATTAATGAATTTCGCGTTTTGCGAACATTGTCAGATGGTGAGCAACATGATAAAGCTCCAAAAGGATTAACTGATGCTCAGTTCTGTATTGCAGTACAATTGCTCAAACAGAAAAATTTGATATATGCTGCTTTTGAGGAAGGAGGAAAGGTTGTTTCTTCTCAGATTAAGATGGCCGGACGTGCTGTATTGGATGATTTAAAAGACCTAGAAAAGTCAATCCTTAATCATGTCCTTTGTGCAAGAAATATACGAGAATGTGACTACAAAATTCTTCTCGATTTAAAAAATAATGGTTCTAATGCTTTTTCCAAAGAAATTAAGGATGATTCCACTTTTTTTGAAAGATTATCCAGTTTGAGGCGAAATAAATGGATTGCAGTAAAATTCAATTATTACAGTTTGTCAGATAAAGGTTTCGAACTTCTTGAGGCAATAGAATATGAGGTTAATGAAGCTTTATCGAAGAAAAGTATTCAAGTGCCTGGTTTTATAGAGCCAGATGCAGATATACAGGATAGTTTTGCGGATTCAGCAAATCAAGTAGAGCTGAAAAGCAAAACACAATCAGATAAAACTTCTGATATATGTATTAAGGAAGGACGTTTGTCTGGTTTCATGAAAGTTATAAAAGCAATGTGTGATGCTAATTATTTTGAGAAAAAAGATGGTGGCAAAGTTAATCAGGGTGATGTAATGGATCTGATGAGTGAAGCTTTTCATTCCGACCAATTGAACGGCAAAAATTATTCTTCTCTTTTAAATAAATCCGCTAAGGCTCAAAAAAATACCTATTTAAAAACTTTCGAGGAGTTGGAAGATAAAGCAGAAACCTATTATGAGGCTTGTCATGATAGAGCAAACAATAAATATTGAGTTTTTTAAACTCTTTAAAGTAGTTGAAGAACAGGCTGAAAGCTAAAAAAGCTGAGCCTATATACAATTAGTAATGTGTCCTATAATTATAGGGCGCATTATTATTATGTTGAAATGATCTAGAACGCTGCCCAGGACTAGAAGTTGCTGCCAGTTCTGGGCGTATGGAAGTTATAGGAAATCTACTATTAAAGTTTAATTTATTTTAAATTTTTGGTAAGGTTTTGGTAAGGTGCTTGCAACCTTACCAAGGCCTGTTGTAATTTTGCCGGCGAGATTTAGTTCTCGTCGGCTTTTTGTGTATTCAATAAATGAAGACAGATAGAGTTGGCAAAATGGAAATCTCTAGGGCTTATTGGATATCGTCCGTTGTATTCTTTAAGTCCAGCAGACAGACAAGCATCCTGACCCTGAAGCTTGAGGACTTGACTATCTGAATGCAAATTGCTTCATAGACGGAAGGATTAATACCAAGATAAAAAATGAAAAAGGTATTAACTATAGGAGAAATCCTCAATGAGTATTTACTCCACAGCAACGCCCCTCTGGCTGCGGCTTATCGCAAGCACGTGCAGGAGATGATGGCAAGTAAGGGATCTGTTGTTCATATCAAGAAAGGAGGACTGTATGATTAACATTGATTCTAAGCAGAAGTTAGATGAGTTCATGGCTCAGGAAGCCCAGCAGCAGACTGAATCCCAGAAACAGGCTCAGGCTCTTGCTTCAGGGGCTGCTCAGCAGCGAGATAAGCCTAGCTTTGTCAATGTGTCTCCTTTCAATGAGTGTCTGGAAGAAGGACGGAAGATGGATCCACCGAAGGAACTTTGTCCACATATTCTGGTGGAGCATGAGACTACGATTCTCTTTAGCGGTCCAGGTGTGGGAAAAACAGCCCTCGCCACGCAGATAGCTTTTGAGTTGGCTGGACAGGGAATGCGGGCGCTTATTGTCAACTTTGAGCTTTCGAAGCAGCAATTGGCTTTGAGATATCCCAACAAGGAGTTTCCTAATACGCTCTACCACGCTAGCATCGATTATACCAAGATGCACGATGTTACTGACCAGAACCTGATTCTTTCTGAGATTGAGCGACTGGCCGTGGAACTGAATATAGAGTTGATAATCATAGATAACTTTACCAATCTCTGTATCAATTCTAAGGAGGCTGCTGAAGCCGGAAACATCATGTTGAAACTGGTAGCTATGCGTTTGACTCACAACTGGACCATGCTTATCCTTGCCCATACGCCTAAGCGTAAGCAGGGCGATCCACTTACAATAGACGACCTGGCTGGTAGCAAGCTTCTCAGTAACCTTGCCGATAACGTAATTGGTTTCAACAAATCGAAGAAGGACAAGAACATGCGCTACCTCATTCAGCTGAAGTATCGTTCTCTCCCAATCGAACTTGATTTCAAGAACGTGCAGGAACTTACGTTGACCAGTTCTGACGGATGGCTCCATTTTGAATATGGAGGCTATGATGAAGAACGGGCACATCTGCCAAGATCAAGAGATGAGAAGGCTGAACTGGAGCGTGACATCGTGAAGGAACTCAAGCAGCCTAATGGTTCTTCTTATCGGGAAATTGCTGACAAACTGGGTACCAGTTTGAGTATGGTTCAGCGTGTTGCCAAGAGCAATAACTTGAACAGAAAAGGCAAGTAAGCCTTACAAGAAGTAAGTATTTGTATCAGGGATGTATCATTCCGATTTTTGATACAAAATGATACTTAATTAATTGATATAAATATAGTTAAGCTGTATCATGAGTGATACAGCTGCTGTATCTGATACAAAGGGAATGTATCATCTTTGATACATAATAACCTTCTGGATATCAATAGGTTAATGATTGTTTTGTATCGATTCGGAAATGATACACTCTGATACTTTTTTTTATCATTAAATTTCAGAAAAAATGAAAAATGATATAAGATTTATTTTGGAGCGCTATCATGCCGGTGGAGCCAATCGCTATGTCTGCCCTCAATGCGGACGCAAGAAGTGCTTTACACGATATGTAGACCTGGAAACGGGCGAGTATGTGGCTGACGACTGTGGTAAATGCGACCATACGGCATCGTGTGGCTATCATTATCCACCGCGTCAATACTTCCATGATCATCCGGAACTTAGCTGCAGGGAAGATTACCAGGCGGAATATGTAAACGGTAAACCCTTGCTGGGATTGGGAAACAGGAGACAGAACTCAGATAACGCCCTGAACGTTCATAAGAACAGACTGATGACGCAACCTCAGGATAGGCGACAGACCGAGTTCTTCAGCCCCGAATGGGTACAGAAGGCGATGCTGAGATCGAGTGCTTTCAGCATGTGGCTTGAAGGCCTGAATGTCGGTGGTGATGCCCGGCAGGTGCTAGCCGATTATTGTGTGGGAGGTACTGCCCGAGACGTCGTTGTGCAGGGGGTGAATTATGGCAGGGCAGTGGTGTTCTGGCTAATAGACGAACAGCAGCGGGTGCATGATGCCAAGCTGATGGCCTATCGCAATGACGGTCATCGGGTACAGGGATGGGCCAATACCATGCGTTCTATCTGCGAACGTTCTCATGTCGGACCGCAACTTCAGAATACAGAAAAGGTGCTCTTTGGACAGCATCTGCTTCCCCGCTATCCCGATAAGACGGTATGCATCGTGGAGAGTGAAAAGACATCGCTTATCTGTGCCTGCCGCTATCCACAGTTCCTGTGGCTGGCAACGGGCGGATGTGGCAATCTGCAGACCGATAAGCTGCTCCCCTTGCAGCATCGAAGACTCGTGGTTTATCCCGACAGCGGAGAGTATGACAAGTGGAAGGAGCAGATGGCTAAGAGCGGATGCCGGGATTATAGGGTAGTGGACTTCATGGAGCAGTTTGAGGCGAACACCGATATTGCCGATATCCTGTTGGGTGAGGCTCAACAGAAACCCGAAATCCTGCTGCCACCTCCTTCTGATGTCTGCCCTTTCTAAACATAAGGTTTACGCTCCGTAAGTATCATCTTTACGAGGCGTAAGTATGGGGGTAATAATTTTATTCATTGTGTAATTTCAAAAGATTGATAATATGACAGAATTTAAAGTCAGAGCCTATGGCAAGTCAGAGCTTGCCTGGCTTTATTTTCCAACAGCCAATTCGGCTCATACGGCTGTGAATCATTTGATGGCTTGGGTACGTCGCAACCCGGATCTCGTAAATGGGCTCCATAAGTTAGGCTATCGTAAGTCGGCCAAGTTTTTCACTCCTAAGGAGGTGGATCTTATCATTGAATACCTGGGTGAACCATAAAAAATCCTTATAAAGTATGCTATCTCACGCAACGTATGCTATCGTCTGAATGACCTTTCAAAATGTTGTATCTTTGCTATGTAAACCAAAGGGGTTTACTCGATGAAACTTTCTGACGGACAAGGCGATGGATCCTATGCCTTTGAAGGAAAATAGAGATGTGGATTTGACAGTAATTAACTCAAAATTTTGAAAGGTATGATTAAGTACGTTTTGAAGCAGAACAAGAACAAGAAGAGTCTTGCTTTTGGTAAGTGGTATGCTTTCCCTGTGGTAGAAGAGACGATGGATTTGGCAGAACTTGCCAAGCACATGGAGGAGCACAATACGGGATTCACTGAGGCGATGTGCCTGGGTATGATGACTGCCATGGTGAAGTGTATCAAGGAGCAGCTCCTGGCTGGTAAGAATGTGAAGATTGACAACCTTGCCATCTTCAGCGTGGGTATCCGCAATAAGGAGGGAGCCAAGACTGAGGCTGAATTTACTGCGGCAAACAATATTGCCGGTGTGAAACTCAGAGCTCGTGCTACCGGTACCTTGAGCAATGCTAACCTTAACAGTTCTGCCAGTGTGAAGAAGGCTAGTGTTGTGAGTAGTGCTTCAACCAGTGAAGGTGGTAATACTCCATCGGGTGGCAATTCCCAAACAGGTGACAGTTCTTCAGACAATAATGGCACCGATGTTGGCTTATAATACAAATTCCTATTTATAAGTTGATAATTAAGTATGAAAAATCCCTCGTCCGATTCTTTTCGAACGAGGGATTTTACATTATTCTTTTGTTTTCTTTCTTCCTTAAAATAAGGAATTTACTTCTTCTTGGTCAGCACATAGTGCTTAGCCATGGCGCCTTCAGGTTCAGTACCGAGAGAGTCGGTCATGATGAGACTGTTGGCATCCTTCACCTTGAAGTAAGAAGTCTCACCGCTTGATGGGCGGGTGATTTCCACTACGTTGTTTGCCAGAACCTTGAAGATACCGCTTGCTTCGTCGTGACCGTCCTTGCGCTCCAGATAGTCAGCTGAGTACTGGTATGTACTGTCGGCATTAAGCGTCAATACAGTCTTGATTCCCGGGCAGTCGGCAGCAGGGAGAGTACCCTCGTAAGTGCCTGCGATAGAATCGAGAACCACATCGTTCGAATTGAGCGAATCTTTTTCTGCATAGCTGAGGCTATCCTGGTCAGCCTCCTTATTATTTGTCTTCTTGCCATTGCAAGAGACAACAGACAATGCAGCGATAACGGCTGCAGTCAAAACTAATTTCTTTTTCATACTATACTGCTTTTTTAAGTGAATACTTATTTTATTGAATACATCCCTTCTGGGTTTATAGAATGCTTCCTTTAAGAGTCCTTCTCCTGGGGATGAATTCTTTTCGCAAAAGTACGCTTTTATCTGTTACGAGCAAACTTTTTGCATAGAATTTATAGAATATTATACTATTTTCTCAATTGATGAT
>ENA-ORNT01001578-ORNT01001578.1-human-gut-metagenome-genome-assembly--contig:-NODE-1578-length-15100-cov-7.734862_pt1 | contig 15100 bp, 7 predicted proteins | sample MGYA00242120_ERZ509032 | MGnify/ENA primary metagenome ERZ509032 (study PRJEB26280, sample SAMEA2338729) | human gut metagenome | biome: human gut; feature: human-associated habitat; material: faeces...
GACCCACGACGGTACCGCCACGATGGACTGGATGGCTCAGGAACAGGAGCGTGGTATCACCATCACCTCCGCTGCCACCACCTGCTACTGGAAGGGCAGCAAGAATCAGTTCCCGCAGACCCGCCTGAACATCATCGACACCCCGGGCCACGTCGACTTCACCGTTGAGGTCGAGCGCTCCCTGCGCGTTCTGGACGGCTCTGTGACCGTTCTCTGCGCCAAGGGCGGCGTTGAGCCCCAGTCTGAGACTGTGTGGCGTCAGGCCGATAACTACAAGGTCCCCCGCATGATCTACGTCAACAAGATGGATATCATGGGCGCGGACTTCTACAACGTTCTGCACATGATCCACGACCGTCTCAAGTGCAACGCTGTCCCCATCCAGCTGCCGATCGGCTCTGAAGATACCTTTAAGGGCATCATCGACCTGGTGGAGATGGACGCTGATATCTACTACGACGAGCTCGGCAAGGACATGCGCGTCGAGGAGATCCCCGAGGACATGCTCGAGCTCGCTCAGGAGTATCGCACCAAGCTCATTGACGCTTGCGCTGACCTGAACGACGAGATCATGGAGCTGGCGCTCGAAGAGAAGCCCGTTCCTCAGGACCTCATCCGCAAGACCATCCGTCAGGCCACCATCGACAATAAGATGGTTCCTGTCACCTGCGGTACCTCTTACAAGAACAAGGGCGTTCAGAAGCTGCTGGACGCGATCGTCGACTACATGCCGTCCCCCGTGGATATCCCCGCGATCGACGGTGTGAACCCCGATACCGGTGAGGAAGATGTCCGTCACGCGGACGATAACGCTCCGTTCTCCGGTCTCGCGTTCAAGATCGCGACCGACCCGTTCGTCGGCCGTCTGTCCTTCGTTCGCGTGTACTCCGGTATTCTGAATACCGGTACCGCCGTTCTCAACTCCACCAAGCATCAGAGAGAGCGCATCGGCCGCATCCTGCAGATGCACGCCAACCACCGCGAGGATATCGAGTGCTGCTACGCCGGCGACATCTGCGCCGTCATCGGCCTCAAGAACACCACCACCGGTGATACGCTCTGCGATGAAAAGGCTCCGATCATCCTGGAGTCCATGGAATTCCCCGAGCCCGTGATCCGCGTTGCCATCGAGCCCAAGACCAAGGCCGGTCAGGAGAAGATGGGCATCGCGCTGATGAAGCTGGCTGAGGAAGACCCGACCTTCAAGACCTACACCGATGAAGAGACCGGTCAGACCATCATCGCCGGTATGGGTGAGCTCCATCTGGAGATCATTGTCGACCGCCTGCTCCGTGAGTACAAGGTCGAGGCGAATGTCGGCGCTCCTCAGGTCGCCTACAAGGAGACCATCACCAAGGCTGTCGATCAGGATACCAAGTACGCCCGTCAGAGCGGTGGTAAGGGTCAGTACGGTCACGTCAAGATCCATGTCGAGCCCAACGAGTCCGGCAAGGGTTACGAGTTTGTCAACGCCCTCGTCGGCGGCGCGATCCCCAAGGAATACGTTCCCGCGATCGATGCCGGTATTCAGGGCGCCATGCTCTCCGGTGTTCTCGCCGGTTATCCGGTCGTCGATGTCAAGGTCACGCTGTACGATGGTTCTTATCATGAGGTCGACTCCTCTGAAATGGCGTTCAAGATCGCCGGCTCCATGGCCTTCAAGGAGGCCTGCCAGAAGGCCGGCCCGACGCTGCTCGAGCCGATCATGAAGGTCTGCGTCATCGTCCCCGACGAGTACATGGGCGACGTGATCGGCGACCTCAACTCCCGCCGTGGTCAGATCCAGGGCTTCGAGGCCCGCAGCGGCGCGCAGCAGATCGACGCTTTCGTTCCTCTGGCTGAGATGTTCGGCTACGCGACTGACCTCCGCTCCTGCACGCAGGGTCGTGGCCAGTACACGATGGAGCCCGCGCATTATATCGAGATCCCGAAGAACATTCAGGAGAAGATCATCAACCAGCGCACGAACCGCGCCTGATAAAAAGGTATTGCAAAATACCGCGTTTTACGGTAAAATACCGGTGTATGTAAATGACACCGGCAAACAACGAAATTTTTTCATAGGAGGATCACTCTAATGGCTAAGCAGAAATTCGAGCGTACCAAGCCCCACGTAAACATTGGTACCATCGGTCATATCGACCATGGTAAGACCACCCTGACCGCCGCGATCACCAAGTTCCTCGCCATGCAGGGCGGTGCTGACTACACCGATTACAGCTCCATCGATAAGGCTCCGGAAGAGCGCGAGCGTGGTATCACCATCAACACCGCTCACGTTGAGTATGAGACCGAGAAGCGTCACTATGCTCACGTTGACTGCCCGGGCCACGCCGACTATGTGAAGAACATGGTTACTGGTGCTGCTCAGATGGACGGTGCTATCCTCGTTGTTGCCGCTACCGACGGTCCTATGCCCCAGACACGTGAGCACGTGCTGTTGGCTCGCCAGGTAAACGTGCCGCGCTTGGTCGTTTTCCTGAACAAGTGTGACCTCGTTGATGACGAGGAGATGCTTGACCTCGTCGAGATGGAGGTTCGTGAGATCCTCGAGCAGTACGGTTATGAGGAGGATACTCCTATTATTCGTGGCTCTGCACTCGGTGCTCTCAATGGTGTCGACAAGTGGGTTGACAAGGTTGTCGAGCTGATGGATACTGTTGATGAGTGGATCGAGGAGCCGATGCGTGAGGTCGATAAGCCCTTCTTGATGCCGGTCGAGGATGTGTTCTCTATCACGGGTCGTGGTACTGTTGCTACGGGTCGTATCGAGACTGGTAAGTGCCACATCGGTGATGAGGTTCAGCTGCTCGGTCTTGGTGAGGACAAGAAGTCTGTCATCACGGGTGTCGAGATGTTCCGCAAGACTCTGCCCGAGGGTGAGGCTGGTGATAACGTCGGTCTGCTCCTCCGTGGTATCGATAAGAACGAGGTGAAGCGTGGTATGGTGGTTGTCCACCCGGGTGCTATCACTCCGCACGATCACTTCAAGGCTTCCATCTACGTTTTGAAGAAGGAAGAGGGTGGCCGTCACACTCCGTTCGGCAACAAGTATCGTCCTCAGTTCTATCTCCGCACGATGGACTGCACGGGTGAGATCAAGCTCCCCGAGGGTGTTGACATGGTGATGCCTGGTGACAACGTTGAGATCGAGGTTGAGCTCATCTACAAGGTTGCTTTGAACGAGGGACTCCGTTTCGCTATCCGCGAGGGTGGTCGTACGGTCGGTTCAGGTCAGATCACTTCAATCCTTGACGACGTGAAGTAAATCTTCAACAGATAATAATTCCCCGCTCTTCGGGGTGGGGAATTTCTACGGGTTTAGCTCAGTTGGTAGAGCACTGGTCTCCAAAACCAGGTGTCGGGGGTTCGAGCCCTCCAACCCGTGCTAACGAATAAAACTATGTCTAAGGTATTTCAAACAATAGTAAATTCCTGCAAGGCTTGTTACGATGAACTTGCGCATAAGACTACTTGGCCAAGTCGGGCTCAGCTTACGCACAGTGCAATGATAGTTTTATCTGCTTCCCTTGTCATTGCGTTGGTTGTGTGGGCCATGGATTTTGTGTCCGAGACTGTTATGAAGTTCGTCTATCCTGGATAAAGTTTCATCAAAGAGATGGCTGGAACAGAAATGAAATGGTATGTGCTTCGCGCTATCAGTGGCAAGGAGGCAAAGGTGAAAGAATACATCGATGCTGAATTGGGACATAACGCAAAGCTGGCAGAACATGTGTCACAGGTATTGATACCTATGGAGAAGCATGCTACCGTGAGAGATGGTAAGCGGTATGTGACCGAGAGAATGAGTCTCCCTGGTTATGTCCTCGTAGAAGCCAATCTTACTCGCGAGGTAGCTGCAGCTTTGAGGTTTATGCCTAATGTTCTTGGTTTCCTTGGTGGAACTGAGCACCCTTCTCCCGTTCGCAAGGCAGAACTCAATAGACTTCTTGGCACTGTCGAGGAGTCTGAGGTCCAAGAGGCTACAGAGATGCCGTATGAGGTGGGTGAGAGTGTAAAGGTGACTGATGGACCGTTCAGTGGTTTCCACGGCATTATCGAAGAGGTGAATGCTGAGAAGCGTAAATTGAAGGTAATGGTCATGATATTCGGACGTCAGAATCCTTTGGAACTTAGTTTTATGCAAGTGGCGAAAGAAGAATAAGCATTGTTACGGATGTTGTTCTCTCTTTCCATATTGAATCATTTAATATTCACAAGAAGAAATGGCTAAAGAAGTTGCTGGATTAATCAAATTACAGATTAAAGGTGGTGCAGCGAATCCTTCTCCCCCCGTTGGTCCTGCTTTGGGTTCCAAGGGTATCAATATCATGGGATTTTGCAAGGAGTTCAATGCCCGCACCCAGAACAAGGCTGGCAAGGTGCTTCCTGTCGTAATCACTTACTACACGGATAAGTCTTTCAGCTTTGTCATCAAGACGCCTCCCGCAGCTGTGCAGTTGCTCGAAGCCGCCAAAGGCAAGAAGGGTAGCGGCGAGCCTAACCGCAAAAAGGTTGCGAGCGTGACCTGGGAACAGGTTCGCGCCATTGCTGAGGATAAGATGCCCGACCTGAATTGCTTTACCATCGAGTCAGCTATGCGTCTGATTGCTGGTACTGCTCGCAGTATGGGTATCACTGTAAAAGGGGACTTCCCTGGAGAATAAATAATAAACTTCAATTAAGATGAGTAAACTGACAAAGTATCAAAAATCAGTGGCCGACAAGATTGAAGCAGGGAAGGCATACACTTTGGATGAGGCAGCTCAGCTGATCAAGGATATGACCAAGGTCAAGTTTGATGCTTCCCTCGACATTGATGTACGTCTCGGCGTAGATCCTCGCAAGGCCAACCAGATGGTACGCGGTGTAGTTTCGCTTCCCTATGGTACTGGAAAGGTAACGCGCGTGCTTTGTCTTTGCACCCCCGATCAGGAGGCAGCTGCAAAGGAGGCTGGTGCTGATTATGTAGGTCTCGATGAGTATATTGAGAAAATCAAGGGTGGATGGACGGATGTCGATGTGATCATCACGATGCCTTCCTGCATGGGTAAGGTTGGTCCTTTGGGCCGCGTCCTCGGTCCCCGTGGTTTGATGCCTAACCCCAAGAGTGGTACTGTTACCATGGATGTTGCTACCGCCGTCAAGGAGGTCAAGCAGGGTAAGATTGATTTCAAGGTCGATAAGGCTGGTATCATTCATACTTCCATCGGTAAGGCAAGCATGTCTGCAGATCAGATTGCTGGCAATGCTCGTGAGTTCCTCTCAACGGTTGTCAAGCTGAAGCCGGCTGCTGCAAAGGGCACTTACATCAAGAGTATCTTTATGTCTTCCACCATGAGCCCGGGTGTCAGAATCGACACGAAGCAGGCAGAGTAACGCTAAAAGCAAGAAACAATGAAGAAAGAAGTAAAAGATACTATCATCACCGAGCTTGGCGAGAAGCTGAAGCAGTATCCTCATTTCTACCTCGTCGATGTGACGGGTCTGAATGCTGAGGACACGAGCAATCTTCGTCGCAAGTGCTTCAAGAGCGAGATCAAGATGGTCGTTGTGAAGAACACGCTTCTCCACAAGGCTTTCGAGGCATCAGAGGTTGATTACGAAGGTCTCTATTCTGCACTAACTGGCAATACGGCTGTCCTTTTCTCGGAAGTTGCCAACACGCCAGCCAAGCTGCTGAAGGACTACACGAAGCAGGGTATCCCTGCATTGAAGGCTGCTTACGCCGAGGAGAGCATCTTCGTAGGTGCTGACAAACTCGATGAGCTGGCAGCACTCAAGAGCAAGAACGAGCTTATCGCCGATGTTGTGGCTCTGCTGCAGTCTCCGGCAAAGAACGTTGTCTCTGCTCTCCAATCAGGTGCAAACACCATCCATGGTGTGCTGAAGACTTTAGGCGAGCGTCCTGAGTAATCACGGTTTTAATCACAAGAAAAGACCGATTTAAAGTCAAAACATTTTCATAAATTAAGAAAAAATAAAAATTAAAATAAAATGGCAGATATCAAAGCTATTGCAGAGGAGTTGGTAAACCTCACTGTGAAAGAAGTAAACGAGTTGGCAACTGTCCTGAAGGACGAGTACGGAATTGAGCCGGCTGTTGCTGTTGCTGGTCCCGCCGCCGCTGGTGCTGCTCCCGCTGAGGAGGAGAAGTCTGAGTTCAACGTAGTTCTCGCCGAGGTCGGCGCTAACAAGCTGAAGGTCGTCAAGGCCGTTAAGGAGGCTTGTGGTCTTGGCCTGAAGGAGGCTAAGGATCTCGTTGACGGTGCTCCTTCTACCCTGAAGGAGGGCTTGTCAAAGGACGAGGCTGAGAACCTGAAGAAGGCTATCGAGGCTGAGGGCGCAAAGGTTGAGCTCAAGTAATATTTGCTAATTCATTTCCAGATTTTCTGGAAAAAGCTATAATGGTTAGGATTTGCCCAGTCGGTGAGTCCTAACCATTTTATGTCTTTCTATATTTTTGGGCGTCTGCTCAATCATTGTCCTTGTGACGTATTCAATAAGATTTCAAACATTATATGGCAACAAAGATCATCAATAATCGTGTCAACTTTGCCTCTGTCAAGAATCCCTATCCTTACCCCGATTTCCTTGACGTGCAGCTGAAGTCCTTCTCAGACTTCTTGCAACTGGACACACCGCCCGAGGAGCGTAAGAATGATGGACTTTATAAGGTGTTCGCGGAAAACTTCCCTATCACGGACACGCGCAACAACTTCGTCCTTGAGTTTCTCGATTATTTCATAGACCCACCGCGTTATACCATCGCTGAGTGCCTGGAGAGGGGACTTACCTATAGTGTGCCCTTGAAGGCCAAAATGAAACTTTATTGTACGGATCCCGATCACGAGGACTTTGGCACTTTTATCCAGGATGTATTCCTGGGTACGATTCCCTATATGACGGCCAACGGTACGTTTGTCATCAATGGTGCCGAGCGTGTGGTCGTCTCCCAGCTCCATCGTTCACCGGGTGTGTTCTTCGGCCAGGGCCAGCATGCCAATGGTACGATGCTTTATAGCGCACGTATCATTCCTTTCAAGGGTTCTTGGATCGAGTTCTCTACGGATATCAACAACGTGATGTTTGCTTACATCGACCGTAAGAAGAAGTTGCCCGTCACGACGATGCTTCGTGCTATCGGTTATGAGACTGATAAGGACATTCTCCAGATCTTCGACCTCTGCGAGGACGTGAAGGTCACTAAGAAGAATTTGAAGGATGCCATTGGCCGCAAGTTGGCTGGTAATGTCATGAAGACGTGGAATGAGGATTTCGCCGACGAGGATACGGGTGAGGTTGTTTCCATCGAGCGCAACGAGATAGTCGTCGAACGTGAGACCGAGCTGACCGCCGACAATATTTACGCCATTCTCGAGAGTGGTGTGTCTTCCATCCTGCTTCATAAGGACGAGGAGATGGCCAATAAGTATTCCATCATCTTCAATACCTTACAGAAGGACCCGAGCCACTCTGAGATCGAGGCTGTCAACTACATCTATCGTCAGTTGCGCAATGCCGATGCTGCCGACGATGCCAGTGCGCGTGAGGTATTCCAGAACCTTTTCTTCTCTGACAAGCGTTATGAATTGGGCGAGGTAGGCCGCTATCGTATCAACAAGAAGCTTGGCTTGACCACCGATTCTGATGTTCGCGTCCTGACGAAGGAGGATATCATTGAGATCATCAAGTATCTCATCAAGTTGATCAACTCCAATGCGACCGTGGATGATATCGACCACCTTTCCAACCGCCGTGTCCGTACGGTGGGAGAGCAACTTGCCAACCAGTTCTCTATCGGTTTGGCTCGTATGGCCCGTACCATCCGTGAGCGCATGAACGTTCGCGACAACGAGGTGTTCCAGCCGACGGACCTCATCAACGCCAAGACCATCTCTTCTGTCATCAACTCGTTCTTCGGTACGAACCCGCTGAGCCAGTTTATGGACCAGACCAACCCCCTTGCCGAGGTGACGCACAAGCGCCGTCTCTCCGCACTGGGTCCTGGCGGTCTCTCCCGTGAGCGTGCAGGTTTCGAGGTCCGTGACGTTCACTATACCCACTATGGTCGCCTTTGCCCAATCGAGTCTCCTGAAGGCCCGAACATCGGTCTGATTTCCTCGCTCTGTCTCTATGCCAAGATCAACGACCTGGGCTTCATCGTCACGCCGTATCGCAGCGTTGTCGATAGCAAGGTTGATATGGACAACGACCACGTGGTCTATCTCACCGCTGAGGAGGAGGAGGAGAAAATCATCGGTCAGGGCAATGCCCCGCTCAAGGAGGATGGCAGTTTTATCCGCGACTACGTGAAGTGTCGTCAGGATGCCGACTATCCTGTCGTCACGCCTGATCAGGTGTCACTCATGGACGTTGCTCCGCAGCAGATCGCTTCTGTCTCGGCAGGTCTTATCCCCTTCTTGGAGCATGATGACGGTCACCGTGCACTGATGGGATGTAACATGATGCGCCAGGCCGTGCCATTGCTGCACAACGATGCGCCGATTGTCGGTACTGGTCTGGAGAAGCAGGTCTGCGAAGATTCTCGCACGATGATCACCGCCGAGGGCGAGGGTGTCATCGAGTATGTCGATGCCACGACCATTCGTATCCTCTACGACCGCTCCGAGGATGATGAGTTCGTCAGCTTCGAACCGGCACTGAAGGAGTACCGCATTCCGAAGTTCCGCCGCACGAACCAGAACATGGTCATCGACCTTCGTCCTATCTGCAACAAGGGACAGCGCGTGAAGAAGGGAGACATCCTCACCGAGGGCTACGCCACTGAGAATGGTGAGCTCGCATTGGGTCGTAACCTCCTGGTCGCCTACATGCCTTGGAAGGGTTACAACTACGAGGATGCCGTCGTTATCTCAGAGCGTATGGTGCGCGACGACGTGCTCACCTCTGTCCATGTCGATGAGTATTCTTTGGAAGTCCGCGACACGAAGCGCGGTGTGGAGGAGTTTACCAATGATATCCCCAATGTCAGCGAAGAGGCTACCAAGGACCTCGATGAGAATGGTGTGATCCGCGTCGGTGCTCGTGTGGAGCCTGGTGACATCATGATCGGTAAGATCTCCCCGAAGGGTGAGAGCGACCCGTCGCCGGAGGAGAAGTTGCTCCGCGCCATCTTTGGCGACAAGGCCGGTGACGTCAAGGATACTTCATTGAAGGCCAATCCGTCGCTCAGTGGTGTCGTCATCGACAAGAAACTCTTCTCTCGTGCAACTAAGACGACGGAGAGCAAGCGCCTGGATCGCCAGACACTGCTGAAGATCGACGAGGAGTATGAGGCCAAGAACGAGGACCTGAAGGATATTCTCGTGGAGAAGTTGCTGGAGCTGACTGAGGACATGGTTAGCCAGGGCGTAAAGGACTATTCCAATGCCGAGATCATCACCAAGGGCAACAAGTTTACGATGGCTGCGCTGAAGAACCTCGACTATGAGGGCATCCAGAGTAGCGGATGGACGGACGACGAGCACACCAACTCGCTCATCCAGCGCCTCATCATGAACTATATCCGTAAGTACAAGCAACTCGACGCAGAGATGAAGCGTCGCAAGTTTGCCATCACCATTGGCGACGAGCTGCCCTCAGGTGTGCTCCAGACCGCCAAGGTATATATTGCCAAGAAGCGTAAGATCCAGGTCGGTGATAAGCTCGCCGGTCGTCACGGTAATAAGGGTATCGTCTCCAAGGTCGTGCGCATGGAGGACATGCCGTTCCTCGAGGATGGTCGTCCCGTGGACTTGGTGCTCAACCCGATGGGTGTGCCTTCGCGTATGAACCTCGGACAGATCTTCGAGGCTATCCTCGGTGCCGCAGGAAAGCGCCTGGGCGTGAAGTTTGCCACCCCGATCTTCGACGGTGCCAAGCTGGATGACTTGAAGGAGTGGACCGACAAGGCCAGGCTCCCCAACCTCTGCTCCACCTATATCTACGATGGCGAGACGGGTGAGCGCTTCGACCAGCCGGCCACGGTGGGCATCACTTACTTCTTGAAGCTCGGCCACATGGTCGAGGACAAGATGCACGCCCGCTCCATTGGTCCGTACAGTATGATTACCCAGCAGCCGCTCGGTGGTAAGGCTCAATTTGGTGGACAGCGCTTCGGAGAGATGGAGGTCTGGGCCATCGAGGCCTTTGGCGCATCCCATGTGCTGCAAGAGATTCTTACCGTCAAGTCTGATGACGTCGTGGGACGTTCCAAGGCCTATGAGGCCATCGTCAAGGGCGATCCGATGCCTACGCCGGGTATCCCCGAGTCGCTCAACGTCCTGCTCCATGAGCTTCGCGGCCTTGGACTGAGCATCAAACTGGATTAAAGTACACCCCAAATACAGAAAGTAGAACATGGCTTTTAAAAGAGACAATAAAGTTAAGAGTAATTTCTCGAAGATTACCATCGGCCTCGCTTCTCCTGAGGAGATTTTGGAAAACTCCTATGGTGAGGTGACGAAGCCGGAGACCATCAACTACCGTACATATAAGCCCGAGCGCGACGGTCTGTTCTGCGAGCGCATCTTCGGTCCGACGAAGGACTATGAGTGTGCCTGTGGCAAGTACAAGCGTATCCGTTATAAAGGAATCGTCTGCGACCGTTGTGGTGTCGAGGTGACGGAGAAGAAGGTGCGTCGTGAGCGCGCCGGCCATATTGAGTTGGTCGTGCCCGTAGCCCATATTTGGTATTTCCGCAGCCTTCCCAACAAGATCGGTTATCTGTTGGGTCTGCCTACCAAAAAACTGGAGCAGGTCATCTACTACGAGAAGTATATCGTCATCCAGCCGGGTGTGGTCGAGGGCATGAAGGATGCCAACGACGAACCGCTTAACGGTTCCACGAAACTCGACTTGCTCAGCGAGGATGAGTACATCAATATAGTTGACAACAAGTTGCCCGAGACCAATGAGCTCCTGCCCGACGATGACCCCAAGAAGTTTATCGCCAAGATGGGTGCGGAGGCTATCTACGATCTCCTCTGCGAGCTGTCTCGTGAGGATGTCAATGGTGTGACGGGTCTTGACCTCCTTGCTGGTGAGTTGCGTGAGCGTGCTGCCAACGACTCTAGCCAGCAGCGCAAGACGGAGGCTTTGAAGCGTCTGCAGGTTGTCAATGCTTTCAATCAGTCGAAGGGCATCAACCGTCCGGAGTGGATGATCATGAAGACCGTCCCTGTCACGCCTCCCGACCTGCGCCCGCTTGTTCCCCTTGATGGTGGTCGTTTTGCCACATCCGACCTCAACGACCTCTATCGTCGTGTCATCATCCGCAACAACCGTTTGAAGCGACTGATGGAGATCAAGGCCCCTGAGGTGATCCTCCGCAACGAGAAGCGTATGCTGCAGGAGGCTGTTGACTCCTTGTTTGACAACTCCCGTAAGTCGTCTGCCGTCAAGAGTGAGAGCAATCGTCCGCTGAAGTCGCTTTCCGACTCGCTGAAGGGTAAGCAGGGTCGTTTCCGTCAGAACTTGCTCGGTAAGCGTGTGGACTATTCTGCCCGTTCGGTGATCGTCGTCGGTCCGGAGTTGAAGATGGGAGAGTGTGGTCTGCCGACCCTGATGGCTGCCGAGCTCTACAAGCCGTTTATCATCCGCAAGCTCATTGAGCGCGGAATCGTCAAGACGGTGAAGAGCGCGAAGAAGATTGTGGATCGCCGCGAGTCTGTCATCTGGGACATCCTCGAGAACGTGATGAAGGGCCACCCTGTGCTCCTCAACCGTGCACCGACGCTCCACCGTCTTGGTATCCAGGCTTTCCAGCCGAAGCTCATCGAGGGTAAGGCTATCCAGCTCCACCCGCTGGCTTGTACGGCTTTCAATGCTGACTTCGATGGCGACCAGATGGCTGTCCACTTGCCTTTGAGCAACGAGGCTGTCCTGGAGGCACAGATGTTGATGCTCCAGAGCCACAACATCCTCAACCCGGCCAATGGTGCTCCTATCACCGTGCCTTCGCAGGATATGGTGCTCGGTCTCTATTATATCACGAAACTGCGTCCGGGTGCACTCGGCGAAGGACTCACCTTCTATGGTCCTGAGGAGGCCCTCATTGCCCGTAACGAGGGCAAGTGCGATCTCCATGCCAAGGTGAACGTCCGCGTGAAGGACCTTGTCGATGGTGTGCTCACCGACCGCATGGTAGAGACCTCCGTGGGTCGTATCATCGTCAACCAGATCGTGCCGGATGAGATCGGCTATTTCAATGGTATCATCTCCAAGAAGAGTCTCCGCGGCTTGATCGCCGACGTTATCAAAGCTGTCGGTATGGCCCGTGCCTGCGAGTTCCTTGATGGTATCAAGAACCTCGGTTATCGTATGGCTTACCTCGCGGGTCTCTCCTTCAACCTCGACGACATTATCGTGCCTGATGAGAAGGAAGCGATCGTACAGAAGGGTCAGGATGAGGTCGATCAGGTGCGTGCCAACTACGGTATGGGTTTCATCACTGACAAGGAGCGCTACAACCAGGTGATTGATGCTTGGACCCACGTCAACAACAACCTCAAGCAGTCTGTGATGAAGCACATGACCGAGGCTGACCAGGGATTCAATGCCGTCTATATGATGCTCGACTCCGGAGCCCGTGGTTCTGCCGACCAGATTGCCCAGCTCGCTGGTATGCGTGGTCTGATGGCCAAGCCTCAGAAGGCTGGTGCCGAGGGCGCACAGATTATCGAGAATCCTATCCTCTCCAACTTCAAGGAGGGTATGAGCGTGCTCGAATACTTTATCGCATCCCATGGTGCCCGTAAGGGTCTGGCTGATACGGCTATGAAGACAGCCGATGCTGGATACCTCACCCGTCGTCTGGTCGATGTCTCTCACGACGTGATCATCACCGAGGAGGACTGTGGCACATTGCGTGGTCTGGAGTGTCGTGCTTTGAAGAACGGTGATGAGGTCATCTCTTCTCTCTCCGAGCGCATCCTGGGTCGTGTCTCCGTCCACGACGTGATTCATCCCAGTACCAACGAGGTCATCGTGGCTGCTGGCGAGGAGATCACAGAGGACAAGGCGCGCGCCATCGAGGAATCTCCCATTGAGATGGTCGAGATCCGCTCAGTGCTCACTTGTGAGAGCCAGAAGGGTGTCTGTATGAAGTGTTATGGCCGCAACCTTGCTACCGCCCGTATGGTGCAGTTGGGCGAGGCTGTCGGTGTGATTGCCGCCCAGGCTATTGGTGAGCCGGGTACCCAGCTTACGCTCCGTACATTCCACGCCGGTGGTGTGGCTGGTAACGCCGCTGCCAATGCGAAGATTGTAGCCAAGAACGATTGCAAGCTGGAGTTTGACGAGTTGCGTACTGTTCCCTTCATTGATGATGAGGAGAAGGCTTGCCGCATGGTCGTCAGCCGTCTGAGCGAGGTCCGCTTTGTCGATGTCAATACGAACATCGTGCTCTCGACGGAGAATGTCCCCTATGGTGCCACGCTCTACTTCAAGCAGAGCGACAAGGTGAAGAAGGGCGATTTGATCTGTAAGTGGGATCCGTTCAACGCGGTCATCGTCAGCGAGTATAAGGGTAAGATCCATCTGCGCGATGTTGTTGATGGCATCACCTACCGTACCGAGACCGATGAAGCTACGGGTCTTATGGAGCGCATCATCACCGAGTCTAAGGACAAGAACCGCATACCGACGGTCGATATTGTGGCTGAGGACGCTGAGAAGCAGGCCGATGGTCACTATGCCGCCAACGATATCCTGGGATCTTACAACCTCCCTGTGGGTGGTCACTTGGAGACGACCCTCACCGAGGGTACGCTCATCACCACGGGTCAGACGTTGGTCAAGATTCCGCGTTCTGTGGGTGGTGCTGGTGATATCACTGGTGGTCTGCCTCGTGTCACGGAGCTTTTCGAGGCTCGCAACCCGTCCAACCCTGCTGTCGTCAGCGAAATCGATGGCGAGGTCGAGTTGGGCAAGGTGAAGCGTGGTAATCGCGAGATTATTGTCACGTCGAAGACGGGCGAGCAGCGCAAGTACCTCGTCAGCCTTTCCAAGCAGATCCTTGTCCAGGAGCATGATGCTGTGCGTGCTGGCACGCCACTTTCTGACGGTGTCATCACGCCGGCCGATATCCTTGCCATCAAGGGTCTCACGGCTGTCCAGGAATATATCGTCAACGAGGTACAGGATGTGTACCGTCTGCAGGGTGTGAAGATCAATGACAAGCACTTCGAGATCATCGTTCGCCAGATGATGCGCAAGGTACAGATCAACGATCCGGGCGACACCACCTTCCTGGAGTTGGATTTGGTGGACAAGCTCGACTTTGCTGCTGAGAACGACCGTATCTGGGGCAAGAAGGTGGTCACTGACAAGGGTGACTCCGAATCGCTCTATGTAGGTCAGATCATCACCGTGCGCAAGTTGCGCGACGAGAACAGTATGCTGAAGCGTCGTGACCTCCGTCAGGTACAGGTCCGCGACACGCGCTCTGCTACGGCCACGCAGGTTCTCCAGGGTATCACCCGTGCTGCCCTTGGTACGAAGAGCTTCATGAGTGCCGCTTCCTTCCAGGAGACGACGAAGGTGCTCAACGAGGCTGCTATCCGTGGTAAGTCCGACCTCCTTGAGGGTATGAAGGAGAATGTCATCTGTGGACACCTCATCCCGGCTGGTACGGGCTTGAGACAGTGGCAGAAGCTCATCGTTGGATCTCAGGAGGAGCATGACCGCATCGTTGCCAATCGCAAGAACGTCATCGACTTCGCCAGCCAGGAAATGAAACAGGACGAGGCCTCTGTGGAGACGCCGACTCCCGCCGAGTAAGACTACTATTCCCTTGGTAAAGGGAACTGAGTAATAACCATCAAGCCGCAAGCAGGAACTATGCCTCGCTTGCGGCTTTTTCCTTCAATACCCAGACGACCTGCTTCCTATCTTTTCGGGTCTTGCGGTTTCATCTTTTCCGTGTGTATCCGACGCGCCTGCAGCAAAAGTAATGTCCCGTATTCTAAAAAATCTGCGATACATTTGGAAATCTCAAAAAAAGTTTGTAATTTTGCACACACGAATCATCTTTGATTCATTGGACTTGTAGCTCAGTTGGTTAGAGCAACAGACTCATAATCTGGAGGTCCTAGGT
>ENA-ORNT01001591-ORNT01001591.1-human-gut-metagenome-genome-assembly--contig:-NODE-1591-length-15048-cov-4.682852_pt1 | contig 15048 bp, 17 predicted proteins | sample MGYA00242120_ERZ509032 | MGnify/ENA primary metagenome ERZ509032 (study PRJEB26280, sample SAMEA2338729) | human gut metagenome | biome: human gut; feature: human-associated habitat; material: faeces...
TAGAGCACAACCTTGCCAAGGTTGGGGTCGCGGGTTCGAGTCCCGTTTTCCGCTCATTATTTTTTCTCATTTTGAAAAATACAAACTCATGAATTTATACCTAAGATATTTTGATAAAGAAACTTTAGTTCATAATGTCGATGATGCCTTGGATTTTTTAGGTTCTATACAAGAGATTGGAATGAATCCAGAATTAGAGGCTGATATTAGAGATTATGTTGCAAGTGATGTATACTATCCCAAAAGATATAAAATTCGTCCAAGAGTATATTTCATTATTATAAAAACAGAAGCTGCAACAATGCTTGATTTCAAGCAGAAGAAGGCTTTGAGAACCAATTCTTCAACGGTTGTTGGTGAACAGCGTGAATTCGTTCCTACTGCGGTGAGCCGATTGAATGAAGAACGTGAAGGATGGTATGAAGGCACTCTTGATTTCAAGCGGGTCGTAATGGTGCCAGGTACAGGCAAACATGAGTATCGTGACACCCATTTCGTTGCCGCCTGCAAGGCGAATTCCGGATTGGACTGTTATAACAGAATTGTTGAATATCTCAAGAGTAGGGTAGACAGCAGAAGTCAGTTCCCGTCATCGAAAGGAAAGAACTTCAGGTTTACTTATCTTGGTCTTTGGAAATAAAAGGATTTTCTATTGATATTTGCTTTTTGCCTATATCAATAGATTTTCATATAAAAGGAGATTCGCATTATGAATAAAGTTATGCTTATTGGAAATGTTGGCAAAGAGCCGGATGTACGTTATTATGACCGTGACCAGGCAGTTGCTACGTTTTCTCTTGCCACGACAGAACGTGGTTATACTTTGCAAAATGGAACCCAAGTGCCTGACAGAACGGAGTGGCATAATGTTGTATTGTATCGTGGATTGGCTAAAATAGCAGAAAAGTATGTGCATAAAGGTGACAAGCTTTTCATTGAGGGCAAGATCCGCAACAGGTCATACGATGACCAGAAGGGTGTGAAGCGCTATGTCACTGAAATTATAGCAGACAATATGGAGATGCTTTCTCCGAAATCTGCTATTGTTGAACATGCATCGGTGTCACAGGCACCGGTTGGCAGTACAGCTTCTCAAAATACTAATGATTCGGAAACGGAAGACGATCAGCTGCCGTTTTAATAAAAATAACAGACTAAAAATTGGATATATCTTTTTTACAGCAAGCCGTTGAAGAGGTGCATTTCATTATGCCTTCTGTAGGCGTTGTCTTAGCTGCTTGTCTGGCGGCTTTGCTGCTTGTAGTGTCGGCTTTTGCAAGCGGTTCGGAAATAGCTTTCTTCAGTCTGTCCCCGTCAGACATCAATGAGATGGACCCGGAAAGGAAGCCAAAGGATTCTGCAATCCAGAAGCTTAGGGACGATAATGAGAGAACGTTGGCCACAATTCTCGTGACAAACAATTTTGTAAATGTCACGATAATTATGCTTTGTAATTATGTTTTTGGTAAGGTAATAGATTTCGGAAATGCATATTGGTTGCAGTTCCTGTGTATTACAGTACTTCTTACTTTCCTGCTCCTGCTTTTCGGTGAGATAATGCCAAAGGTGTTTGCTCGTCAGAATCCGCTTGCATTCTGCCGGAGGGTTGTCAATGGAATTCTTTTTGCTCGTAAGATGTTCTGGCCGATTGAAACGGTTCTGTTAAAGAGTCGTGTCATAGCCGAACGACTGTTGCGAAATGATACTCATGTGTTGAGTGTTGATGAGTTGGAGCAGGCTCTTGAACTTACAGACAAGGATGAAATCCGTGATGAGAAAAGCATGCTTCAGGGCATTATCCGCTTTGGTGACGAGACCGTGAAGGAGATAATGACCAGTAGGAAAGATGTTGTTGATATAGATATAAAAACACCATTCTCGCGGGTTATAAAATGCATTGTAGAAAACAATTACAGCCGTATTCCAGTTTATCAGGATAATTCTGACAACATCCGGGGTGTATTGTATATCAAGGACTTGTTGTTGCATATCGGCAAGCCGGATACATTCAGATGGCAGAGTCTGATACGTCCTCCGTATTTCGTGCCTGAGACAAAGAAAGTGGATGATCTGTTGCGTGAGTTCCAGGACAATCGTGTCCATATTGCTATAGTTGTGGATGAGTTCGGTGGTACAAGTGGTATTGTTACCCTTGAGGATGTTCTTGAGGAGATTGTCGGAGAGATACATGATGAGTATGATGAAGACGACAAGATGTATAAACGGGTAAACAGCAATACGTATATATTCGAAGGGAAGACACCGCTTAGTGATTTCGTGAAGATATTGGATGTGTCGGATGATGAATTCTCTGAGATAGAGGGGGAAGCTGATACTCTTGCGGGATTGATGCTTGAGATGAAGGGGGATTTTCCTGAGGTCCACGAGAAATTTGAGTATGACAATTTTTGTTTCGAGATAATGGAGGTGTCGGAAAGAAGAATAGCAAGTATCAAGGTTGTCGTCAGGGAGAAGAAGGGCGATGACAAGAAAGATTAATATGTTTGGGAAATGCCAAAAATAACAATCGACTTAGTGGAAAGAGGGACTAATGCAAACGTATCGCTTTGGAGAATATCAGAAAGTGAAGAGGAGCTTCTTTCCCAGAAACCATTCCTGCAGCAGTATGTAGTAGAAATGGAAAACATGAAGTCTTCGGCAAGGAGGTTGGAATATCTGGTTACGAGAGCCTTGTTGTATGATGCGGTTGGAGAAGCAGGTAGGATATTCCATTATCCGACAGGAAAACCGTATCTTCAGGATGGTCGAAACATAAGTATCAGCCATACTAAAGGATATGTAGCCATTACTGTTTCCAAAGAATATAATGTTGCGTTGGATATGGAATATGTAAGCGACCGTGTATGTCGGGTGGCGGACAAATTTCTACGCAGCGACGAGAATGCAGAAACCACATTGCAGAAATTGCTTGTATGGTGTGCTAAGGAAACACTCTATAAACTTCACAGTGAGGACAATCTTACATTCCATGAGATGAGGGTAGAAAATGTTCCTGAAGTAAAAGAACATGACTTTGGTGAACTTTATATTGAAAATATAAGAAGAAATAAGCAGGTCAAGGTTGCATTTATAGTGACAGAAGGCTTTATTTTGGCTTTTGCGAAGGAAAAACATGCAGAAATGAATTAAAAACCTATAAAAACATTGTGTATGTGAAATAAATTTGTGTAACTTTGCAAATATTAATTAGAAAAATAATAATATGAAAATTTCACACATCGAACATTTGGGAATAGCTGTCCAGAGCATTGAGGAAGCTCTTCCGTATTTCAAAGAAGTTTTAGGACTTGAGTGTTATGCTGTAGAAGAAGTTGCTGACCAGAAGGTTAAGACAGCTTTCTTGAAGTGTGGCGAAGTAAAGCTCGAATTGCTTGAGCCGACATCACCAGAGAGCACAATCCAGAAATGGCTTGACAAGGGTAATAAGGGTGTTCACCATGTTGCTTTCTGCATTGAGGACGGTGTTGCCAACGCACTCGCTGAGTGTGACGGTAAGGGAATCCGCCTTATTGACAAGGCACCACGCAAGGGAGCTGAGAATCTGAACATCGCATTCTTGCATCCGAAATCTACATGCGGAATCCTGACAGAATTGTGCGAGCATTAATAATATAAAGGTGATGCAGGCATAGATTTAGAAAGAATCATACAGAAATAAAATTATTTAAAATAATTATGAGCAAACAATTAGAAAAGATCAAAGCATTGATCGCTAAGCGTGAGGAAGCTCGTCTTGGCGGTGGCGAGAAGGCTATCGAGAAGCAGCATGCACGCGGAAAGTACACAGCACGTGAACGTATTGACATGCTCCTCGATGAGGGAAGTTTCGAAGAATATGACATGTTCAAGCTCCACCGTTGCACAAACTTCGGTATGGAGAAGAAGCAGTTCCTTGGCGATGGTGTAGTAGCTGGTAGTGGTACTATCGGCGGACGCCTCGTTTATATCTTCGCTCAGGACTTCACCGTAAATGGTGGTTCTCTTTCTGAGACAATGGCTCAGAAGATATGCAAAGTTATGGATATGGCAATGAAGATGGGTGCTCCGGTTATCGGTATCAATGACTCTGGTGGCGCACGTATCCAGGAGGGTATCAACGCGTTGGCTGGTTATGCTGAGATCTTTGAGCGTAACATCCTTGCTTCAGGTGTTATACCTCAGATTAGCGGTATCTTCGGTCCTTGTGCCGGTGGTTCCGTTTATTCTCCAGCTTTGACAGACTTCACTCTCATGATGGAGAACACTTCTTATATGTTCTTGACAGGTCCTAAGGTTGTTAAGACCGTTACAGGTGAGGACATTGACCAGGAGCATCTGGGTGGTGCGAGTGTTCACTCTACAAAGAGTGGTGTGACACACTTCACTGCAGCAACAGAGGAAGAGGCTTTGGAGATGATCAAGACTCTCTTGAGCTATATTCCTTCAAACAATATGGAAGAGGCTCCTCGCAAGGAGTGCACAGACCCGATAAACCGTATGGAAGATTCTCTGAACGAAATTATTCCAGACGATCCTAACATGGCATACGATATGTATAAGGTTATCGGTGCAGTTGTTGACGATGGTGAGTTCTTCGAGGTTCAGCCTAAGTTTGCTAAGAACATTATTGTTGGTTTCGCTCGTTTCAACGGTCAGAGCGTAGGTATCGTTGCCAACCAGCCTGCTTGCTATGCTGGTGTGCTCGATGTAAACGCAAGCCGCAAGGGTGCCCGTTTCGTTCGTTTCTGCGACGCATTCAATATTCCAATCGTCAGCCTCGTTGACGTTCCTGGATTCTTGCCAGGCACAGGTCAGGAGTACAACGCCGTTATTCTCCACGGAGCTAAGTTGCTCTACGCTTACGGAGAGGCTACAGTGCCAAAGATTACCGTTACATTGCGTAAGAGCTACGGTGGTAGCCACATCGTGATGAGCTGTAAGCAACTCCGTGGCGACTTGAACTACGCATGGCCATCTGCTGAAATCGCAGTTATGGGTGCTTCAGGTGCTGCTTCGGTGCTCTACGCTAAAGACGCTAAGGCACTCAAGGAAGAAGGTAAGGTGGAAGAAGCTAAGGCATTCATCAAAGAAAAAGAAGATGAATACACTCACTTGTTCGCTAATCCTTACAATGCAGCTCGCTATGGTTACATCGACGATGTGATTGAACCTCGTAATACTCGTTTCCGTATTATTCGTGCTCTCGCACAATTGGAAAACAAGAAACTTACTAACCCTGCTAAAAAGCACGGTAATATTCCACTCTAAACTCTTTAATAACTGAGAATATGGTTTTATTAACTAATTGGGGTGACGCATGGATGATGACAGGCATCGGTATCGGTGTGGTGTTCTGCATCCTCTGCATCCTTGTATTTGTTCTCCAAGGTTTCAGCGCTGTGGCAAAGCAAGGCCCTAAGGCGAAAGCTGAAGCGCCTGTGGCTGCCGGCGGTGCTGCTAAGAGCGTGGCTGAAGCAAGCGAACTCGATAAGGCTGCTGTGGCTACTGCCATTTACCTTTACCAAAAGAGTAAGGGCGACCAAGAAAGTGGTGTCTTGACCATCAAGATGGCTCCTTCTGCTTGGCACGCTGTGCTCAACGAGAGATTGTGATAATCAGAAACAAACAATTGTGTTAAATCAAAACAATGAAAGAATTTAAATTTAAAATTAGCGGTCAAGACTATAGCGCAACTGTTGCTGAAGAAAACGCAGGTTCGCTTGTTGTTACCGTAAATGGTCAAGCATATCAGGTAGAAGTGCCTCAAACTAAAGCTGCCGCTCCTGTAATGGCGCGTGGCAATGCTGGCGCTGCTCAAGCTGGTGGTCCTAAGAATATCAATTCCGAACTTCCTGGCACCGTTACTAAAATCGTTGCTGCTAACGGACAACGCGTTAAGAAGGGTGACGTTCTTTTGGTGATTGAAGCTATGAAGATGGCTAACGACATCGTATCTGATGTGGAAGGCACCGTTCAACGCATTGCAGTGACAGAAGGACAAAGTGTTAACCAAGGCGACCTTTTGGTAGAGATGGTTGCTGATGCAGTGGCAGCTCCTGCTCCAAAGGCTGCTCCTGCACCTGCTGCTCCTAAGGTTGCTGCTGGTGCTAAGGTTGTGGAAGCTCCACTCCCAGGCACTATCACTAAGGTGCTCGTTAAACCAGGTCAAGCTTTGAAGGCTGGCGAAACTGTTTGCATGATGGAAGCCATGAAGATGGAAAACAGCATTACTGTAGAGTTTGCTGGCACCGTTAAGTCTGTATTGGTTGAAGTTGGCGCTCAAGTGCAAAGTGGACAAGCACTTGTTGAACTTGCTTAATCTCTCAATTAATTGATTCAAAATGCAAACAAAGAATTTTAAAAGAGTACTCGTTTTTGCACTTCTTCTCATGTGTGCTCTCCCAATGATGGCTGGTGAAATTAGTCTTGGAGAAAGTCTCCAGAAATTCGCCTCCGAAATGGGTTTTTCAGCATTCTTCATGGGTGAAGGTTGGAAAAACTTCGTAATGTTGGGCATTGGTTGTTTCCTTCTTTATTTAGCGATCAAGAAGGGATACGAACCATTGTTGTTGTTGCCTATTGCATTCGGTATGATTCTCACTAATCTTCCTGGTGCAGGTTTGTTCGACACCGACATGTGGAACAACGAATTCTTGAATAAAACAAGTGAACACTACCACGATTATGGCTATATTATGGCTAATGGTGGCTTGCTCGACATTCTTTATATTGGTGTGAAAGCTGGTGTATATCCTTGCTTGATTTTCTTGGGTGTAGGTGCTATGACCGACTTTGGTCCACTTATCGCTAACCCTAAGAGCCTCTTGCTTGGTGCTGCCGCTCAGATTGGTATCTTTGCCACATTCCTTGTGACCCAAATGGATCTCCCAATCTTCGGCTTTACTCCAGCACAGGCAGCTTCTATCGGTATCATTGGTGGTGCTGATGGTCCTACAGCTATCTTCTTGACCTCTAAACTTGCTCCTGAGCTGCTTGGCCCTATCGCTGTGGCTGCTTATAGCTACATGGCTCTCGTGCCAGTGATTCAACCACCTATCATGCGCTGGCTCACTACCGACAGCGAGCGCAAGATTCGTATGAAGCAACTCCGCGTGGTAAGCAAGAAGGAAAAGATTCTGTTCCCAATCGTTGTTGCTATCATTGTTTCTCTTATCGTTCCATCTGCAGGCACACTGATCGGCTGCTTGATGCTTGGTAACTTGATGAAGGAAAGCGGTGTGGTTGAACGTTTGAGCAAAACTGCTCAAAACGAGTTGAACAACATCGTGGTTATCTGCCTTGGTCTTACCGTGGGTGCTACTGCCTCTGCAAGTTCATTTATGAACCTCCAAACCATTGGTATTCTCTGCGTAGGTATCGTGGCATTCGGTATTGGTTCTGCTTCAGGCGTGATCATGGCTAAGATCATGAACATCTTCATGAAAGAGAAAATCAATCCACTTATCGGTTCTGCTGGTGTGAGTGCCGTGCCTATGAGTGCCCGCATCAGCAACAACCTCGGTTTGGAGTACGACCGTCACAACTTCCTGCTCATGCACGCCATGGGGCCGAATGTTGCAGGTGTTATCGGTTCCGCCGTAGCCGCCGGCGCCCTGCTGGGATTCTTCAATTGATCAATACGAAAAATGGGAACTTGCTCAAATGCAAGTTCCCATTTTTCATATTTCCTATTTTCTAAAAGAGCACAATTTCTAAAAAAGCTAGCTCTTCTTGATCGTCATTTTGCCTTCGAGCGAGATGATGATTTCCACCTGATAGCTCATGCTGCTGTCCGGCATAGCCAAAACCACTCTATAATGAAGTCCATCAGTATCCACCTTTTTCAGTACGATATCACTCAAAATCGCCTGCTTGAGGAACTCATGAGGAACCTGTCCATCGAAATCCTCCTTGCGGAAGTCACGGCCGAAAATCCTGCTGGCTCCCCGGTAGATATTCACATTCACGATGTTGTCGTAATAGACATTATCCACTTCTACGCCATCATCATTGTATGAACTCTTGAATACCTTATAGGTAGTAGGGTTCACCTGCACATAGAGATGCAGCTTCTCATCGCCCGCATACACCACAGAATCTCGCTTGATGAGCGTATTCTGATTGAGAACCACAGGCTGCTGATGCAGGAACTGCTGCAGATAAGAAGCATCGTCGGTCTTGACGAGTTTCATGATATCGCCATTCAGCACCTTAAACTGAAAGATATGGGCAGCCTGCTTGATAATCGGATATTTAGTCGTATTGGCACCCTTCATCACCAGCGTATCGCCAGCTATATAGAAATATACCGGTTGGCTGGTAGAATCAGGATAGTAGATGGTGTCACCCTTCACGCGAAAGACAACATTATCTTCATCATCGCCATCCAACCAGATGCCCTGGAGCATTTTCTTGGCAGCAGTATCCTCCTTTACTCCGCCAGAATCCTTACCCGCAGACTTCTGTCCGCAGCTGGCCATCGCCGCCAAGAGGCTTGCACACAACAATATGTTAATAACTTGTTTCATCTTTTCACGATATCTTACTCAAAATACTCAGCCTCCTCAAAAGACAGCGCCTTATTGAGGTCTTTTTCTGAGAGCAATACATTTTCGCCCTCAATAGGCCACTTGATACCAATGGTTTCATCATTCCAGCGGATACTTGCCTCAGCTTGAGGAGCATAAGAGTTATCTACTTTATAGGTAAAGATTGCCTCGTCGCTGAGCACGAGGAAACCATGCGCAAAGCCACGAGGAATGAAGAACTGCAACTTGTTCTCCCCGCTCAGTTCCACCATTACATACTTGCCGAAGGTCTTGCTGTCTTTACGCAAATCTACCGCAACATCCAGGACCTTACCCTTGATGACACGCACCAGTTTAGCCTGCGAACTTTCGCCCTTCTGATAATGAAGGCCTCGAAGCACGCCTCTACTCGACATAGACTCATTGTCTTGCACAAACTCAACATGATAACCAATGTGGGCATCGAACTCAGCCTGTTTCCAAGCCTCGAAAAAGTAGCCTCTAGCATCATCAAACACTTTTGGCTGCATGACCCACACTCCTTCTATTTCGGTCTCTGTATATTCCATTGCTATACTTGTTCTATTTTTTAGTGGCAAAGGTAATACTTTTTGGCGATATGACAAAACAAATTAAACTTTTTATCACTCCTTACGAAAATTTCCTTTAAAATAGTTGTCCAATTCCCAAAAAAGCCGTACCTTTGCAAAAGATATTCAGAAAAAGAAGATAAACATTTAGACGTGATAGAAATTAACCGACATATAGAAATTCTACTCTTGAGCAACGATTGTGTAATCGTACCAGGCTTTGGTGGATTCATGGCTCATCATGTAGATGCACGTTACGATGGCAGAGACAATATGTTTTTGCCACCGCTGAGAACTGTAGGATTCAATCCGCAGCTCACGATGAACGATTCCCTCCTCGCACTCTCGTACGTGGAGACTTACGATATCAGCTACCCTGAGGCATTGCGCCGTATTGAGGATGAGGTAGTTGAAATCAGACAATCATTGGAAAACGAAGGTAAATTCGAAATAGAAAATATCGGCATGCTCTTCCTCAACGAGGATGGAAACATCAGTTTCGAGCCATGCGAGGCAGGCATTCTTACTCCAGACTTCTATGGTTTGGGCGGTTTCGACATGCTTCCTATCGCACAGATAGACAACAGTGAACAGCAGAACGAGAATCAAAACGTGGCAATGACAGTAAATCTTGCCAAAGAGGAACAGCCAGTTAAAAACGAGACAGAAGCACCTGCTGCTCCTGCCAACAATTCGGTATTCATCGCAGAAGAAGAGGAAGAAGAGGAAAAGGCTGAATTCATCAGCATCAAGAAGAGCTGGCTGCGCAACATGGCAGCAGCCTGCATCGCCCTCATCGCCTTCTTCACCATCTCTACTCCACTCGGAAGTCCTACTATCGAGAAGAGTCAGATTGATACAGGGATGCTTACCCGCATCATGCCTAAAGAGATGACTCCGGTAAAAAGCAATGAACTGCTGCTCCCTACTGATGAACCGAAGCTGATGGAGACCACTTCTACCGACAAGGCAGAAAAAACTCCGGCAATGGCACAGGATAAAGAAATTGCTACTCCAACCGCCTCTTATTACAGCATCGTATTGGCAAGCCGCGTGACCAAGCGCAATGCAGCCAGCTATGTGGAATACTTGCAGGGCAAGGGCTTCAAAGAGGCAAGAGTTCTGATTACCGACAACAACGTAAAGGTGATTTATGGCAACTACCGCTCTGAGAGCGAGGCATATAACACCCTCAACCGACTCCATACCAACGAGGCTTTCACTGATGGCTGGATTACAAAGGTAAAGGAATAGTTTACATTATTATATATAGAAAGAAATTAAGGAAAGAAAAAATAGATATGAAAAGAGTACGTTGCCCTAAATGCGATAATTTCATCACGTTCGACGAAACCAAATACGAGGCAGGCCAGAGTCTGGTCTTCGTTTGTCCGAATTGCAACAAGCAGTTTGGCATCCGTATGGGCGTATCCAAGCTCCGCGAAACCCGCAAGGAAGAGCAGATTGATGAAAACGCCAATGAGAATGGCGTAGGCTCCATCGTTGTTATCGAAAACGTATTCGCCTACAAGCAGGTCATCCCTTTGCAGATGGGCGACAACGTCATCGGAAGATATATGAAGAACAGTGGCATCAACTGCCCTATCGAGACCGTAGATCCGAGTGTAGATATGAACCACTGCGTAATCAATGTAAGCCGCGACAAGAAAGGAAAATTGAAATATGTGCTGCGCGATGGTCCTAGCTACACCGGCACCTTCGTAGATAACGAAATTCTGGGCGACCGTGAGCGCCGTGTCATCGAAGACGGCACCCTCTTCACCATCGGAGCCACCAGCATCATCCTCCGCACGGCAGACAGCGAGGAGGAATAATGGGAAAATAACAAGTTGAAATAAAACCAAGGGTTAGAGTAGGAAAAATCTTACTCTAACCCTTTTTTACTGATAAACACGTATAAATATACCAATTATTCTTACTTTCTGCAAGAAATCATAGCGATATAGTAATCTTTTTGCTAATATTTTCGTTAGATTGAAAGAAAATGTGTACCTTTGCAACAGAAATTAGCAATACGTGGGACCAATACTCCCGATACGTACAAAAAACAGAAGAATTACGTTAGGTTATGGATGTAGCAATCGTAAAATACAATGCCGGAAATATCTATTCCGTAGTCAACGCCATGAAGCGTTTGGGCATAGAACCAGTACTCACTGATGATGCCGAAATGCTCCAGAAGGCAGACCGCGTGCTGTTTCCAGGTCAGGGTCAGGCAAGGGAAGCCATGGAATATCTCAAGGCTCACCAGCTGGATCAGGTGATCAAGAATCTCAAGCAACCCGTATTGGGCATTTGCGTGGGACAGCAGCTCCTGTGCCAACATTCGGAAGAAGGCGATGTAGATTGCATCGGCATCTTCGATGTGGATGTGAAGCGATTCCAGCCGCAGAAACACGAAGACAAGGTACCAGCTATGGGATGGAATGAGATATACGATCTGAAGACGGAGCTTTACAAGGGATTCGGAAACAGAGCAGATGCAGCAGATGCAGCTATGGGAGAAGCCCTGCAGCATCCCTACTCCTATTTCGTCCATAGCTACTACGTGCCACTCTGCGAGGAGACCATCGCCAAGGCTGATTACATTCTGCCTTACAGCGCATCGCTCCACAAAGACAATTTCTATACCTGCCAGTTCCATCCTGAAAAGAGCGGAAAGGTAGGAGAACAGATTTTAAAGAACTTCCTGGAAATAAAATAGCAATAAAAGAAATATGATAGAATTAATTCCTGCCATCGACTTGATAAATGGCCAGTGCGTTCGCCTGACCAAAGGCGATTACGACCAGAAGAAGGTCTATAACGACAATCCGGCTGAAGTAGCCAAAGACTTCGAGAAGCTGGGATTCAAGCGACTCCACGTAGTGGATCTGGACGGAGCCAAGTCGAAGCATATCGTAAATGATGCTGTACTGAAGGCGATTACCACCGAAACGAATCTGACTGTAGATTTCGGAGGCGGAATCAAGACCGAGGAAGACATCGAGAAGGCATTCGCTGCAGGAGCCAGTATGGTAACCGTAGGCAGCATCGCCGTTACCAATCCCGACCTCTTTATGGAGTGGATAGATAAATATGGTGCCGACAAACTTATCCTCGGAGCCGATGTAAGAAACGGCAAGATTTCTATCAATGGATGGAAAGAGGATTCTTCAGAAGACCTCCTCCCCTTCCTCAAGAAATACATCGACAAGGGTGTGAGCTATGTGCTCTGCACAGAAATCAGCAAGGATGGCACCCTGCAGGGTCCTGCCATCGAACTATATAAAGAGGTAATGGCAGCCTACCCTCAGCTTCACCTCATCGCCTCGGGCGGAGTGAGCTGCAATGAAGACATCGAGGCTCTGGAAGCCGCCGGCATCCCAGCAGTAGTCTTCGGCAAGGCATTCTACGAGGGTAAGATTGATGTAGAAAAGTTAGGAGTTAAGTAATCATAAAGTTCAAAGTTCAATGGTCAAAGTTCAAAGTAACAAAGGTTTGGCAAAGCGAATCGTCCCTTGTCTTGACGTGAAAAACGGAGAGACCGTGAAGGGAACGAACTTCGTGAACCTGAGAAGCGCAGGCGACCCGGTAGAACTGGGCAAGGCCTATAGCGATGCAGGTGCCGATGAACTCGTATTCCTTGACATCACAGCTAGCTTCGAAGAGCGCAAGACCTTTACAGATATGGTAACTCGCGTAGCTGCCGAAATCAATATCCCGTTTACCGTGGGTGGCGGCATCAACGAGCTGAAGGATGTAGATCGACTCCTCAATGCAGGCGCCGACAAGGTTAGTATCAACAGTGCAGCCATCCGACATCCGGAGCTCATCAACGAGATAGCCAACCATTACGGCTCACAGGTCTGCGTCTGCGCCATCGATGCCCGTCTCGATCCCGACGGCTGGCATTGCTACGTGAAGGGCGGAAGAGAGCGAGTAGAACTCGGTCTGTTTGATTGGGCTAGAGAAGTTGCCGACCGTGGTGCCGGCGAGATTCTCTTCACGAGTATGGACCACGATGGCGTGAAGCAAGGCTTTGCCAATGAAGCCCTCGCCCGCCTTGCAGAGGAAGTAAGCATTCCTATCATTGCATCGGGTGGAGCTGGCAAAATGGAGCATTTCCGCGATGCCTTCACCCTGGGAAAGGCAGATGCAGCACTGGCAGCCAGTGTCTTCCACTTCGGTGAAATCGCCATACCTGACCTGAAAAATTACCTCCGAAAAGAAGGCATCAACGTCAGGTTGTAAACAGGTTGTAAAACGGAGCCTTAAGGCTAGATACTTTTTTCCTTAAGGGAAAATAATTATTTCCTTAAGGGAAAATATTTTTTTCCTTAAGAGGAATAAATCCCCTATGATAGGGCGGAATTGACAATGGAGTAAGCAAACAATTAAATTGTAAAGATAAAATGGAAATAGATTTTGAAAAAATGGGCGGACTTGTTCCTGCCATCATCCAGGACGCCGTAACCAAGAATGTCCTGATGCTGGGATTCATGAACAAGGAAGCATACGATAAAACCATCCAAACCAAGAAGGTTACTTTCTGGAGCCGTTCTCGCAACTGTCTTTGGACCAAGGGCGAGACCTCAGGAAACTTCCTCAATCTGGTAAGCATTCAGATAGACTGCGACAACGATACCTTCCTGGTAAAGGTTCATCCAGATGGTCCTACCTGCCACAAAGGTACCGATACCTGCTGGGCTGAGGAGAATACGCTGAACCCTATCCTCTTCCTCTCAGAGTTGCAGGACTTCATCGACAAGCGCCACGAGGAAATGCCTGAGGGCAGCTACACCACCAGTCTCTTCAAGAAGGGCGTGAACAAGATGGCGCAAAAGGTTGGAGAAGAAGCCATTGAGACGGTTATAGAAGCTACAAACGGAACCGACGACAAGCTCATCTACGAGAGTTCCGACCTGCTCTACCACCTCATCGTACTGCTCACCAGCAAGGGCTTGCGAATCGAGGATGTAGTAAAGGAGCTCCAGATGCGACACGACCCGGAATGGGACAAGAAGCGCCGCGTTGCAAAGAGCAAAGGCGAAATGAAATAGCCCCAAAAGCATTTAAGAACATTAAATAAAGGAGAAAAAATTAGGATGTTAATAGATTATCAAAACGTCAGCATATACCAAGCCGACAAGTGCGTGCTCAAGGGCATCAACTTCCACGTGGATGAAGGAGAGTTCGCTTATCTTATCGGAAAAGTGGGCTCGGGAAAGAGCTCACTCCTGAAGACCCTCTACTGCGAGCTTGACCTCGTGGAGGGTGAGACCGACAAGGCAGAAATCCTCGGCAGAGACCTCAAGACCATCCGACGCAAGGACATTCCAGCCCTGCGCAAGGAACTGGGCATCATCTTCCAGGACTTCCAGTTGCTCCACGACCGCAGCGTGCGCAAGAACTTCGAGTTCGTGCTCAAGGCTACCAAATGGAAAAACAAGAAGGACAGAGACAAGCGCATCGAGGAAGTGCTCAACGAAGTAGGCATGATAGAGAAAATCGACAAGATGCCTCACGAGCTCTCCGGTGGAGAACAGCAGCGTGTGGCCATCGCCCGTGCCCTGCTCAACAATCCGAAGATCATCATCGCCGATGAGCCAACGGGAAATCTCGACCCGGAAACTGCCAGCAACATCGTGGGACTGCTCAAGGATATCACCAAGCAGGGTACAGCTGTAGTGATGACAACCCATAACATCCCAATGCTCGACAAGTTCCCTGGCATCGTATATCGCTGCAAGGATGGTTTACTCCACGACGTGACCAACGAGTACAACCACATCGACCTGACAGAAGATGGCGAGGAGAATTAAACGGGGAAAATGCAACAAAAGAACAATAAAAATTAAACATTAATATAATTTTACGACTATGAAGGTAATGAAATTCGGAGGTACTTCTGTAGGCTCACCAGAGCG
>ENA-ORNT01001610-ORNT01001610.1-human-gut-metagenome-genome-assembly--contig:-NODE-1610-length-14959-cov-4.062869_pt1 | contig 14959 bp, 12 predicted proteins | sample MGYA00242120_ERZ509032 | MGnify/ENA primary metagenome ERZ509032 (study PRJEB26280, sample SAMEA2338729) | human gut metagenome | biome: human gut; feature: human-associated habitat; material: faeces...
CCGCTTTTTGAACCGTGACGGCTGTTGTCGTCATGCGAAGCATAGCGTTGGAGGTATTGGTGACGACAAAGAGGAAAACTCGTTTCCCGTCAGGCGTCACCAACAACTCCAACAAGGCGAAGCCGCCAACAACCACAACGGCTTTTTGTGTCTATCACATCCTTTAATAGATGTAGCAAATAGAGAACAAATGGCAAGAGACTTTTCCCTCAATCAGTTTCCGCGGGAACGTTCCACTATGCCTTTCGGACGCCCACAAGCAGCAGCCACTCAGAACCGAAGGTCACCGACGCTGTACGACGCGGAAAGATAATGTCGTTGCGTTTAGCCGAAGATGTCACCCGCAGTTGACCTGCTGTTTCATGTATAAAACACAACACTTACAGCGAAGCCAAGAAAAAGCGCGGAAATTCGGATGATTCCCAACGTATTGCGACTCACATAAACGCATAGAGCCGGACTCCTCTACTATGGAAATCCGGCTCTATGCACCATTCTATTGGACACATATACGGCAAGACCTATTCGTCGTCACCCGACTCATCCGCAAACAGCAGATGCACCCGCCGTTTATCGCTCAATTCTATCAGAAGCTGCATGTGCTCATCATCCAGTTTGCCGGCCTTCATCTGTTTCTTGTTATACTTCCACCAGTTCAGAAGGCCGCGCTTGTCCGCCTTCTTCTTGTTGGGCAGTTGTCCATGTTCCTCAACATAAGCCAATAGCTCCTTGTAGCTTTCCTGCCAATTGGCCTCACGCTTTGTCATATTCTCCATAATCTCTGCTTTAACACAGCAAAAGTAACAAGTTCCATCGACACCGCCAAATATACCGGCCACCTAATTTATATATGTAGCACGAATTATCTGCAACCGCTCATCACCACAACGCAATTATTTCTTTAGCGCTTCGAGAGCAGCTACCGCATCTTCTTTGGCTATCTGCAGACAACGAGCCACATACTCAGCACTTATCAATTGCATGGCTCCAGAACGATGCTCCATTTCTACAAAATCGCTTACCCGTTTTACCAATTCTTCCATAATTTTCAATTCCCTATTATCGTCGCCGGTTTCATCAGATGACTTTTGATTTGGGCCAAAAAGGTGGAAATCACACTGTCTGTATATACTATACGATGTTTCCAGAGATTACTCTTCCACAATTTATACCGCGCTATGACATATCCCACCCCAGCTGGTCCTTCTTCCTTGTTACGCGACGAGAAGCTGTCTTCCAGCACGCGTTCTATCAGTTCAGCTTCTTCTGTTCCGAAGTTAGAGTATACCGCTGGGATATGAAAAACATCAAGCGCGAACCCCAGATAGCGATGAGCTATATGAGCCATGCACAATACAAATTTCGCCATGCCCATAGCCACACATATCTTCCAAAACTCGTCCCAATCTATATCATCCTTCCGCTGCCTTGCCAGCAGCACCCAGTCACACAGCATCCTAAGCGTCATCCCCTCTGCCGCGAAATGACAAGCCGAATGACGAGCCACAAAAAGCATATTCAGCAGAGGTGAGGGCAATATGATTCTGGCACCATTATCCAGCATATATGTCTCATACCCGGATGCAGCCAATCGCTTGAACAGCCGTTCTATCCATCTGCTCGAACGATGCGAATGTACGTTTACAAAATCATAATGATTCTCAACCATTACTCCCCTATAGATGAACACCGAATGATGATGGTGCCCATTGTCCACCTCGATACCCAACCGCTCATGCAGCAGCTTGTCAGCCATCTTCCACACCTTATTGCCATCACCCATCAGATAGATGTCTATATCACCGACGGGTCTATGATTAGGTACAGGCCAATACTTAGACAACCCATACCCCTTGAGCAACATCATGTTTATACCATTCTGCTGGTAGAACGCAGCCAACTCTCCTATCACCTTCTCATAAGCAGCATACTGCCGCTCCATGTTCATCACCATTCCGACCCACTGCATTTTACACAGCCTGTCACCGGCCGCAAACGGCGATGGAGACACATCCTTTACCCCGTCCAGCACAATAGCAGGAACGCCCTGCTGAACAGCCAGGTCCAGCAAAGCGTTCCATTCTATTCTTTCCGCAAGGTCACAGACTCCACCATTGCCTAACCCCATTCGGACAAGGCGCAGCAAGAGTCTTTTTTCGGCAGTAATCATCGGTTCCTATTCTTTATAAAGCTACGTCTTGGCTTCCTTCCATGCAGACGCCTCTATATATAATAAGGTATATAACTCTGCATTGATTCGTAAGGGCGGCGGGGCTGATGCGCCCCATCCCCAAAACGTAGCTGCGCAGACTATAATCCCTTTACGATCTCCACGAAGTTACTGATTACATACTCCACATCCTCATCATTCATTTTGGTATTCAGCGGCAGCGTAATCTCGTTCTCAAACGCATGGAAAGCATTGGGGAAATCCTTGATGTCAAACCCCAACTTCTTATAGGCCGTCATCATGGGCAGAGGCTTATAGTGTACATTGGTTGCAATGCCCCGCTCTGCCATTTTTTCGATTACCAGATTAGTTTCCTCACGCGTCTTGCCGAGCAGACGCACCAGATACAGATGGCCAGACGATGTATAGTCCTCAGTATAATGCTTCAGCACAGCCACATCAAGTCCCGCAAAAGCCTCATCATAACGGGCTATCATCTGGCGGCGACGCGCCAACATACCCTCGTAGCGGTCCATCTGAACCAGTCCGATAGCAGCTACCACATCAGTCATATTACACTTATACCATGTACCGATGATGTCATACTCCCAGGCGCCGAGCTTGGTCTTCGCCAGCGCATCCTTGTTCTGACCATGCAGACTCAACAACTGCGCCTTGCGGTAAAGGTTCTCATTCCAGGTCTCGCCCGCTATCTCAGGCACACCGCTGAAGGTATTGTCCTCATTCTTGTCCAGTTCTTTCACCACCAGCTCATTGCCGAACGGCAGATTCCACGACAGTGCACCACCCTCAGCAGTAGTCAGGTTCTTTACGGCATGGAACGAGAACGATGAGAAGTCAGCTATCGAGCCCACCATCTTTCCCTTGCGCGAAGCACCAAAGGCATGGGCTGCATCGCAACAGATGGCAACACGACCTATCATCTTCTGTAAGTCAGTCTTAGGAGTGAAGAGGTCCTTCTTGCGCTCCACGATCTCGAACAGACGGTCGTAGTCACAGGGAATACCAGCCAAATCCACAGGGATAATGGCCTTGGTATTAGGAGTCACAGCCTTCTCCACAGCGTCATAATCCATCTCGAGGCAATCCTTCTGCACATCGACAAAGACGAGCGTAGCCCCAACATGTTCTACCACCGAAGCACTTGCCGTATAGGTATAAGCAGGCACAATCACCTCATCACCTTCGCCTACGCCCAACAGCCTCAGCGCCATTTCAGCACAAGCCGTCTGCGAGTTCAGGCATACAGCCTTGTTCACACCTACATATTCAGCCACTTCCTTTTCCAACTTCTTTGTGCGCGGTCCGGTTGTTATCCAACCAGACAAAATGGCATCACGCACTTCTGCCGCCTCAGCCTCCGTCATATCCGGCGGAGAGAAAGGCACATTACGCAATTTCATTGTCATAATATGATTATAAATATCTAATTGTTCAAATTATTTGTTTGGATAATTTCGATTATCGCCGATTTTTTTGTTTGGATAATTTCATTTTTCGGCGATTTATTTGTTTGGATAATTTCATTTTGTTATCTTTGCAACTGAAATACAACTATTAACGAGTCACCATGTACTACAAGAGAATTATAGATAAACATCTATCAGAATGGGCTTCACGCGATACACGTAAACCTATTCTGCTTCGAGGGGCACGACAGGTAGGCAAATCTTCCGCTGTACGTCATTTAGGCAAGCAATTCAAAAACTATTTAGAAATAAACTTTGAGATGGAGCCTCAATATAAAGCTATCTTCATACCAGACCTAAATGTCAATCGCATCGTTATGCAGATTTCTGCAATATCAGGCTCAAGGATAGAAGAAGGCGAGACACTTCTCTTTATGGATGAGATTCAAGAGTGTCCAGAGGCCATCATGTCATTACGTTTCTTCAAAGAGAATATGCCACGACTTCATGTTATTGCTGCAGGTTCACTATTAGAGTTCGCCCTTGCAGAATTACCAACATTTGGCGTAGGTAGAATACATTCCATGTTTATGTATCCAATGACCTTTGATGAATTTCTTCTTGCCAACAAAGAAGATATTTTACTCGAAGCTCGTAATGCAGCATCTTCACAATCACCTCTTCCTGAGCCATTGCACGAAAAGTTAGTCCGTCTACTTCGCACATATATGCTTGTAGGAGGTATGCCTGAGTGTGTTGCCAAATGGGTTGAGACCCACGATTACCTGCTTTGTCAGGAAGTTCAAAATGATATACTTGTAAGCTATGAGGACGATTTTCCTAAATACAAGAAAAAGGCTGATGTCAATTTGCTTCGCAACATATTGCGTAGTGCCGCCGTACAAGCCACAAAAAAATTTGTCTATACCAAAGTAGGCGACTATAAAACAGCAGAAGTCAAGAGTGCGCTCAACCTGCTCATCCTTGCAGGATTACTGATTCCTGTAACTCACACCAGTGCCAATGGATTTCCTTTGGGTAGCGAAGCAGACAATTCATATCGCAAGATTCTATTCTTTGACTGTGGACTTATGCTGCGGCTTTTGGGCATCACTATAGGAGACGCTACCATGCTCACCACCCAAATACTTACAGCCACAGCAGCCGATCTTGTCAACAAAGGTACTATGGCTGAACTTGTAGCCGGTTTGGAAATGCTCCACTATATGACTCCCAACTTGCGTCATGAGTTGTATTACTGGGTTCGTTTGTCAAAAAATTCATTAGCAGAAATCGACTATCTCCTTCCATCTCACCTTAATATTCTTCCCATTGAGGTCAAAGCAGGAAACCAAGGTGGAATGAAAAGTCTGTGGGCTTTTATGCGTGAGAAGCATATCACCGAGGCCATCCGTTGTTCATTAGAGAATTTCGGAGAGTTTTGTTATACTGACAAAGAAGACAAAGATACCGTTCGTCATGTCAGTGTATTCCCTCTATATGCTGTTTCGCAGATAATTAAATCTACAACATCTAAAACTATGTAAACTATTCCACATAGATTTATGCCTCTTACGTTTTCTCGTCATGAGCACAACAACCTTGCTTCGCTCATGACGAGAAAATGTTTTAGATTTTTACTTTGCTTTTATACCGCAAACCTCTTTGATTACATCCACATACTTCTGTGTTCCCACCTCTCGCGTCAGGTTGTCCAAAACAAACTTTCGACCGTTATGTCCATATTCCTTGCAGAGTTCACGATGGTTATACAGCGTCAGAATACTCTCCTTAAACGCATCTTTGTCGCCTGCTTTGGTGAATATTCCACAATGGTTGTTCTCTATGATGGTCTTCAATTCGTTCTCGTCAAAATTAGCAAGTACAGGCCTGCTCGCGCTCATAATGCTCCACGTTTTCGAGGGCACACTGTTCGCTCCCACTCCGGGCTTGGAGATTACCAGCGAGGCATCACCCAGCGAGAACACATGGCTTATATCTTCGTATGGCTGGAATGGCAACAGATGCACATTCTCCAGTTGTTGGTCTGCCACTTTGCGCTTCACCTCGTCCAGATATGCGCCATTGCCTACCAGCACAAAGTGAATATCCTCATACTCTTCCTGCAACTCCTTGGCCACATCCAGGAGCATATCCATATTCTGAGTCAACCCAATATTGCCATTGTAGGTGATATAAAACTTGCTGCGATCCAGTCCATAAACATCAAACAGCTTATTCTCTTCACGCGGCACATCCACCACCTTGTTTTGGTCCACCCAGTTATAGACTACTACTATCTTGTCCTCAGGCACGCCCTTGGCCATAATATTCTTCTTGAAGTCTTCCGAGATAACAATTATCTTATCTGCATGCTTATAAGTGAAATTTTCTATTACACGACCAATCTTCCAGATAAATCCCCCTTTTCTTGCCAAGCCCGTACCAGCCATTGAGTCAGGAAAGATATCTTGAAGATTGTATACAAATGGTATCCCTCTAAAAATTCTAATTATTGAACCAAGCATACCTTGTATTGGAGGCGTTGACTCTAAATATATACAATCCACTCTCGCCTCATTCATTCCATACCATAATTGAATTATCCAATTTAATGAATACCTTACAGCCCGAAGTAAAACATTCCTCCCCTCTCGGTACATTGGAAAGCGATGTACATGAATATTTCCATTATACATCTTCTCTATTTTTTTGTTTTTATACTCTTTATACTCTTTGTCAGAAAGACCACGAGTAGGCCTCGATGCATAAATAACAGTTTCGAATCCGTTCTTCGAAAATGCCTCTAAGCGATTTTCAACCAAATAGATACTTGCCGCCTTCTCTGGCAGGAAATACCCTGTCAACTGTAAAATCTTCATAATATTAGACTGTTTCAAATTTTACTTCATTTATTATCTTTTCAGCCAGGGCGATAGCCTTCTGTGGCGACTCTTCCGTCACAATCACATGTCCCGAACGGCTGAGACTGCTGGTTACCTCCGGTATCTCATCCCCGGCTTTATGATAGATTTCCCATAGATAGACATGAACATCATTCAAAATCTCGGTATTCGATATATTCACCAGTTTTCCTGGCTTTGGACAGAAGTAACGGATACATACTCCCTTGGGCTCTTCCTTTATGCTCAAATCTGGTTCCGATCCCAATGCCACATCTATAGCAGCAGCCACCATATCTATTCCCGTACTCAGATGAGTCAGTTCCGTAGAGATAAAATCACCGCCCAGTCTGGCGCCAATCTCCATCAGATATGCCTTGCCATCCATCAGTTTTGCTTCTGCATGACATGCACAGTTGTTTACCCCCAAAGCCTTCACGCCTGCCACAGCTGCTGCTTTTAGAGTTTCCACCTCTTCCGCCGAAAAGCACGAGGGCTGGTTATGTCCCAACTCCACGAAATGAGGAGCACCTGTCGTCTTCCTGTCTGTAACAGTGAGCACATTCACCTTACCGTTCCAAACGATAATTTCTATCGAGAATTCAGGCCCTTCTATAAACTGCTCCAGCAGAACCGACTTGTCACGGCTCTCATTCAGGGCTACATCATACAACCTGCAAAATTCCTCTTTGCTTGTATTCCCTTCATCCCGTCCTGACTTAATTACCTTTGCGATGCCTCTCGAACCAGAGTTCCTGCTCGGCTTCAAAATTCCATCACCGTCAAGTTTTTGGAACTGCTTCCACGCATCTTCCACACTCTTCGTCAGAATGCTCTTCGGCGAAGGCGCACCGCCCCGCTCAAAAGCCTCACGCATCAGGTGTTTATTTGTGGCACGGATAGCTTGCTCACGAGTAATGCCCGACAGCCCCAATTCGTCATTGAGTCTGCCCATCACGTTCATAGCCACTTCCGAGCAAGGATGTATCACTCCGTCTATCCGTTCCTCGCGGGCCACCTTCAAGACATCCTCTTCAGAGGTGATATTCACCACGATACCTTTATCGGCATACTTCAGTCCCTCTGCATTCTGATTGCCATCTGCAGCGATGACATATATGCCCATGTCTTTGGCCTTTTTTATCACCGGCACTTGTAAGATGCCAGCTGCCAATACCAATAATCTTTTTTGCATTGTTTTATACAAATCCTATGCTCTATAAACATCTTTGTGTGACAATACTGTCTTAAAAGTCAACCACAAAACTTTAATGTCGAAGAAGAAGTTCAAGTGCTTTACATAGTAAATGTCTGCCTGAAGTTTTTCTTTTGTTCCTACTGAATTGCGGTTAATTGCTTGGTTCCAACCTGTAATACCAGGTCTAACTGTAAGTATCACTCTTTCTTCTGGAGTATAATGTTCCAAATAGAACGCGGAATCTGGTCTTGGACCTATCAATGCCATGTCACCTATAAGCACATTTAATAATTGCGGTATCTCGTCAAGACTTGTTTTGCGAAGAAATTTACCGACTTTAGTCACTCGTGGATCATCTGCTGCATTATATGTGCTTCCATCTTCCATACGGAGATCCGGAGCATTAACTATCATTGAACGAAACTTAAACATCTTAAAGATTCGCCCATTCTTGCCTATACGAGAAGCCATATGGAACAAAGGACCACCATCATCACACTTAATGGCAATCCATACAACAATACACAGAAGTAATACAAAAGGAAAAACACAAAGGGCAATTATAAAATCAATTACCCTTTTCATACATTTTTTATACATAGTTGAATTTATATATTGATAGAGTTTAGTACTTGAACAAATCACGATAGAGATTATTATCCCAATCTTTCTTAAAATCCTCCATCATTTCACGGAACGTTTTGAACTGAGGCTCAAATCCAAAATCTCTTTTGGCCTTGTCCATAGAGAAAAGATACGATGTTGTGTTGTTGGGTATCTCTGGCTTATATATGATCTTTGAGCGGCGTCCGTCTGCGGGTCCAAATACATCTCTCATCACCTCTGCCTGTTCCTGCAAAGTCACACCTCCACCTGCCGTCATATTATACAGACCATAAGTGTTCTCACTCTTTATGGCGAGATAGAATGCATGGGCAATATCTTTTACATAGCCAACATCACGAATCATCTTGGCATTACCAAACACCGTAATGTCTTCCGCTTTCTCCGCTTTCTCCATGAAAATCTGAAAACCAGATTTCTTCATCTCTCCATTCACATAAAGGCTCATGTGTGGAGTAACACCAAACACTGTCGGGAAACGGAACACGGCATTCTTCATTCCATGTTGTTGATTGTAATACTCCATCACATCGTTAGCAGCATTCTTTGAAATAGTATAAACAGAATGGTCACCAGTAAAGAAGAAATTACGTGGTTCTTCTTCTGTCAATCTACGCACTCCGCTCCATGCGCCACGCACATCGCCATACGAACAGGTTGAAATAACACGTTTAATGCCGTTCTTTCGACAATACTCCAAACAATTGATTGTTCCGATGGTGTTAATGCGAAAATAGTCAGCAGCATTTTCATCCTCATCAAGGTTTACAGGTGCATTGGCAGGAAGTAAGCCAGCCAACAAAATTACGCCTTCAACATCTTTTTTTGGCAATTGCTCAAAATCCTTTTCTCTATCAAGATCGAGATTAACATACTTTACCCCCAAAGCATCATAATGCTCTTTGAAGCGATTTTTTCGACCTGTCACTAATACGTCACATCCTTGATTAACGAGTTCTGTTACTGTATGAACACCGATAAAACTTGTTGCTCCTATTACAATTATCATATTCTTATTATTTATTAGTTATTTATTTTTAATGTCAAGCACCATCTACAAATGGAAAAAGCGCCTTAATAATTCTATATAAAATGTAAACTACAGGATTGAACAAAATCCATAATTCATAAGAAATAATTTTGATTGCTTACCGTCAAATTGTATATACGAAATCTGGTTTTCCACACTTTCCTAATACCCATTCGTACAGACGATATGTCTTTTTAGCCACACTTTCAGCAGAATATCTATTAACAATGCTCTTACGTGACATTTGGCCTAACTTGTGACGTTCTTCATCCGTAAGAGACATGGCTTCAATCAAAGTATTGACAAGGTTCTCTACAGATAAATCTATCCACCATCCACATTTATCCTCATTCAAACAACTCCAAGGAGCATTCTTTGTTGTAATTACAGGACACTCACACATCATGGCTTCCGCTACCACATTGCCAAAATTCTCATTGAGAGTTGGAAGGATGAAAAGATTTGAGTCTTGATATTTACGCATTTTAGCCTCTCCTGTAACAGGACCAATGAACTTAATACTTTCTGACAATCCCAAACCGTTAACCTTCGCTTTGAGCGTATCTATATAGTCTTTAGGATCACTATTACCGGCTATGTGCAACTCCCACTGATTCATAAGGTTGGTGTCAAGTTGCCTCCATGCGTCAATAAGATATTCGATACCTTTAATGGGATTAATGCGAGAAAGGAACAACAGCACTTTTTTCTCACCATGATTATGCACCACCTCCTTAGGAAAAGCATCCAGTTCTATACCATTGGGTATAATTGCCACAGGCACCTTACTTCCAAGTGTGCGAATGCTATCACGCTCTTGCTCAGAAGTTGCAATAATACACGCAGCATTGTCAACTATTCTTTTCCCATACAAATGCCACGCAATCTGTTTCTTTATTTTTTTTATCTTATCATAGTTTATTCGTGCAATTTCTGTGTCTCCACGAGGGTTTATCACATAGGGAATATTATGTCTCAAACCATATTTAGCAACATACAAGTTACATGGCATCCACACTCCATGGAAATGTAAAATATCAGGATTAACATTCCTTCTATAGAAATAACGAATCAGTGGCAAATCAAATGTATATTCATAGTTATATTTTGGATTTGGTAAATACACTATGTTTACTCCTTCTGAAACCATGCGGTTAGAATATAGACGACTCGCTTCATAAAGCACAATGCTCATTTCTGCGCCCTCATGTTGAGTACCGATACATTGAATTGGCACACTATATGTAGGACCTCCGTATTTTGGGTCTATCGATGGATAAAGTAAGAAATGACAGATTTTCATTTGTTCTTCGAAAAATAACAGATTGATATTAAGTTTATTAAATATACAATTGAATATGATACACTCACGCCAAGTAAAAAAGTTGTTATTGACAAGAATCTATAATTACACAAGATAGCTAACAATGCTACAGATATCATAAACAATAATTGTATTATTAATTCAAAATTCTGCTTATTACAAACTACCAATCCTGTATTAATTGCAGATGACACAAATCTAATTGCAAACATAGGTGACAAGATTCTTATCATAAACCCAGACATTTCGTATTTATCTCCATAGATAAATGGAACTATCATTGGAAACAAATAATACATAACAAAAAAGAGTATAATACCGAACAATATCAAAAAGATTAATGTCTTATTAGTAGACTCATTAAAGACACCCTTTTTAGCATATTCCTTCGATGCTTCACTAAAGTATACTTTAGAAACATTTCCACTAATAACAGACAATGGCAAACCAAGGACAGCAAAGGAGATTGCGTATACTCCTAAGACTTCCAATCCAAAAAACTTACCAATAACAAGACTTATTAAAGAATATGAACCAGCATTCATTAATGCTGCAGGTGCACTATAATACAATTGTCTTTTATGAATATTATACGCCTCTACCATATCTTTCCTTTGTACAGAGAGAATATTAATAAACTTCTTCTTTATATTTTTTATCTCGCGTTTCATCCCAAAATACTGACCAATAACTCTTGAAACAAGCAATCCTATAGCTTTCCAGCCCAAGAGTCCAAAAACTGTCATAGACACTTCTTCGGCAAAGCGCCGCATAACTATAACAGATGTCATAGTCTTGAAATCCCCTATATTGTTATTATAGCTCTTAAAAACATTTGAAAATACCTGAATAACAAGTATAAAGAAAACGAATACAACAGACACAAAAGGAGATATAAAGCCATCTAAACCAGTAAAGTAAATAAAAGACCCCAATGAAATAAACAGGCTTAAGACAACGCCTATATAAATAGACAATTTAACCAAAGCAAAAATATATTTATCCCTTCGTTCCTTAACAAGAGCAAAATCAAATCTACCATTTATAACGGGAGCAAATATTCCGGAAAAAGATACAACTGTTGTCATTATACCTATTTCTGAAGCCGTATATATTCTCGTCATTATCATTGAGCCAACAAAACCAATAACCTGGCCCAGCATTGATCCCGACGTTAACAAAAGAATTGACCTTAAATATAAACTCTTCATTGGTATATCATTTTAAATATTTCAACAATCTTGCTGGATTTCCAGCAATTATACAATGCCCTTCAAAACTATGTGTAACAATCGATCCCGCACCCACAATAGTTCCATTGCCTAATTTTACTCCTGGCAGCACAACAGCATTCATACCTATCCAGCAGCCATCACCAATTACAATATCCTTTGGTTCTAGATGCTTTTCAGGATTATATGGATCATGATTTTCTGTTATCAAACCAACATTTTGAGCAATCCATACATTCTCACCAATTGTTATCTTACCTCGATAATTCTGAAAATAACAACCAGGTTGTTGAAATATATTTAATGAGCTAGGACAAACACTCATATTCTTTCCAGAAGCCAACCGACATTGCGATGATATAGGCCACACAATTCCCCTTCTTTTTAAAAAGAAACTTCTGAACACGCATTTCCAAGCCCATACAAATCCGTATTTTTGCTCTTCAAAAAACTTCCCCCTTAAATATCTTGAATCATAAAAAATAGATAATATCCTTCTATTTATAGACATGAATATGTCAGAATACACTATATCTCGTAATAAAGATTGTTTCATCGTAACCTACTAATTTTAAATCTAAATAATACTTTAAAAATAATCCAATATACACCACATATAATCATTGCAGAAGTAGCATGCAATACACTTGGTACAAACACAAAAATAATTTCTTGATAGATTAATATCATTACTATAGGACAATGACAAGATATTAATACCTTATATACATATTGATAAAAAACACCTACAAGCAGTGATCCTAATATAATGCCCAACAAACCAAAATTTGAATACAAAGAACTTTCCAACGTAAATGGCACAGATGTCTGGAACTGCAAATCAGCAGTAGCCATATTTGGTGTTACGGTTTCACCATACATCATATTTAACAAATACATACCATCATCCATAGGAGGCTTCTGTGGATATAATGACCTAGGTATAACCTGTAGAGGAATATTGAGATATGAAGCCCCATACCAACAATCATGATTTTTAAAATAATCAAAAGCGAATAAATCACCATCACAATAAGAAAACTCTCGAAACAATGTATTTGCATTGTCAAAAGCTCCTTCTACCCATTTGGTAGGATTATTTATATAATCTGTTTCTGACCCAGAACGAAGCATTGGCATCAATAGCACAAAAAGAGCTATACCTGATATTGTCATAAGAGATTTTATCGAAAATAAAGACAAAAAGTTAATCTTTGACGATATAAAATGATACAACATAACTACTTGTAACAACAACATCATGGCAGGTCTTCTTGCTCCAAATACAATTAAGCCAAAGATTGTCATTGAAAATATAAGAAGAAATGTGTAGAAATGCTTTTTATTTTTTTCTCTCAAGTAACACAATAAAGTTAACAGCACACCACATGTCAACAATGAATTAGCAAATAATTCATTATAATACTGTCCAGCCATTATTTCCTTCCTTGCCTGAATATGGCTCAATATATAAAAAACGCCACCACCTTCTAAAATAGTTTTTACCTTTACAACAAATCCTATAATTGCCACAACAATTCCGGTCCTCAAATAAGCGGAATTAGCACGTTTCTTATTTTCATGATATACATATTTCTTCTTCGATGAATTTCTTTCATAAACTGTTATTCCTATATTGACACAAATAAAAGATATAAATTTAAAGAGAAAATATGTTTCAATTGAATCTTCAGATATTCGATTAACACTTATATATTCAATAACATATGGAACATTCTTTAACCAAGCAAATATGTTAAAAACAAATCTAGGAGAAAATATATCCTTCCTTCCTAAATACGCTCCTAGAAAATAGCAAAATGAGAGTAAAATAGAGTATAATGTGACCATATTTTATAATGATTACTTTTTGTCCAACGTGGTATATAGATATTACTTAAGCATTAATAGTCTGTTACAATATTATCAGTTTTTGTGTTCTTTCGATACATAATATACATTGTCAGCTTTTTATTTATGCAATTGGCTATATGTAAAATGCGTAATAACGAACCAAACATACTGAGGAAAAGCATCTCAGATTGCATTTACCTCCACAGGGGCAGACAATCTATTATTATTTTATACCATAATACCCAGCATACCACTCAGCAAATCTCCTCAAGCCTTCTTTCAGGCTGGTATTGGGCTTGAAGCCGAAGTCTTGTTCCAGGGGCGTCGTGTCGGCGTAGGTCACTGGCACGTCACCGGGCTGCATGGGCACGAGTTGCTTGTGGGCATCGAAGTCGTAGTTCTGGGGCAGGACGCCGGCACGCACCAACTCTTCTTGCAGGATGGTCACGAAGTCAAGGAGATTTTCGGGAGAGTTGTTGCCGATGTTGTACACCTTGTAAGGGGGGATGGGCAGTCCATCCTCGCCGTTCTGTTTCTCAGGGGCGTGCTGCATGATGCGCACCACTCCCTCCACAATGTCGTCGACATAGGTGAAGTCGCGCTTGCAGTTGCCATAATTGAAAATCTTGATGGTTTCGCCTTTCACCAGCTTGTTGGTGAAGCCGAAGTACGCCATATCGGGACGGCCGGCGGGGCCATAGACGGTGAAGAAGCGGAGGCCGGTCGAGGGGATGTTGTAGAGCTTGCTATAAGCATGGGCCATCAGCTCGTTGCTCTTCTTCGTGGCGGCGTAGAGGCTTACGGGGTTGTCCACCTTGTCGTCTGTCGAATACGGCACCTTCTTGTTGCTGCCATAGACGGAAGAGGAAGAGGCATAGACCAGATGCTCCACTTCGTGGTGGCGGCAGGCCTCGAGGATGTTGTAGAATCCGATGAGGTTGCTCTGGATATAGGCGTCGGGATTGGTGATGCTGTAGCGCACGCCTGCCTGGGCGGCGAGGTTGACCACTACTGCTATCTTGTGTTCGGTGAAGATATCCTCCACGGCTGCCTTATCGGCGATGGAGGCGTGGACGAAGGTCCAGTCGCGCTGCAGCGACTCTATCTCCTTCAGGCGTTCATACTTGATGTTGACATCGTAGTAATCAGTAATTGAGTCAATACCGATTACTTTAATGTCCTTCACATCGTGAA
>ENA-ORNT01001612-ORNT01001612.1-human-gut-metagenome-genome-assembly--contig:-NODE-1612-length-14944-cov-4.391497_pt1 | contig 14944 bp, 19 predicted proteins | sample MGYA00242120_ERZ509032 | MGnify/ENA primary metagenome ERZ509032 (study PRJEB26280, sample SAMEA2338729) | human gut metagenome | biome: human gut; feature: human-associated habitat; material: faeces...
CCCGCAAGATGCTGATCGACGGCTACATCATCAAGGTCGATTACACCGAGCAAAAGAAGCTGGCTGCCGCCGTCAGCAGAGCCGCCTCGAACATCAACCACGTCTGCCGCCGCATCAACAGCACCGGGCATTTCTACGATGCCGACGTTGCCGAGCTGAAAGAACGGATGGCTGACGTATGGGAGCTGCTGAAAGTACAGCAGAGAAACGAATTGTAATTCGGGAAAGGAGTACAGATATGCCGCGCATGAGCAAATCAAAAAAGCTGGAATGGTCGTTCTTCCTGAATGACCGGGGACGCAAGGCGTACAACACGCTCTGCCGCCGCTGCGTCCACGATTGCAAGCAGAGTTTCCGGGCGGTTGTCGTTATTTGCCCGCATTATCAATCCAAGAGGGCAAAAAAGGGTGGTACATCTGCGTACTCCCCTCGCGGACCCGATGGAACGCCACCATGAATACCGCAGACACCGAAAGGAAGTGATACGCCATCTATATCAAGATTGATACCTCGCTCCCACCGTTCATTCCTTTGCCACAATTTATGGTAGTCAGCGAACATTCCATCAACGCTAAACTGCTGTATGCCCTCCTGCTGAATCGCACGATGCTTTCGCAAAAATCGGGGTGGGTATCAGAGGACGGGAATGTGTATGTCATCTACACAATCAAGCAGATGGCGAATGACCTGAATCGGAGCGAAAGAACGGTAAAAACCGCCTTGTGCGAGCTGGAAAATGCCGGGCTGCTGACTCGCGTCCGACAGGGCTTGACCAAGGCTAACAGGCTGTTTCTGCAAATACCCGATGGGGTGCAGCTTTCTTCCCCTCTGATGGGTAAAGGCTGCCTTTCAGAAGTGCAGAAAACCGCCCCTCTTGATGGGCAGAAATTGCCCACAAGTAATACTAATACAGAATATAAAGAACAGAGTAAGACCGAAAGAGTAGAGAGTACGCGCCGCCGATATGGAGAGTATCAAAATGTTTTTCTGTCAGGAGAGGAATATTCCCGGCTGGAGACGGCTTATCCCGGCAAAGCTTCCGAATACATTGAGCGGCTGTCCCGGTACATGGCTTCCAATGACAGGCACTATGCCAATCATTACGCCACCATCAAGAAGTGGTTGGACGAGGACAGCAAGGGCAGGAGAGCGAAAAACTACACTTACGACGATAACGAGGGAGAGTGTCTATGAATCCGATTTTTACAAAAATGGTTGATGCCGTTGAAGCGGCTAATGCCGCACCTGACGATTACATCAATTCCGCTGATGGGCTGAAATACTGCGGCAAGTGCCATACGCCGAAAGAAGCCTTTTACCCCGCAGACCTTCAGGCACAGGGCTTTACCAAGCACCCGGTTATGTGCAAGTGCGTCGCCGAACGCCGAGAACGGGAAGAAGCGGAGCGTCGGGAATATGAGAGAATGTCTTACATGACGATGCTCCGCAGCGAGGCGTTCCGCGATATGCCCGCCGCTGGCTGGCGGTTTGAGTCAGCCGCAGTTACAACGCCCCAGCTTGCAAAGGCGAGGGGTTACGCGCAGAACTGGGACGAGTTCAAAAAAGCAGGAATCGGGCTGCTCCTGTTCGGGAATGTCGGCACGGGAAAATCCTATGCCGCTGGATGCATTGCCAACGCTCTGATTGACCGTCTGGAGTCCGTCCTCTTTGTGGGAATGTCTGATGTAGTCAACCGTATGCAGGGTAACTTCGGTTCGGACCGCGACAATTACATGAAATCGCTTATGCGCCCCGACCTCCTCATTCTGGATGATTTGGGGGCAGAACGTAACACCAGCTTCGGTAAGGAGCGAGTGTTCGATGTGGTTGACAAACGGCTGCTGACCGGCAAGCCCATGATCGTCACCACGAATATCCCGCTTTCCGTTATGAAGCAAGCTGTCGATCTGGATGACCGCCGAATTTATGACCGCATCTTGGAGGTCTGCGTCCCGATCATGTTCGATGGAGACAGCTTCCGCAAAAGCACCGCTGCCGACAATCTGAAAACGGCGGCTCGTCTGCTCGGCTGATAAACCCAAGAAAGGAGCTTTTACATGGAGAATTGCATCGGCACCGTTCCGATCCATCTGAAAATGACACTGACCACCAAGGAGGCGGCAGAATACAGCAACATCGGCATCAACAAGATCGACAGTATGCTCCGCTCGCCCAACTGCCCCTTCGTTTTGTTTGTCGGCACAAAGAAGCTGGTCAAACGAAAGGAATTTGAGCAATTCATCAGTGAGAAACTGGTGATATAAGAAGTTCCGAAAAATTTACAAATTGCCGGAGAGTTTTTCACAATAACTACTTGAGGGAATGGACAAAATCTGCTATACTTATCGTGTAGCAGTGCGTCCATTTCCCTTCAAGGGAAAGGAGCATTTCATGGGAAAAAATCTCAAAGGAAAAGACTGCGGTAAGGGTATCTACCAAAGAAAGGACGGTTTATACAGCGCACGATTTGTTGATAAAACAGGAAAAAGGCATGAGAAATATTTTCAGACTATTCCCGAAGCAAGGAATTGGATGGAAGAAGCGAAATATGCCGACAAGCACGAAGAAGTTTTTGTTGCCACCGAAACAACGGTTGACCAATGGTTTAGTTTCTGGATTGAAAATATAGTAGGTGACTTAGCCCCTAATACGCTCCGCAATTATCGGGAGCGATATTCCAAAAACATTCAGCCCGTTATCGGTAGAATGGCGATTGCCAATGTCAAGCCCATGCACTGTAAGCAAGTCTTGATTCGGATGGACGCTGATTATGCTGGTTCTACTATCCGACAAGCCTATATTGCTATGGGCACATTGTTCAAGGCGGCGAAAATGAATGACTTGATTGCCAGACACCCAATGGATGGTGTGCGGTTTACAAAGCCAGTTCGTGCTGTGGATGATATAAAGTTTCTTACTTGCGATGACCAACAACGTTTTCTTGAAGTTGCCCAGCGTTCCCACAACTATAACCAATACGCCCTTATCCTCGAAACAGGCTTGCGTACTGGCGAAATGATTGGATTAACTTGGGATGCGATTGACTTTGAAAAACGAACACTTACGGTCAACAAGACTTTGGAGTTTAGGCACGCTCAAAAATACTGGCGTGCAGGTCCTCCAAAGACTCAACAGAGTTATCGCACAATTCCCTTGACGAACAGAGCCTACGATATTCTGAAAAGCATTTGGGATAGCCGGGATAACAGGAAAGAGTCTCCCTTGCTTTCACAGACGCTTGAATACATAGACAGGCGCACAGGCACAACCTCACAGCTTGTTATGCGTGACCTTGTTTTTATCAACTGGCGTACAGGAGAGCCAGCGAAGAACAGCTCCTATGATACCCACCTTTACAAGCTCTGCGACGAAGCAGGGATAAATCGCTTTTGTATGCACGCTCTACGCCATACTTACGCCACAAGAGCCATCGAAAGTGGTATGCAGCCGAAAGTGCTGCAAAAGCTATTGGGTCATGCCAGTATCAAGACAACGATGGATAGGTATGTTCATGTAACTACCGATTCGCTCGACCAAGCTGTACGGCAGTTTGAGTCAAAAGGGTTTTCTGACATAAAACTCAATGCGAAAATGGCGTAAAAATGGCGTAGTAGCCGAAAAGCCAAAACCCGAAAACCCTTGCAAATCAAGGAAAAATCGAAGGAGAATGAGTATATATGAAATTAGGTATCGTCGGCCTTCCAAATGTGGGCAAATCCACCCTTTTCAACGCGCTGACCAGCACGCAGAACGCGCAGGCAGCCAACTATCCTTTCTGCACCATCGAGCCGAACTCCGGCATCGTGCCGGTGCCGGATCCGCGGCTGGACAAGCTGGCCGAGATCTGGCAGACCAACAAAAAAACTCCCGCCATCGTGGAGTTCGTGGACATTGCGGGTCTGGTGAAGGGTGCAAGTCAGGGTGCCGGCCTTGGCAACAAGTTCCTTGGCCATATCCGCGAGTGCGACGCCATTGTGCACGTGGTGCGCTGCTTTGACGATGACAACATCATCCATGTGGTGGAGGACGTGACCAAGGCCGAGGCCGTGGACCCCATTGCCGATATTGAAGCCATCGACTACGAGCTGATCCTCTCCGACCTTGAGGTGGTGCAGAACCGCGCAGGCCGCATGGCAAAGGCTGCCAAGAGCGGCAACAACAAGGGCGCTGCCGCCGAGGCCGCATGGCTGCAGCAGCTGGCCGACCATCTGAGCGCCGGTAAGCCCGCCCGCAGCTTCGATTTTGACCCCACTGACACCGAGCAGCAGACCGTGCTGCACGAGATGGGTCTGCTGAGCGCAAAGCCGGTGCTGTACGCCTGCAACGTGGGCGAGGATGACCTGATGGAGGGCATCGAGAACAACAAGTACGTCCCGCTGGTGGCTGCCCGCGCCAAGGAAGAGGGTGCCCGCTACATCCCCATCTGCGCCAAGACCGAGGAGGACATTGCGGATTACAGCCCCGAGGAAAAGAAGGCATTTCTGGCCGAGATGGGCATCGAGGCCAGCGGTCTGGACAACCTGATCACCGCCAGCTACGACCTGCTGGGTCTGATCTCCTTCCTGACCGACGGCAAGAAGGAGTGCCGCGCATGGACCATCCGCAAGGGCACCAAGGCTCCGCAGGCTGCCGGTAAGATCCACAGCGACTTCGAGCGCGGCTTCATCCGCGCCCAGGTCATTGCCTACAAGGATCTGGAGGACGCTGACTTCAACTACGCCGCCGTCAAGGCCAAGGGCCTGCAGCGCACCGAGGGCAAGGAATACGTCGTGAACGACGGCGATGTCATTGAGTTTTTGTTTAATGTATAAGGAGAATCCGACCATGATTATCGGCATTATGGGCGCCATGCCCGACGAAGTGGACCAACTGTGTGCCCGGCTGGAGAATGTGACCAGAGAGACCTACGCCGGGGTGGAGTACCACTGCGGCACCTTGCAGGGCAAGCAGGTCGTTGTCTGCTGCGCAGGCATGGGCAAGGCCAACGCCGCGTCCACCGTACAGGTGCTGTGCACGAAATACGGCATTGACAAGTTGATTTTTAGCGGCATCGCGGGCAACATGACCAGCAAAATCGGCATCGGCGACGTCTGCATCGGTGAGACGGTCGTCTACCACGACGCCGAGCTGAGTATGATTGCCCAGAGTGCACCGTTCCAGACCGAGTACCACGGCGACCCTGCGCTGGTCAGGGCTGCGCTGGACGCCTGTGCTGCCTGCGGCGTAAAGGCTATTGCGGGCAAGATCGCCACCGGCGACACCTTCGTCGGCGACGCCGAGACGAAAAAAGTCATTGAGGAAAAGTGTCATCCCGACTGTGTCGAGATGGAGGGCGCGGCGGTCAGCCAGGTGGCGGGCCGCAACGGCGTGCCCTGCGTGATTCTGCGTGCCATGAGCGACAACGCCGACGAGAGCGGCTATGAGGTGCTGGTGGTCAAGCAGTTCAGCATCACCGAGTACGTTAAGACGGCAACGGAAATCGTCGCGCGGATGATCGAGAGCGTGTAAGGTTCTACAAAAAATGCACCTGCCTGTGTGGAATAGGCAGGTGCGTTTTTTGTTGTAGGGGGGGCGGCGTCCTCGACGCCCCGCGGAAGGGCAAGGCCCCTCTCTACAATGCCAAAGATAAAGGGGCTATCCCCCTCACGTTGCGGGCCGGGCATGCCCGGCCTCTACGGCTTTTCTTTCCTCAAAAATACGCCTTGATCTGGAACTTATCCTCCTGCCTGGCCTCTTCCACCTTCAGATGCTCGTGGTTGAAGTCAAACTTCACGGCCTTGCAGTCGTCGGTGTTGCGGGTCAGGCGCAGCAGCTGATCCACACGCTTCTGCTCCTCTTTCGTGTAGAACAGGTAGCTTGCGCCCTGCTTGCGGGCGCGGCCCGTGCGGCCAATGCGGTGGGTGTAGTGCTCGTTTTCCTCGGGCACATCGTAGTTGATGACCGCATCCACGTCGGACACGTCGATGCCGCGGGCGGCCACATCGGTGGCGACCAGCACATCGATTTTCCCGGCCTTGAACCGCGTCATGATGCGGTTGCGCTCGGCCTGGGACAAATCGCCGTGCAGACAGTCCACATTGAAATTCAGCCGGGCCAGCTGGTTGGCCAGCATACCGGTGTTGTACTTGGTGTTGCAGAAGATCATGACCCGCTTGTAGCCCTCGTCAATGATGATCTGGGCGGCGTCGGCCAGCTTGTCGCGGCCGGTGGTCAGCAGCTTGTACTGGGCAATTTTCGGGCTGGAATCCTCCACCGGCTGCACGCTGACCTCAGCGGCGTTGTGCTGGTAGAGCCAGCCAATGTCCAGCACCTCACGGCTGATGGTGGCCGAGAACATCGACAGGCTCTCGCGGTGCTTCATCAGGTCGATGATGTACTTGACGTCCTTGTAGAAGCCCATGTTCAGCATCTCGTCGGCCTCGTCCAGCACGACGGTCTTGACGTCGGACACATCAATGGCGTGGTGGCGGTAGTGATCCATCAGGCGGCCCGGCGTGGCAACAACGATCTGGCAGCCCTGCTTGAGTTGACGCTGCTGCTTGTCCATGCCCGCGCCGCCGTAGACGCAGACGATTTTGATGGCAGGCAGAAACTGCGCCAGGTTTTGCAGGTCCTGGGCGATCTGCTGGGCCAGCTCACGCGTGGGGCTTAGGATGACGGCCTGCGGCTTGAGGCTGCCGGGGTCAACCCTGGACAGGATGGGGATACCGAACGCTACGGTTTTGCCGGTCCCCGTGGGGGCCTTGGCAATCATATCGTGCCCGCCCAGCATCAGCGGAATGGCCTTTTCCTGAATTTCGGTCATATCGGTAAAGCCCATCGCCTGCGTAGCGCGGATGATCTCGGGCGAAACATTGGTAAGTTCGGTAAACTGCATGGTTGGTACTGCCTTTCGGTTTTTCTTTTTATTATAACAACATTTTTCCGTTCCCGCAACAGAAAAAAAGCTTCCCCCGCAGGGGAAGGCTTTTCTCACTTGTTCTTACTTGTCCGCCGGGCGGCTTTGCCGGACGTTTTCTTCTCCGTCTGGGTGCGGGTCGTCTTGGGGGCGGCTTTCCTGGTGCCGGGCTTCGGGGCCGGTGGTTCCTTGTCCAGCAGGCGCGCGGGCACGGGATCCAGCTTCCACAGCTGGTTCTCGCCAAACACATCCTGCCAGATCTGGGCCTGGGTGCCGTTGTCCACGCGCATACCCACCAGGTCAATGACCTTGTCGGCCAGCACATTGCGCAGCTTCACCTTGCCGCCGCCTGCGTCCACAAGCTGCCAGCGCTGGCCCGCCCCGGCGGTCTGGCTCCACTGGTGGACCCAGGTGCCGTTGCACACGCCGGACATGGCCAGGTCCATGACCTTGCCGGTAAAGCGGTTCTTGATGCGGTACTCGCCCTCGCCTGCTTCCACAAACTGCCACTGCTGCCAGGGTTGGCCTTCGTAGCTCCACAGGCGAACGGACGCGCCGTTCTCGGTGTTGAAATCAGCCACTTCCAGCACACGGCCGTTGGCGGCGGCAATGGTGTAGTACGCATCCGGGCGGATGACGGTCTGGGCAGATTTCTTCATGGTTGAGCCTCCTTTTAGACAGAATACGATACAATGTTCTGTCCGTTTTTTTCATTATAGCACAACTGCGCCGCGCGGTTTCACCAAATTTTTGTTGCCGTCTTTAGCTATTACGCCAATATTTGTAAGGATATCGCGCAATTTTTGGCAATTTTTGCGGCCACGGCACTTGCAATTTTTATTCATACGTTATATTATATAGTATATGCTTGTTGTTCAGCCGCGCGGCGGCTTGTAGAGGGAGAGTTTCAGCCATGAGAATTGCCTTGATTGCCCACGATTCCCGCAAGGAATTGATGGCCCAGTTCTGCACGGCCTACGTGCGCATTTTGTCGGAGAATGACCTGGTCGCCACCGGTGTGACCGGCAAGATCGTCCATGACGCCACCGGCCTGCCGGTGCGCACGCTGTACCCGGGCGGGCGCGGCGGTGCCGAGCAGATTGCCGCCATGATCGGCTGCGGCGAGGTCGATATGCTGCTGTTCTTCCGTGACCCGGTGGGTGCCAAGCCCGGCGAGCCCAACGACATGACGCTGCTGCGCCTGTGCGATATGCACACCATCCCGGTTGCCACCAACATTGCCACCGCCGAGGTCCTCATCCACGGCCTGGAGCGCGGCGACCTGGCCTGGATCGAATTGCAGCGCGGGAGAAAATAAAATAGCAACGCCCCGGTTCACGTTCTTTCGTGAACCGGGGCGTTTTTAGTGGTGACTTCTTTATAATCATGCCCCAGCGCGTTGGTGTAGTTATCCTTATTGTCGGAATGGGCGGAAATGGGGGTATAATCGGGCAATAGCCCCCACGCCCCATAGTTGTAGGGGGCGGCGTCCTCGACGCCCCGCACGTTTGCCACCCACCGCCGTTTCGGGTAATTACCAGGCTCTCTCCCCCGCAGAGGGAGATAAACACGGCGGGCCTGCATTTCATCCCGATTCACCGTCGTTTCATCCCGCTTTGCCTGCAAAATCTCTCCCTTCGCGGTACACTGAAACCAACATAGGGGGCTACACCCCACCGAACCACAAAGGAGAATGCAGCTATGAAAAACACGAAATCGGTTCATCCCCACAAGCTGGCCGCTGCGGCGGTCATCCTTGCCTGTATGCTGGGTGCCGGGCTGACCGGCTGCAGCACCACCATCAAGCGGGCGGCCCCGCAGAGCGTTACCGCCAGTGAAGCCGCCACGCCGGAAACCGCCCCCACTGCCACGCCTGCCCCCACCGCGGCGGCCACCCCGGCCCCGACGGAAGCGCCCATCGTGCCCACCAGCGTGACGCTGGAACAGGAGGGCGGCATTTTGAACAAAGGCATGACCTGGACGCTGCACGCCACCGTCCTGCCCGAGGACGCCGCCGACAAGACCCTACACTGGACGTCCAGCGACGAGGGCGTTGCCACCATCGACGACAACGGCATTATCACGGCGCTGGCCCCGGGCCAGACGACCATCACCGCCGCCAGCACGGCGGGCGAGGCGTCCACCACCTACAACCTCGTCGTGCAGGAGGTCGTCAAGTGCAGCTACTGCGGCCTGACCGGCCACGCCGCCGACAACTGCACCGCCGCCAAGCAGGCCGCCATTGTGCAGCAGCAACAGCAAGCCGCCGCCGAGCAGGCTGCCGCCCAATCGGAGGAGGAAGCCCAGCCTGCCGCCGAACAGCCCGCTGAAGCAGCCCCCGCCCAGGACTACGCCGTGACCGCCAAGGGCGACCGCATCTACCCCGAGGGCAGCCCCGACATCCCCGAAGGCGGCGTGGTGCAGCGCCCCGACGGCTCGTTCTATGTAAAAGGCCCCCGCAATGTGATCTTTGGCTACGAGGAAGGCGACCCCGACCCCAATATGCCAGCATGGACCGGCCTGTGCGTGTTCTGCGGCGACGACGACCACGACGTCTACCACTGCCCCATCCTGGACGCCCAGGAAAACCCGGACGCGTTCTTGATCGAAGATTGGGAGAAGTAATGCGTTTTTTATAAGCCTTCCCCCTGGGGGGGAAGGTGGCCGAAGGCCGGATGAGGGGCGGACTTGCCACGTCAACCCAGTCATGGGCAATCATGGCAAAGCCGCCCCTCATCAGTCCGCTTCGCGGACAGCTTCTCCCGAGGGAGAAGCCATTTTCTTATTGGTTATTGGTACACGATTGCGGTCTTTACCTTATTCGCCGCATCGGCCCCGGCCAGCGTCCGGGCCAGGGCCAGGGCAAAGGGGATCGCCGCGCCCAGGGCTTCACCGGTGATGATGTTGCCGTCGATGGTGATGGGCAGGCCGGTGTAGCTGGCCCCGGCGGCGGTCAGGTCGGCGTCCATGCCCGGGTAGACCGTGGCTTTTTTGCCGCCCAGCACGCCAAATGCCGCCAGCGCCGTGGGCGCGGCGCAGATGGCCGCCACGATTTTGCCCTGCGCGGCAAAGTCTGTACAGACCTTGCGCACCGTGGCGTCGGCTTTCAGGTTCGGCACGCCGGGGATGCCGCCGGGCAGGATGCAGGCGTCAAACGCCGCGTAGTCCAGTTCCTCGGCCAGGGCGTCCGCCACAACGTTGACCTGCCGGGCGCTCTTGACGATGCGCTCCCCGCCCACCGCCGCGATGGTCACTTCGACCCCCGCGCGGCGCAGGATATCAACGCAGAGCAGCCCCTCGCACTCCTCCAGCCCCGGGGCAAAAAAGATGACAGCTTTAGACATAATACACACTCCTTGTTTAAGTAAACGGGTGAAACGACTTTGTGATGCGCCAGATCAGCGGCAGCGGGGTTTGCAGGCCGCGCAGGGTCTGCACCAGCCCGACGAGGGACAGGGCATCTACCAGCAGCGTCAGCGTCAGGCCCAGCTCGCTGCAATGCGGCAGAAAGCCAACGCAGGCGCAGACTGTGGCCAGCGCCAGCACCACAAGGCCCTGGTTCAGGTGGAACTTTACAAAGGCATCGTGCCGCTGTTTGCAACAGGCGGGTATCAGGATCAATACATTTAAATAGCACAGCGCCGCCAGCAGCCGGGTCTTGCGCGGCGGGGTATCCGGCGCGGGGGCGGGCCTGGCCGCCGGGGCGGCGGGCGCAGGGGGCGCGGGGCGCTTTTTCTTTTTGTGTGATTTTGCCACGGGCTACCTCCATCCAAACAGGAATTTGAAGCAGCGGCCCAGCTGCCGCCGCCAGTCGGCCTCGCAGTGTTTGCCGTCCAGCTGGCAGTAGGGGTAGACCGCCGCGCCCTGCGCAGTCAGCAGGTTGGTGACTTCCAGCGCTTTGGACGTGTACTGGGCCAGCGCGTGGCGGCCTTTGCCCTCGCGCTCACCCCAGCTGATGTAGACCCGCGTGCCGGGGGCCAGCTTTGCCTTTTTGATGTCGGCCTTGACTTCGGTAAAGCTGAACCGCACCGACGGTGACAGACAGGCCGCGCGGCTGAACGTCGCGTTGTGGGCCGTGACGCCGTACAGGCTCATCAGCCCGCCCATGCTGGACCCGCCGATAGCCGTGTTGCCGCGGTCGGGCAGCGTGGGGTATTTCGCGTCGATGAGGGGTTTTAGCTCGTTGACCATCCAGTCCAGATACGCCTTGCCCCGGCCGTGGATGGCGTTTTCCTGCCAGGTGAAGTCGTAGGGGCTGTACTCTTCCAGCCGGGCGTTGCCCTCGTGGTTGCACTCGGGCGCGACGATGATGGCCTCGCCGTGGGCGTCCATGTATTCTTTCAGCCCCCAGCAGGTGCCGTAGGTGGCCGTGGAATCAAAAAACAGGTTATGCCCATCAAACATATAGACGACCGGGTAGCGATTGCCGGAGGTCTGCCAGCCGTCGGGCAGGTAGACGAAGGTGTTGCGATCCAGCCCGAAGGGTGTGATGTGGGCGGTGAAGGTTTCGACCATAGGGTATCTCCCCCTTTTACACAAATTTTCTATTATTGTAGCGCATTTGCCCGGCTTTTTCAACAAAAATTGTGCGGGGTGGGTTGTATTCTGCGCGGCAAAATGTTACTCTTCTTTTAGCAAAAGAAGAGGAGTGTGTAAAATGGAAAATATCCGCGCATTTTTAAAGCGCAAGGACGTTATTATCTCGGCGCACCGCTACGGCATCGACGCCATGGGCGCGATGGCGCAGGGGCTGTTCGCCAGCCTGCTGATCGGCACCATCATCAAGACGCTGGGCCAGCAGACCGGCATTGCATTCTTGGTCACGGCGGGCGGCTATGCGGCGGCGGTCGCAGGCCCGGCCATGGCCGCATCCATCGGCTACGCGCTGCACGCGCCGCAGCTGGTTTTGTTCAGCCTGATTGCCGTCGGCGGCGCCGCCAATGAGCTGGGCGGTGCAGGTGGCCCGCTGGCCGTCTACCTGATCGCCATTGCGGCGGCGGAGATCGGCAAGCTGGTCAGCAAGGAGACAAAGGTCGATATTCTCGTCACCCCGGCTGTGACGATTTTGGTCGGCGTAGGTCTGAGCGCACTGTGTGCCCCGGCCATCGGTGCGGCGGCGTCCGCCGTGGGCAGCGTCATCATGTGGGCGACCGAATTGCAGCCGCTGCTGATGGGCATTCTCGTCTCGGTCCTCGTCGGCATGGCGCTGACGCTGCCGATTTCCAGCGCGGCCATCTGCGCGGCGCTGGGCCTGACCGGCCTTGCGGGCGGTGCGGCCGTAGCCGGCTGCTGCGCCCAGATGGTGGGCTTTGCCGTGATGAGCTATAAAGAAAACGGCATCGGCGGCCTGGTCAGCCAGGGCCTGGGCACCAGTATGCTGCAGATGCCCAACATCCTGCGCAACCCCCGCACCTGGATCCCGCCGACGCTGGCAGCGGCCATCACCGGCCCCATTGCTACCTGCCTGTTCCATCTGGAAATGAACGGCCCGGCCGTGTCCAGCGGCATGGGCACCTGCGGTCTGGTCGGTCAGATCGGCGTGTACACCGGCTGGGTCGAGAGCGGCAAGGTCATCACCGCCTTTGACTGGACCGGCATGGTGCTGGTCTGCTTCATTCTGCCCGCTGTGCTCAGCGTCATCTTCTGCGAGGTGCTGCGGAAGAAGGGCTGGATCAAAGAGGGCGATCTGAAATTGTAAGTAAAGAGGCTTCCCCCGAGGGGGAAGCTGTCTGCGAAGCAGACTGATGAGGGGCGGGTTTGCCATTATTGCCCATAAACGGGTTGTAACGGCAGGCCCGCCCCTCATCCGGCCTACGTCCACCTTCCCCCAAGAGGGGGAAGGCTTTTTACACGAAACCGCGCCAGGTCTGCTCGGCCTCGCTTTGGAAGCAGCCCAGTTCATGGCAGAGCTGCATGGCCCCGGGGCTGGCCGTGGGGTAGTCTTTCTCGGCGCGCTTGCAGTCCAGCACGCCCTGGCCGCTGCCCTCGGCCAGCATTGTGGCCAGGTTGCGGGTCGATTTGTCCATCATCGTCCGGGTGCGGATGCCCATGCTCACGCTCATCCTGGCAGCAGCGCTCTGGCCGTGGGCCTCGGCCCCGATGGCATCCAGCGCCGTGTGCGCCGCCTGGTTGAAACGCCGGTACTCCCGCTTCTGGCGCATCATCTCATCCTTCAATTTCTGGTCGTGGGTCAGGCCCATCAGCTCATCCAGCGTGTTCTTGCCCATCTCGGTGTTCTGGACAATTTCCTGCAGCATTTTTTCATTATCGGTCTGCATAACAAAATCCCCCTTGTGTACGTTTGGCGGTCAATGCCAGTATGTACACAAGGGGGATCGTTTATTCAGTTACAGGCGCTGCTGTGCCAGCGAGAGGGTCATGTCCCAGGACGCCGTCTCGCCCCACTCGGCGGAGGCGATCTCCACCGTGAAGCTGCCGCGGCGGGACAGCGAAATGTTGAACTCCCGGCGGGAATCGTTCATCGCCTCGCGCACGGTCTGGGCCATCCTGGCGGCGGGCGTTCCAATGGTGACGATAGCGAAGAAACCGTCGTTCAGGCGCGCCAGCACGGCCTTGTCGTGGTCAGGGCCGACAGCCAGCTGTAAGATACCCGCCGCCATGTTCAGGCAGCAGTTGGCGGCGGAGTCGTTTTCATGCTCGCGCAGTTGCCAATACTCGTTGACGCGGACCATCACGACGCCGACCGGCGTGCCGCTCATGGCAGCGCGCTCGGCAATGGGGCGGTACTGTTCGTTCAGGTAGACTGCGTTGTACGCGCCGGTCACGTAGTCGCGGCGCAGGTCGTCCTGCATCTGGCTCAAGGTGCGGATGAAGGAATCCTCCGCCCCTTCGGCCTGCAGGCTGCGGGGCAGCGGCATCTGCATCAGCAGCATACAGGGGGTGCCCTCCACGTTGATGCCCTGGGCCAGCACGGTTTCCAGGCCGTCATTCCCCTTCACGCCCTGCATACCGCGGCCGGTGCTGTCCAGCGCAGGCATGGCGGCCACCTTGTTCAGCGGCTGCAGGGTGGCGGGGTCCAACAGACCCATGCGCGGGTCTGCCAGCGTAACATTGTCAAAAACCTGCTGCAGGGCGGTCATTTCTGCCTGCAATTCGGCAATGGTGTAGTCCTGTTTCATTTTGTTTCCTTCTGCCGTGTGTTCCGGCATTGTGGCCTATACAGCTTTTCTCTCGTAACTCATATAGTTTACCACAATGCCGGCAATTTTCCTAGCCTTGCATTGCACAAAGATTTTTCGGCCAGGCGAAAAATACCATGCGAACTACACAAATTATTTATCGGTATGACGGAAGTACCGCACCGCCATGGTGCGCATTTCCTTTGCCAGCGCGGGGGTCAGCTTTTTGGCGTCGGCGCGCCACTGCCAGTTGCCCTGGGCCATGCCCGGGGTGTTCATGCGGCTGGCAGCGGGTTCCTCCAGCCAGTCGGCCATCGGGATAATCGCCAGCGCCGCCGTGCTGGCCTGCACGCCGCGCAGCATACCGCGCACAATGCCCTCCTGCTTGGTCAGAACGAAGTATTCCTCCACCTGCTTGCGCTGGGCAGGGGTCAGTTCCTCGCCGAACCAACCGGAGAGGGTGTTGTTGTCGTGGGTGCCGGGGTAGGCCACGCAGTTGCGCGGGTAGTTGTGGGGCAGATCCACGCTGTCCTCGCCGGTAAAGGCGAACTGCAATACTTTCATGCCGGGGAAGCCGCTCTCCGCCAACAGCTGGCGGACCGAGTCGAACATCTCGCCCAGGTCCTCGGCCACGATGGGCAAGCTGCCCAGGGCGTTGTGCAGCGCGCGGAACAGATCCATGCGGGGACCCTGCTCCCAGCGGCCATTGCGGGCGGTCGTCTCCCCTGCCGGGATGGCCCAGTAGGTGTCGAACCCGCGGAAGTGGTCGATGCGCAGGATGTCATAGATGGACAGCGCATGGCGGATGCGGCGGATCCACCAGGCATAGCCGGTGCTGCGGTGGTAGTTCCAGTCGTAGAGCGGGTTGCCCCACAGCTGGCCGTCGGCGGCAAAGTAGTCCGGCGGG
>ENA-ORNT01001613-ORNT01001613.1-human-gut-metagenome-genome-assembly--contig:-NODE-1613-length-14940-cov-90.901915_pt1 | contig 14940 bp, 7 predicted proteins | sample MGYA00242120_ERZ509032 | MGnify/ENA primary metagenome ERZ509032 (study PRJEB26280, sample SAMEA2338729) | human gut metagenome | biome: human gut; feature: human-associated habitat; material: faeces...
CGCTACGCTTATAGCTGTTGCCGATGAAATCGAGTATCGTAACATAAGGCTTGTTGGCATATTTACGAAGTCCTCGACCCAATTGCTGTAAGAAGATGGTACTCGATTCCGTTGGGCGCAGGAAAAGCACCATGTTGACACCAGGAATATCCACACCCTCGTTCAGAATATCTACAGCAAACAGGATTTCCAAATCCCGGTTTTCATCTTGCAAATCATTGTAAGCACGAATACGTTCACCGGTCTTGTTCTTACCACTCAAGAAAGCTGTATGATAATAATCCCCCAGATTATCAGCCATCATTCTAGCATGCTGGATGTTTCTACAGAAAGCCAGTGCCTTCAGTTTCTGTCCTTCCATACGATGTTTCTCTATCTGTTGATGGATAAACTCACAGTTCTCTGGTGTGGAAATCTGTGATATCATACGGCGTTCTCCTGAAGCAGTCAAACCGTAATCAACCAGTTCGTCACGAATACCGAAATAATGGAATGGTACAATCAAATCATTGATGATGGCATCACGAAGTCGTAACTCGTATGGAATATTATTGCCGAAAATCTCTACTACATCCTGATTATCCATACGGTTCTCGGTAGCTGTCAAACCCAGCAGGAACTCAGGTTCAAAATAGTCGATAATTTTCCGATAACTGTCTGCCACAGCATGATGACACTCATCGATGATGATATAATCGAATTCCTTCTTATCAAAGAGTTCGAGCGAACGACACATCGAAACATTGGTAGAAAACAGAAAATCTTCTTCTGTTTCCTTTGCTTCCGCATTATACAAGCCGCAAGTTTTAGAGCCACCAAATACCTTTTGGAATGTCTCTAAGGATTTCTTCAAGATAGAGCCCTCGTGCACAATATAGAGTAACCTGTCGGGATTGAAATTGAGCGCATCAAATGCTGCCAGATATGTCTTTCCGGAACCTGTAGCAGAAATCACCAAAGCCCTCTCCTGTCCGATGGCACGGTAACGATTCAATTCACGAAGTGCTTTACGCTGCATATAGTTAGGCTTGATATCGGAATTCGCCATATCGTAATCCATATCCCAACGCTCTATAGCAAAACTGAGTTTTGTAGAGTAATCCTTGATTCTATCCTGTGATAATTCATAAGTTTGGTTCCAAAGGTTTTCAAACTCATTCATTGCATCAAGATAAGCCTCGGTATCACGGTCGCAGTTTACAACCAAATCCCACTCTATGTTTTTCAACAAAGCATAGCGGGTGATATTAGATGAACCAACTATCATCTCTATTCCATCTTCCATCTCAAAGAGATAGCCCTTGGAGTGGAATCCATTGGTAGAATAGTTTTTCTCATCGTGGAAGCATTCATCATCCAGATGGCATTCAAAATTGGGATATCGTGTCAGGCTCATGAAAAAGTTCAAGGATTCTACGTCTGTGAAGTTCTGATAGGTAGAAGTGATGATTCTTCCTTTGGCTCCACGTTCTACGGCAGCCTTGATATCTTTAGACAGGAGTACCAAGCCGGCTTTCTTGATAAAGCTGACTGAGAAATCAAATGCCTTGCAACGACGCAAATTCATCTGAATGGTTGACAGGAAGGTTGTCTCTGTATAATTTGTTAAGAATCTCGATTTCATAAGTCTTGTATTTTGTTTCGAATGCAAAAGTACAAAAAAGAATTCATGCATGTTTCTTTTTCTTATGTTTTCTCACATATTATGTTCATTTTTCTAGAATTTCAATCAACATCTTCTTTCTTACAATGCAAGAATCCGACTTCTTACCATAATATTAAAAGACAATATAAGTTTCGCAATATACATGAAAAAAGTTTTCCTATATTAATGCCACAAAACTAAAAGTGGTCAACTAAAATCGTTAAACCACAGCCCAAAAATCATCACAAAAAATGGGCACTCGATGCCCACCGTACGGGCAATGAGTGCCCATCACTTGGTCTGTCGATGCCCATCACATGGTCCCAGAGTGCCCGTGTGACGGGCACTCTGGGACCAGCCAATGTGCTGACTTTTCCTGTGTAGTTTCCTATATTTAGTTGACTACATAGTTTCTTATTCCTATTGTAAGTTGACAATTATTTTCTCTATTCCTAATTCTACTTGTCAATCTTCTATCTTATTCCTAGTTAGTATTTACATACTTCATTCTAGTTCCTAATAGAAGTAGACAAAGGACCCACCCCTAAGGGTGGATCGCGGTTTTTACAATTTTGCTGCAAAATTTGACTTTTCCAGATTTCAGTAGACACTTTTTTACTTTATAAACTAGAAAGGTAGACACTTTCAATTTAATAAAACTGAAATAGTAGACACTCTCAATTTTATAAAACTGAAATAGTAGACACTCTCAATTTTATAAAACTGAAATAGTAGACACTCCTTATTTTTTGTTCCTATTTTTATAGACACAATAAAAAGAATCGTACTATTTTTGTAATTAGGTGGCAATAAGTGGCAATAAAAAACGCACTTATTGCCACGTTTTATTTCCTGTAAATCAAATAGTTAACACGCAGCGTGGCAAATATGGCATTTATATATAGAAAAAATAGTCCCTGATGCGTTTCTTGCATCGGGGGCTATTTTTCTAGGGGGTGCTATCAGATTTTTACAAGAACGCAATGGTCAAACCAGCCATGACGATACTCACCATCGACATCAACTTGATGAGGATATTGAGCGATGGACCCGAGGTATCCTTGAATGGGTCGCCTACGGTATCGCCTACAATCGTAGCCTTATGATTCTCACTACCCTTACCTCCGAAGTTGCCCTCCTCTATCATCTTCTTGGCATTGTCCCATGCACCACCTGAATTAGACATGAAGACGGCAAGCGTGAAGCCGGCTGCAAGACCACCGGTAAGAAGACCGAGCACACCGGCTACTCCCAAAACCAGACCTACTACAATAGGAATGATGATGGCAAGAAGAGACGGGATTATCATCTCACGCTGAGCACTGCGGGTACTGATTTCTACACAACGACCGTAATCCGGAGTTGCCTTGCCTTCAAGGATTCCCTTGATTTCACGGAACTGACGACGAACTTCCTGAACCATTGACTCAGCAGCACGTCCCACAGCACCCATCGTCAGTCCGCAGAACAGGAAGGCAGCCATCGCTCCCAAGAAAGCTCCTACCAGAACCTTAGGATTAATCAGGTTAACTTGGAAGAAATTGATAAAGTCGATGGTGCTGGCATTCGATGGGTCGAAGAGATTGCCGGCAGCATCCACATACTGCTTGCCATTCTCTACGGCACGAATCATGGCTATCTTGATTTCCTCAATGTAAGATGCAAGAAGCGCCAAAGCAGTAAGGGCTGCTGAACCGATGGCAAAGCCTTTACCTGTGGCAGCAGTGGTATTGCCAAGTGCATCGAGTGCATCGGTACGTTCACGCACCTCCTTACCCAGTCCGCTCATCTCCGCATTACCTCCGGCATTGTCGGCAATAGGACCGTAAGCATCCGTTGCAAGGGTGATGCCGAGCGTTGACAACATACCTACGGCTGCGATACCGATGCCATAAAGACCGGTACTGATGGACTTAGCAGACATTGACATGTCAAAACCATTGGCACAGAGGAAACTCAACATGATGGCAACAGAGATGGTTACCACAGGAACCATGGTAGAAATCATTCCCGTTCCAATGCCCTTGATAATCACCGTGGCAGGACCCGTCTGCGAAGCCTCAGCAATTTTCTGTGTAGGCTTATAGCTCTGGGAAGTATAATACTCCGTAGCCTGACCGATGATGACACCAGCCACCAGACCGCTGATAACAGAGAATGAGAGTCCGAGCCAGTTCTCGATGTCAAGGAGATATAATATAATAAAGGTGGCAACGGCGATAAGACCGGCACTTACATTGGTTCCCAAGCCCAGGGAATGGAGCAGATCCTTCATGGATGCGCCTTCCTTGGTACGGACCAGATAGATGCCGATAAGCGAGAGGAAGATGCCGATGGCTGCAATGATCATAGGTGCGATAACGGCACGGAGCTGCATGTCGCTATTCATGGCAAAGGCGGTGGCACCCAGAGCAGCGGTAGAGAGAATAGAACCGCAATAGCTCTCATATAGGTCGGCACCCATTCCGGCTACGTCGCCTACATTATCACCCACATTATCGGCAATGGTTGCAGGATTCCGGGGATCATCCTCAGGAATATTAGCCTCTACCTTGCCCACCAGGTCAGCTCCCACATCGGCAGCCTTGGTATAGATACCTCCACCTACACGGGCAAAGAGAGCCTGGGTAGAAGCACCCATACCAAAGGTAAGCATAGTGGTAGTGATGGTGATGAGGGCAGTAGACTCACCGGCATACACCGCATTAAGAACAATAAACCAGATGGCAATATCGAGCAATCCGAGACCAACCACAACGAGTCCCATCACGGCACCGCTGCGGAAAGCAATCTTCAGACCCTTGTCGAGACCGGTACGAGCACCATGGGCTGTACGTGCCGAAGCATAGGTAGCTGTCTTCATACCGAAGAATCCCGCCAGTCCGGAGAAGAGTCCACCGGTAAGGAAAGCGAACGGAACCCACGGATTCTGCACTTTCAGCACATAAGCCATAAAGGCGAAAACAATGGCAAGCACCACGAAGACGATGGTCACCACCTTGTACTGCTGCTTGAGGTAGGCCATTGCACCTTTTCTAACATGTGCTGCAATCTCTTTCATTCTCTCGGTTCCCTCGTCCTCTTTCATCATCGAACGGAAGAAGATCCATGCCATTCCCAATGCAACAACGCTGGCTATCGGGATGAGCCAAAATACTAATGGAATGTTGTTCATAATGGTATGTTTATTTGGTTTGTAAATCTGATTGTCAGTTGTTTGATTCTGCAAATATAGTTTTTTTATCCGATAACTCCAAATAAAACGGAGGAAAAAATCTTTTTCTGAAAGAAAAATTTGGTAGTTACTGAATAAAGCCGTAACTTTGCATCCCTCAATGACAAAATACAAGAAATAGATTAGTAGTTAAAAGCAATATGAATAATCATACAACATCGATTACAACGAATAAGAAACATCATTACTGGGAACTGCTTTCGATAGGATTTCCTATTATTATCGGACAACTAGGAACCATCATTCTGGGATTTGCTGATACGCTGATGATCGGTCATCACAGTACACCCGAACTGGCAGCAGCCGGATTGGTGAACAACATCTTCGGTCTCGTCTTTGTATCCTATATGGGATTCACCTACGGACTCACTCCTATCATCGGCAGGCTTTACGGAGAGGAACGCACCGACTGCATCGGACAGAAGGTCCGCAACTCCTTCTTTGCCAATATGCTGACGGGAGCCATTTTTACGGCTGTTCTCATCCTGCTCTATCTCAATCTGGCACATATCGGACAGCCGGAAGAACTGCTATCGCTCATCCGTCCCTACTTTCTGGTGAACCTTGCCTCGGTTCTCTTCATGGGTATCTTCTTTACGATGAAGCAATTCCTAGATGGTATCGGAAAGACCAAGGTGGCGATGTGGGCGATGATTGGCGGAAACGTGGTCAATATCCTCGGCAACTGGGTATTGATATACGGTGTGGCTGGCTTTCCGGAACTGGGTTTGCTCGGAGCCGGAATCTCAACCTTGGTAAGCCGCATCCTCATGGCTCTGGCAATGGTGAGCATTGTGATTGCCGGCAAGGGATTCAGAGAATACAGACACGACCTCATCCATAGTTCACTTAATAAGACAGACTTCAAGGAGATGAACCGTCTGGGCTGGCCGGTAGCCTTACAGCTGGGAATGGAATCGGCAGCCTTTACGCTGAGTTGCGTAATGGTAGGCTGGCTGGGTACTATTCCGTTGGCAGCTCATCAGGTAATGATTACCCTCTCCCAGCTCTTCTATCTCGTACTTTCGGGTATGGCAGCAGCACTGGCAATCCGCGTGAGTCACTTTATGGGACAGAAAAACTATGCTGCCGTACGCCGCAACGCCTACGATGGCTTCCGTCTGAACCTACTGTTCTCTCTCTGCATGGGAATTCCGGTATTTCTGCTTCGCCACCAGATAGGCGGTTGGTTTAATGACAATGCCGAGGTACAGGCGTATGTGTCGGTATTGATCATCCTGATGATGGTATATCAGTTTGGCGACGGTTTGCAATATACCTTTGCCAATGCCCTTCGAGGTATCGCCTGTGTAAAACCTATGGTGCTCTATGCCTTCATCGCCTACTTCATCATCTCACTTCCATTGGGCTATACCCTCGGTTTTACTTGCGGCATGGGCATACTGGGCATCTGGATTGCCTTCCCGTTCGGTTTGACCATAGCGGGCGAAATGTATCGAAGAAGATTTGAGAAGGAACTGAAGAAAATTGAACAAAGATAATACAGAAACATACGTTTTTTCTACAAAAGTGTATATTTTTGCTCAATATTACATTTTTTTAGAACAAAAAACTTGTATTCTATTGTTTTTTCTCTTATCTTTGCCCCTAGTAAGAGATGCAGAGATACCTAAGACTCTGTATCAATAGAGCTAAGGCTTATCAACAAAAAGTAGTATTAATAATTTAAAATTTAGAGATTATGAAGAAATTTTTGGTTATGGCAGCTATGGTGCTGTCTTCAGTAGGTGCTTTCGCACAGCAGGCTGCAGGTACAACAACTATTCAGCCTAAGATTGGTTTGAACGTTGCTACAATCGGTGATAACGACTGGAAGGCAGGTTTCGCTGCTGGTGCTGAGTTGCAGTATCAGTCTACAAGCAACTTCGGTATTGCTGTAGGTGCTCTCTATTCAGTACAGGGCTTCAAGGCAGAGGACGTAAAAATAGGAAATATAACTTATAAGAATGACTACAAATGGAACCCTGGTTACATTAACGTTCCTATCACTTTGAACTACTATCCTGTAGCAGGTCTTGCTCTCAAGGCAGGTTTGCAGCCAGGTTTCCTTGTAAACAAGGATGACATGGAAGATGTTAAGACTGTAGACCTCTCTATCCCAGTAGGTCTCTCTTACGAGTACCAGGGTCTTGTATTCGATGCTCGTTACAACATCGGTGTAACAAAGGTTGCTGAGAACTACGATCACTACAACAACGTAATCCAGATTACTGTAGGTTACAAGTTCGCTCTCTAATCGAGAACTCTTGACAAGACAAAATAACAATCCCCGTTCTTCATTACGAAGAGCGGGGATTTTTTTCTCGTCATACCTATTTGAAATAAGCCTCGCATAAACATTGAGTGAGGCTTACTATCGTTTTAAATGAAGCTTACTTCATTTTCTTTTTTAGAACATTCTTCCACCTGGATGGCCACCACCGAATGGGCGACCACGGAAATCAGGACGACCACCAGGACCACCAGGACCGCCAGGACCACCCTGACGTGCCTGCTTGCCTCCGAAGAGATTCAAGCGATATACCACATGGAGCATCGCATAGCTGTTGATGGCATTATACTCGGTATCCGTACGGGATGTAGCCGAGATGGCACGAGAGAAGGTGCTCTGCTGGCGGAGGATATCGTAGAACTGAAGCATGATGGTCAATGGCTTGCCCTTCAGGAAACTCTGAGAGAGCTGAGCATTCCATACAAACTCATCCGTATTCATACTGCTGTCGTTATAGCCACGGCGACTGTTGATAGAGAGGCTTGTGTTCAAGCTGGTTCCCCAAGGAGCTGTAAGCGTCATGCTAGGACCATAAGAGAACTGCCAGGTCTCGAGGTTGCTGGTAGGCTGAAGCTTGTTCTTTGCCTTATTGTAAGTAAGCGTACCATCGAGAGAAAACTCTGCCCAGTCGTTGCGATAGCTTAAAGAAAGATTCTGACGCCAGGTGATACTGCGGGTAGTATTCTTCTGAGAGTCTGATTTCTTGTCAAGACTCAGATAACTTACATAGTTATTGTAATTGGCATGGGCTCCAGTATTGATGTTCCATACACCTGCACTATCGATAGAGCAGTTGAACATGAAGGCTCCCATCGCATTCCAGTTGCCATTGATATTCTCTGGTCGGGTGATTCTTCCACCAGTCGTCTCATCGTATGTCACCTTATTGCTGATGCTATTGTTGGTGGTAGAGAAGTTGACGAAAGTCATGATACCCTTGTTATGGTTCTGCACGAAATTGTTGTAGAACAATCGGAAGTTCTGAGTGAACGATGGCTTCAAGCCTGGGTTACCCATCGAAATATTCAACGGATCGCTGTTATCCGTGATGTCGAGCAACTGAGAGATGCTTGGCTGAGAGGTTGTACCACGATAGTTGATTCGCAGGTTACTCATCTTTGAGAAGCGATAACGGAAATCGAGGGTTGGACTCACATTCACCACATTGCGAACGGTATCTACATGCACTCCCTGATAATCCTGGATATACTTAGACTGCTGTGGCTGAACCATCACACCAAAGTTCAGGTTATACTTCTGACGGATGAATCGCATCATCACCTGGATATCATGGTTGTAGTTGCGATACTCTGAGAAGCGACTCAAATCATCATCCCTATAGTCATTGAGATGACCGGCAAACGGATTCAAGTAGCTGTCCCAACCGCGATATTCATGATCACCACTCATCGCATACTTGCTGAAATCGTAGGTGCTGCGGTCGCTCTTGGAGTAGCTGTAAGTAAACTTATAGCTGAACTGCAGGAAGGTAGCCTTCCAGAGTGGCTCACTATAGGTCAACTGACCGGCATAACTGTAATTCTTTGAAGGAGTCAGGTTGTAGCGGTTGGTTTGATAGGTTGAATCCTTACCCTCCGCAGTCTGCACGAGATAGAGTTTGGCATTGTTGAGCGAGATGCTTTTGCTGTCCTTATCGGTATATTTGGCATCCACACGGAAGGTGATATTACGTCCCTTGTTGCCCAACTTGCGGTTTACCTGCAGCATACCATTGATATTGTTATTATCAGAGTAGGTGATGCCGTTGGTCAACTGGCTGTTTACCATAGCCTCAGCCTTCTCCAGCTCTTCGATACCTTCTTCAGAGAGAGGGTCTTTGGTGGTGATGGTATAAGGATCCTTGTTATAGGAAGCCGACTGGCTACCACTCAAGCCATCGCTGGAACTCCAGGAGATGGAAGGACGGAAGAGGATATTGGTCATGGAATCAGGCATCCACTCCAGACGGATATTACCATTCCAGCTGTTGCTGCGGGAATAGCTCTGACTCAAGCTGTTGCTGAAGGAACTGCTGGTACCCATGAAGTTCTCGCTGGAACGGCTGCTCCATACATCGCCATCGCTGTGGTTCCAGCGGAGAGAGGTATTGAACTTGAACTTGTCTTTCAACTCATAGTTGTAGTTGGCGCCTATCATCTTGCTGGCATTCAAACCGTTGGCACCGCCCCAGAATCCTCTGCCAGGACCACCGCCGAATCCACGGTCACTGGTATTATTGGCATTGGCAAAGAGCATGAATCGGTTGTTGTCGGCGAAATAGCCACCCATACCACGCATATTGTAGCGATTCTTGTTACCTACACCCAGGTCGATATTGGAAATCACACCCTTGTTCATACCTTTCTTTACACCGAAGTCGAGCACGGTCTGTTCCTCACCGTCATCAATACCAGTCACCTTGGAGAGATCGCTCTTCTCGTCGTATGCCTTGATTTTATCGATGATGCTGGTAGGCAAGTTCTTCAGGGCTGTCTTGGTATCGCCCGTCATAAACTCCTTGCCGTCTACCAGGATTTTCTTCACTTCCTTACCATTGATCTTGATGGTACCGTCATCGCTGACCTCTGCACCCGGCAGACGCTTCACGAGTTCCTCAACCACCGAACCTTCCGGTGTGCGGTAGGCTGCCGAATTATAGACGAAGGTATCCTCCTTCAGACTCACCTTCTGAGCCATGGCGGTTACCACGGCACCTTTCAGCATGATAGCATCAGCACCAATGACCACATTCCCCATTGCCAGATTCTTGTCTTCAGAAATCTGGATGCGCTTAACGGTAGGCTTGTAACCTACACTGGTAATCTTGAGGAGATACTTGCCATTAGCCGGGGCATTGACATGGAAGAGTCCCCGCTCATTAGAAATGGCACCCGACACGTATGTACTGTCGGTTTTGAGTAGTTGAATCGTTACTTGCTCTACAGGGTCCTTGGTATCGCGGTCTGTTATCTTACCGCTAATCAAACGCTCTTGAGCTAAGGATGCTATTGCAACGAGCATCAACAGCATCGATAGAATTGATCTTTTCATTATTTGTTGAATGTTATTTATTATTTCTAAATTGTATATAGACTTGCTTTTATATGATTAGACCCGATTAGAGCGCAATTGTAAAAAACAGATGCACTTTTTGGGGCATTTTGCTTCATTTGACGAACGAAATGTATCAAGGTTTAAACTTTTATTGATAAAAAAGTGCTTATTTATTTTGTTTTGTCTTCATTTTAACGTACCTTTGCAGCCAAAATAGCCGTGGCGTTGTCCTTTCGAGACTTCCCAACGGCCCTATATAAATTCGTCTTTTTTTTAAACGTTAGTAAGTTATGAGTCAAAGAGTAATCATATCAACCCATCTGGAGAGCGAACTGGTAACCGCTCTCGCTGAGTGCGAGCACGACAAGCTGTTTGTGCTTACCGATACCACGACCCAAGAGCTGTGTCTGCCAGTCATCAAGAACTTCTATAGCCTGAAGCACATACAGGTAATCACTATTCCTGCAAGCGATAGCCATAAGGACATAGAAAGTCTGATGATGGTCTGGAAGGGACTGCAGGAGGGTGGCGCTTCACGCCATTCATGCATGATTAACCTGGGAGGCGGTATGGTAACCGACCTGGGTGGTTTTGCAGCCAGCACCTTCAAACGTGGCATCAACTTCATCAATATCCCTACTACCCTGCTTGCCATGGTAGATGCATCGGTAGGCGGAAAGACCGGTATCAACTTCGGTGGTTTGAAGAACGAAGTGGGCGTATTCAACGACTCTAAGTACGTGATTCTCGACACTGAATTTCTGAAGACACTCGATGCCGAGAACATCTGTTCGGGCTATGCAGAAATGCTGAAGCATGGCTTGATTTCTACCGAGGCAATGTGGGAAGAACTGGTAAGCTTCGACCTTGCCAACCCTGACCTGAAGCAGTTGCAGCGCATGGTGGGTGACAGCGTGAAGGTAAAGGAGCGCATCGTAGAGCTGGATCCTCATGAGAAGGGCATCCGCAAGGCTCTGAACCTGGGTCATACCTTCGGTCATGCTTTCGAGAGCTGGGCGTTGAAGCGCAAGCCTATCCTGCATGGCTATGCCGTAGCATTCGGTCTTATCCCTGAGCTTTACCTCAGTGTGGCAAAGACAGGATTCCCAACAGACAAAATGCGCCAGACCGTAACCTTCATCAAGGAATACTACGGTACGCTGAATATCACCTGTGATGACTATGATGAGCTCATCGAGCTGATGCATCATGACAAGAAGAACCAGAATGGCATCATCAACTTCACCATGCTTGGCGGTATAGGGGATATCCGTATCAACCAGACAGCAACTACAGAAGAAATTAAAGAAGCACTCGACTTCTTTAGAGAAGGATAATATAATATGGCGGGCCATCAACCCGCCATTATTGTATCCTTATGCCAAACAGCATCGCTTTGGCTTTCCGGTTTCGGTAAGCGGGAGATGCTCTACATATCGGAATTCCTTAGGAATCCAATATTTATATTTTTTATGATCAGAAGACTTTTCAGATTCATCAGATAAGAGGCGGCGGACAGTCGCCTCTACTCTTTTTATATCTTCATCCTCAGACAGGAGTACAGCGATTTCTCCAAACTTCCCGTCTTTCTTCTTGGCAAGCATGAAAGGTTTTTCCAAATGAGGTTTCAAGAGAGTCTCCACTTCTTCAATCTGAATCTTGATGCCACCACTACAGATGACATTGTCTTTTCTGCCCTTGATGCGGAAACGGAGTTTTTCCACCTTATTATATATATAGGGTTCTATCTCCACGATATCATTCGTTACCAAGGTTTCAGCACAAACCTGAGGGGCATCAATGACCAGACAGCCTTCTTCGGTCTGACTGATATGAACGCTATCAAAAGGCTGATACCATTCGCTTGCCTCATCACCATTGATTCGCCTCAGGGCAATATGAGACAAGGTTTCGGTCATGCCGTAAGTGCTCCAGATAGCGATATTGCCGGGAAATGACTTCAGTTCCTTCTCTAAAGCTGCATCAATGGCACCACCACCGATAATTAGATGACGGATATGGCAGAGCCGTTCTCGCTCCTCAGGAACCTGCAGGGTATTATATACCTGCATCGGAACCATGGCTGCGAAAGTAATCTCTTTATTTACATCTTTCAAAGGATGCCCACTTGGGGGTACAGAAATAAGATGGAGATGGCGCTCAATGCTTCGCACCACCACCATCTTACCGGCAATATAATCAAGCGACATACAGAGCAGAGCACTATCACCTGGCTTCAATCCAAGGAAATCACAAGTGATGCGGGCTGAGTTGAGCATTCGCTTCTTCTCTACCATCATCAGTTTGGGTTTTCCTGTGGAACCACTGGTATGTACAAGCACCCGGTCGCTATCGTTATTCCATTCGGAAAGGAAATTTTCTAATGTCATTTCAAGAATTCTTCCTAAGTTATTTTACGACAAACAGTTGATCGCCACGGATTTCCAATGGCATTGGGATGTTATCAGTAAAGAGCAGACCGGTGCCCAGCCCCTGTGGCATCTGGACATTCGGACCATATACCTTGGCAGCATAATGGGCAATGGCATGGAGACCGATGTTGCTCTCCAATGCCGAGGTAATCCAACTGCCGATGCCACGCTGGTTAGCCAACTCAATCCACTCGTTACATCCATAGATTCCACCATGAAGCGAAGGCTTCAGGATGATATACTGAGGACGGACGGTATCGAGCAAAGCCTGCTTCATACTTCGGACATTCACCCCAATCAGTTCCTCGTCCAGGGCGATAGGAAGCGGTGTTTCGCGACAGAGCTGGGCCATTTTAGGCCACTGATGCTGCTTGATAGGCTGCTCAATCGAATGAATGTCATATTTAGCCAAAGCCTCCAGCTGACTCATTGCATTCTCCGGCAAGAAGCCTCCATTGGCATCTACACGCAACTCAACCTGCTCCTTGGTATAAACATCGCGGATGCGCTTGATGAGATCGAGTTCCTTAAAGAAATCGATGGCACCAATCTTCAGTTTCACGCAATGGAAACCCGCCTGGAGTTTCTCCTCCAACCGAGCCAGCATCTCCTCATAGGTGCCCATCCATACCAGTCCGTTGATGGTAATGCCCTCTTCTCCTCGTCCGAAAGGAGAGTCGAAGAGATTGACCAGGTTCTCCATTCCTGCTGGAACAGAGACACTTACTCTCTGCTTCTTCGCTGCATCGAAGAACGAAGCAAAGGCTGTTTCCAGTCCGAAGGTGATGCTAGGATAGGCACGAATCATATCGTAAGGGATGCGTCCCATCTGTTCCACCATCTGGCACACCTGTCGAAGGGTTACAGCATATTCCGGTTTGGCATCGCAACTCAAATCAGGGAGCGTAGCACACTCTCCCACTCCTTCTATCCCCGGCATTTCATCCGAAGTAAGAGTCAGATAATAACTGTGTCTCGTGGTATAAACTCCACGAGACGTGCCTGCTGGCTGCTTAAAGTGGAGCGTGCGCTCCGAGATTTCTATCTTATACATTCTTTATATCTATATATCAATACAATTGAATTCTTCACTCTTCGTTCTTCACTCTTCACTTAACTTACTTCTTCTGCTTCAAGTCATACAAATCCTTGCGGCGATCACGAAGATTTCGAACGGCACCGTAGGTATGAAGCTCGTTCAAGAGGTTCAAATCTACATCTGATACGAGAATCATCTCAGTATTAGGTGTTGCCTCCGAACGCTTGCCATCGTTAGGGAAGGCGAAGTCGCAAGGGGTGAATACAGCACTCTGGGCATACTGGATATCCATGTTGTGAACACGAGGCAAGTTGCCCACACTACCTGCAATGGCTACATAACATTCGTTCTCAATGGCACGAGCCTGGGCACAGACTCTTACTCGGGAGTAAGCATTCTGCGTATCGGTCATGAATGGAACAAAGAGAATCTGCATACCATCCTCTGCCATCAGACGGGAAAGTTCAGGGAACTCCACATCATAGCAGATCACGATACCTATCTTACCGCAATCGGTATCGAAAGTCTGGATATGGCTACCGCCACTCAATCCCCAGCACTTCTGCTCATCTGGAGTTACATGAATCTTCTCATACATATCCACGCTACCATCTCTACGGCAAAGGAAGCCGACATTGTAGAGGGAATCGCCCTTGAGATAAGGCATACTACCGGTAATGATATTGATGTTGTAGCTGATGGCCAGTTCACGGAAACGGTCACGGATTTCTTCTGTATATTGAGCCATCATGCGGATGCTTTGTGCCTCACCCAAATCATTGAAACGTGCCATCAATGGCGCATTGAAATACTCTGGGAAGAGGATAAAATCGCTCTTGTAATCACTCACGGAATCCACGAAGAACTCTACCTGCTCAAAAAGGTCGTCTACCGAAGCGTATGGACGCATCTGCCACTGTACCAGACCGATTCGCACGGTTGGTTTTCTATCTACATAGGAATCCGTAGGTGGCTGATAGTAGATATTATCCCACTGCAAGAGGGTTGCGCAGTGTTCGCTCTCCTCATCACTAGGAAGATAGTTGCGAATCACACGACGTACGTGGAAATCGTTGGAGAGTTGGAAAGTAAGAACCGGGTCGTAAATCTCACGGTTTCTTACGTGTTCGATATACTCCTTAGGGCGCATCTTGTCGGCATACTTATGATAGTTTGGAATACGACCACCAAACATGATAGCCTTCAAGTTGAGCTTCTCGCAGAGTTCCTTGCGATACTCAT
>ENA-ORNT01001618-ORNT01001618.1-human-gut-metagenome-genome-assembly--contig:-NODE-1618-length-14909-cov-3.346237_pt1 | contig 14909 bp, 10 predicted proteins | sample MGYA00242120_ERZ509032 | MGnify/ENA primary metagenome ERZ509032 (study PRJEB26280, sample SAMEA2338729) | human gut metagenome | biome: human gut; feature: human-associated habitat; material: faeces...
GGCTCCATCTGCGGCTCCACGCTGGCGCTGATGGACGCCGGCGTGCCCATCAAGGCGCCTGTGGCCGGCATTTCCTGCGGCCTGATCCAGGACGACGACGGCTCCTTTACCACTTTCATCGACATTCAGGGCGTGGAGGACTTCCACGGCGAGATGGACTTCAAGGTGGCCGGCACCAAGAAGGGCATCACCGCCATTCAGATGGACCTGAAGGTACACGGCCTGACCCCGGAGATCATCAAAGAGGCCTTTGCCAAGACCCATAAGGCCCGCAACTATATTCTGGACGAGATCATGCTGCCGGTGATCAGCGAACCCCGCAAGCAGCTGTCTCCCTACGCACCCAAGATGCTCACCCTGCAGATCGACCCGGACAAGATCGGCGATGTAATCGGCAAGGGCGGCAAGGTGATCCAGGAGATCCAGAACACCTACGATGTGAAGATCAACATTGAAGAGGACGGCCGCGTGTTCATCAGCGGTATAGATATGGACAAGTGCAACGGCGCTGTGGAAGTGGTGAAGCTGATCGCCACCGACCCGGAAGTGGGCGCCTTCTACAACGGTGTAGTAACCCGCCTGATGAGCTTCGGCGCATTCGTAGAGATTGCACCGGGCAAAGAGGGTCTGGTTCACATCAGCCGCCTGGATGTAAAACGCACCGAGCATGTAGAGGATGTGGTCAATGTTGGTGACTCCGTTGTGGTTAAGTGCATTGAGATTGACGATCAGGGTCGCATTAACCTGTCCCGTCGGGATGCACTCATTGAGCTGGAGGGTATGACCCCGGAGAACGAGATCGACGATACCCCCCGCCGCCCCCGCAGAGACGACCACCGCGGTCATGATCGTGACCGCCGCGACCGCCGTCCCCGCAGATAAGGCGTAAAATCGTATAACAAAAGACCGATACCGTAAGTGGTATCGGTCTTTTTTGTTGAGGGGAGAGTTATAAAAGAATAATCCCTCAGTCAGCTACGCTGACAGCTCCCTTTACAAGGGAGCCTGATCGGTTTGCCCCCCTTGCAAAGGGGGGAAGCGGCGCAGCCGCAGGGGGGATTGCACCGGAGGTGCCCCAATCCCTGCCCGACGGAGGGATTTACCTTTTATTCAATCCCAAAATGTGCCTTCGCCAAGCGCACGGTCTCCATAGCATCCTTGGCGTAATGATCCGCGTGAATCATCTCCGCATAAGAGCGGGTAAGCACCGCACCTCCAACGATCACTTTGGCATTGGTGTTTTTGTGCACCAGCTCAATGGTATGCTCCATGGCCGGTACGGTGGTGGTCATCAGCGCAGACAGTCCCACCAGCGTGGCGTTATTGTCCTGCACCGCCTGGAGCACCGTTTCCTCCGGCACATCCTTGCCCAGATCGATCACATGGAATCCGTGGTTTTTTAACATCAGTGCCACCAGATTCTTGCCGATATCATGGATATCTCCTTCCACCGTGGCAATGACCACCACCGGCATTTCTTCTCCGGTGCCTCCGGTCTGCAGCAACGGTTCCAGCACCTCGATGGAATTCTTCATGGCTTCCGCACTGGCAATCAGCTGCGGCAGAAAATACTTGCCCTGATCAAAGAATTCACCTACCTGATTAATGGCAGGGAGCAGTACCTGATTCAATAGCTCCGCAGGTTTCTCTCCGCTTTCCAATGCTTCCTTCGTGATCTTTACAATGCCGTTACGGTTGCCTTTCAGTACCGCCGTCTTCAGCTTGTCCTGCATTTCATTGATCTGCGGACCGTTATCAGCAGTCGCTTCTTTGGCGGCATTGCCGGCAGTGCCTGTCTTGGCGGTTGTTCCCTGATTTTCCAGCAGTGCCAGTTTTTTTGCCAGTTCCGCTTCTTTCTCTTCTCTGCGCTCCCTGACGCCACCGGCGTACTCGATATAGCGAAGAGCGGCTTCTTCTTTGTTCAACAGCAGATCCGCAGCCAAAGCACAGCTCATCAGAAGTTCCTGGGAAGGATTGGCAATAGCCATGGTCAGTCCCGCCTGAATTGCCAGCGTCAGGAATGCGGTATTAACAAAACTTCTCTCCGGCATGGCGAAGGAAATGTTGGACAGACCGCAGATCGTGGCAAAACCGTTCTCTTTGCAATAGCGGATGGTCTCCAACGTTTCCAGTGCAGCTTTCGGATTGGCACCTACCGTTGCCACCAGACCGTCCACCACGATATCTTCTTTGCACATTCCCAGAGAAAGTGCCCGGTCATAAATCTTGTGAATAATCTCTTTCTTCTCTTCTATATCCTTGGGCAGTCCCGCATCCGACAAAGGAAGCAGGATAAACATAGCACCGTATTTGGCTACAATGGGAAGTAGTTTTTCAAATTTTTCCGTCTCCAGAGATACAGAATTGACCAGAGCACGTCCGGGATAATTACGCAGTGCAGCTTCTAAGACTTCCACGTAGCTGGAATCCAGGGAAAGAGGCAGGTTCGTGACACCGCTGACTTCCTCCAGAGCCCGAAGCATGCTGGCTTTCTCGTCGATACCGCTCATGCCCATATTGATATCCAGTACCTTGGCACCGCAGGCTTCCTGTTCTTCGGCAAACTGTATCACCTTTTCAAAGCTGCCCTCACGAAGCTGTGCCTGAAGTGCTTTCTTGCCGGTAGGATTGATACGTTCTCCCACAACAAAAAAGCCGTCATCCAGACCAAAGCTGTGGGTAATACGTTCGGAGGTCAGATATCGAATTCCATCCGGTCTTCGGGATGCTGCAACCTTCGCATCTGTACCAAATCGTTCATGGATCTGTCTTATGAATTCCGGAGTGGTACCACAACAGCCGCCAAGAATCGTAGCTCCGGCATTGACCAGTACTTCCATCTCTTCTGCAAACTCTTCTGCTTCCATGTTGTAGCAGGTAGTTCCGTTTTCATCCAGAAAAGGAAGTCCGGCATTGGGTTTTGCAATTACAGGAATTCTGGTATGGGATACCATCTCCGAAATAATGCTCTCCATCTGAGCCGGACCAGTGGAACAGTTGGCACCGATAGCACTGGCCCCCAGGCTTTCCAACACAATGGCCGCCGTTTTCGCATCCGTACCGAACAAAGTTCTTCCATCCGCTTCAAAGGTCAGTGTAGCGATTACCGGCAAATCACAGACTTCTTTCGCTGCGATCAGTGCCGCTCTGGTCTCCGCCAGGCTCATCATGGTCTCCACCACCAGAAGATCCGCCCCGGCATCCACCAGACAAAGAATCTGCTCTTTATAAATATCGATCAGTGTTTCCAACTCCATTTTTCCCATGGGCTTTAACTGTTCACCAGTCATTGTGAGATCACCGGCCACATAAACCGGATGTCCCGGAGTACTCTCTGCCGCTTTCTTCGAAATAGCCACCAGATCACGAATCATGGAAGTCATATTTTTTTCCAGATGATATTCTGCCAGTTTGACGCGATTGGCGGTAAAGGTAGGGGCATACAGGATATTGGTTCCCGCCTGCACGTAATCCTTCTGTAATTGTAGCATGACATCCTGATGCTCCAGGATCCACTGCTCCGGGCAGACGCCGGAAGGCATTCCTGCCTTCACCAGATTGGATCCTGTAGCGCCGTCCAGATATAAAATATGGTCTTTACTTAACGTAATAAATTCTTCTCTTGTCATAGTTCTCTTTTCCTGTATCTTGATTCTTTTAATCATACCACAATGTCCTTTTATTCGTAAAGGGGACGTTTTAACATTATAAGGTTGCGTAAAACTGCAGAATATGATAAATTTTTAGATGGATCAAATGATTTGGAGGATATAATTTTGAAGAAAAAAATACTTGCCCTTACGGCCGGACTGCTGACCGCACTTACGCTTACCGCCTGCGGAAAGGATCCTGCGCTGACACAGTTTAAGGAGGAAATAGATTCTTTTTGTACCAAGATCTCCGATATAGATACCGAGATCAACAACGTAGACGCGACATCCGAAAATGCCACCGATGAACTTCTCGGTTATCTGGATCAGCTGGACAGCGCTTTTCAGGATTTTGCAGCGTTGGATTTTCCTACTGAATTTGATTATCTGGAATCTCTTGCCGATGAAGCAAGCGAATATATGACCACTGCGGTAGAGAGTTACCACGATGCCTATGATAACGGTGGTTACAATCAGCTGACCGCAGACTATGCAAAGGAAAATTATGCCAGAGCTTACAAGCGGATCCAGATCATCATCACTTTCCTGCACGGTGAACAGCCCGAAGATGTAAATCTGACCACTGCAGAGGAAACAGCGGCTGCTTCTGCTGCAGAATAGTTACAATTTTTTAATAATCACAGAAACGTGCGCTGCCAGGCGCACCCATAAAAAGAATCCCCGATGTAATGAACACCGGGGATTCTTTTTATGACTTATTGTCATTTTTATTATTTTAAAATCTTGATCTGGCCGATCAGAGGAACTTCCTTCTCCTGCTCCTGGCAAGCATAAATCAGACCCATGATCCAGCATACAAACAGAAAGATGCTTAAGATAGTGCCAACAATACCACCTACATAAGGAATGTAGTTGATTACCGCTGCAACGATCTGGCCGATCAGAATAACCAGAGCCTGATTCAGATGGAACTTAGCACCCTCTTTGTCACCTGCGCAAAAAGCAACGATCCAGCCGATCCAGGTAATGTAAGCAATGATACCCGTAGTTTTTTTATTCATGTTTTCTCCCTCTGCACTTTTGTGCGATAAAATATTCTGTATATGTAAAAAATGCAAATACAGTCATAATGTAATGTGAAACTTCAGAAGCAAAATATTCTTCAGAATAAAGTTCCCTATCATGATCCCTACCGCCGCATACAGATGCCATTCATGAAAGCGCCAGCCTTTGATCCTGCCAATATGTAATCTGGCAAGGGTCTGACTTAGCATAAAACCTCCAAAGATAACAACAGTATACGTAACCAGTGGATGATACCAGGTGGCCAGTAGCGGATGTCCAGTAAGCAGTGCACTTACCGCTCTCGTTCCACCACAGCCGGGACAGTAAATCCCAAATAATCGATAGACCACGCAGGTATATCCCTGCAGTCTCGGAACGATTATATGAAGATACAGAAAGCTTCCGATGCTTCCGGCCAGCAGAAATATCCATCCTGCAATATAAAGCTGATCCTCCAGACTCCGCTGGTTTTTAGTAGTTTGTAAGTTCACTCATAAATGCTACAGAAAATACAGCAGCTAAGATTGTAATGATAATTCCCAGTACAATACCAATGATAGAACAGATCAGTCCAGCCTTTGCCAGGCCGGTCTTGCCCTGCTTGTTGGCAAATACTGCGCAAATGATACCACCGATTCCAAACAGTGCGCCGATCCATCCGGTGCAGCATCCAAGTACGATGGAAAGGATACCCAGTACCAGGCTAACAATAGCCAATACATTGGTTTCTTTGTTCTCCGGTTGCTGTACAGGAGCTGTTGCAGCTGCCTGAGGCTGTACATTTGCGGTATAATCCTGATAATTGTTCACAGGCTGTTCTGTTACCGGGGTCTCCTGTACAGTTTCTGCTGCGGAGCTTACTTCTGTTGCAGTAGTATCTACTGTAACATTGTTTTCATTTTCAAAATTCTGTCCGTCCATTTTCTCCTCTTTCTGGCCTGGAAAAGGCCTGATATTAATCTGCCAGGGGATTACCCTTGCCGTCTGTGTCGATCTTGCCGGTCAGGATCATGATACCTTCTACCAGTCCCCAGATACCTACACCCATAACAATGAATACGCCGACTACCACACAGCATAAAAGGATTCCCACGATGGAAAGTACCAATTGGGTAACTGCCTTACCGGTATAGCCAAGATAGAAATTATGTACGCCGAACGTACCAAGGAAAATTGCCAACAGACCGGCTACCAGTTTGGATTTTGCATCCGGTGCCGGTGCCTGCTTATTGGCTACGCCACAGTTTAAACATACTGCTGCATCCGGAGCTAAAGGCTTACCGCAGTTATGGCAGTAATTATTCCCCTGTCCCTTGGCCACACCGCACTTTACGCACATCACAGCTTCGTCTGTCATATAAGGCTCGCCGCAATTCTTACAAAAGTACATTTATTCTTCCTCCCTCTTTTTTGTTCCTGACTCATTTCTCAGTCATTACTGTACATTATACAGGATGTTTGTATATTTTACCAGTGTTATTTTCACATTATAGGCTCTCATAACGTGCAATTTCTACCGGAAAACAAAGTTATTTCCGCCTTTTGTCACAAAATATGAATAATTTCCGATACAATTCGTAATATCCAAAAACTGCCATGACAGAGAATACCGGAATGGTATTATATAGATATCTGGCTCTTGCCTCGAATAACATAACAAATAAAAACATACCGATAAATGTAACGATCATCACAGTAGAAAGACACAGCCGGTCAGACAGGTTCTCTTCTGTCCGGTATTTGGGTCTGCGGATTGTTGACACCGCCGTCCACAAAAGCATACCAGCCTCTGTTATGACTCCCAACAGTACAAAAAGCCATAATCCCTGGCTGATCGTCGTAAACCAGATATAATTGCTGCCGTCCTGCCAGTAAAAAGCCCTCAGAGGTTCTTTCCCGGAGCTCTCTATGTTCAACGGATATTCCCACGCCTGAAAATACCCTTCCTGATACCAGCTGAACGTCCCGTCGTTAAAATTCATGACCTGCTTACGCAGCCAGAACCGGATTGTCCCCCAAATACCACGATCACCGATTCTTTTGCGGATTCCTTCCATCTCATATTGTATCCGGGTATTTTTATCCGTACCAGCAAAAGATCGTACGATCTCAAGTCCCTCTCCGGAACAGGCCCCGGTAGTATCCTCATTGAGGCCGTTATACATATAATTACTCCAGCCGATCTCCATATCCGCATTATAATCATACTGTACGGAACAGTAGATTCCCTGCTTACAGAAAGCCCCAAGTCCGAAAGCCGCTATCAGAAGCAAGATTTTTAAGCCGATCTTCTGCAGCCGCTTACGCATTGGCACCTCTTCCCAGGCGGACCATACCAGATCCACCAGTACTACCGCAATCAATGTGACATAGCAGGTGGCTTTCATGATTCCGCCAAGGCACCCCAGAAACATTATCAAAAACCATAAAAGGTATTTCCGTTTTCTCCCATTCTTCCGGAACAATGAATACAGTAGAAGAATCAGGATCGGCATGGCAATGGTGCTTCCGTCCGTATAGGGAATGATCTTCCAGGGAGAGATTCCCAGAAAGATGCTCTGAAAGACCAGGGCAATCACGGAAATTCCAAGGTTCCTGCTGACCTGAAGGACCAGAAGTACTGAACAGAATACCGCCAGTGACAGCATGACGCACTGGAACTGGATCCAGATAAATTCCGGATTGTAGGGATACCCCTTAAGTCCTGAGGCAAAAGAATACAACTGATACAAAAGCCATGTAACGGGAATATTATTACTGTAGATCGTATAGTAATCGTCATACCCCAGTGTCTGGCCCTCATAAAGCCAGCGGGCGGAATTGGCCACCATGCCGCAATCCCAGCCACCGTAAAATGCAATGCATTTGGATATTTTTATATTCACAAGACAGAACAGAATACAGACTGCCAGTGTAATCCCGGTAAACCAGACTGCTATGCGTCCGGTGTAAGGAATCTTTCGCAGAAAATAGTACGCTGCCCCCAGTACAGCCACTCCGATCACCGCGCACAGGGATAGTACTTTATTTCCCTCCACGGTAATGATCTTATGCATTTCGTTGTAGTTCACATTGGTCCCGTAGAATACTATATAATAGAAAACAGGAAGAAACAGTACAAGCAAAAGCACTGACAGTGTTGCTGTACTGATACATTTTTTCTTCATTGTCAGAAATTCCTTTCCATTCTTGTTCACAAAATACTATTGGTAATATTTTAGCATTTCTCTGAACTATTTACAATGTAACTACAGAAAATCGATCCCGTAGATCCTCTCTACCGGAATTTCTGTTCCCTGTATCCGAAGGCTTTTTGTGTTCTCATCGATTTTGCGGACACAGCCTTCTACGGCAGTATAACTGCCGCCGTCCTTTTTCTCATCCGGCACAAAATAAATAATTTTCACCGGTACTGTGTCCAGCGGATGCTGTTGCAAATAAGAAATCTGGCGGTCGATCTCCTGCTTCCTGTCCTCATCCAGTTCCACAAAACGGTCTGTCCGGCGGGCCGTTTCTCTCAGAGCGTCATCATATCCCGCCAATGCTGCAAACGGTGAAAACTGTGCAGCACGGTCCTGTAAAGCCATTCGGGGATGGGTGGCTGACACCGGGTGAGGCAGATGGAGCATGTCCTTATATTTTTCATTCATCTTTTTACTCTTTTCCTGTTATCGGATTTTGTGGTCCGATAAATATTATGCCTTATGTCCGCCAATCTGACGGTTCCTGTCTATGGTTGTGGCTCCCTCCTGCAGATCGGCAGCCTTCAGAATCGCATTCTTTCCATACTTTGATTTTACGCTTAGCATTGCTTCCTGCAAGTGTTTTTCTTTTTCCAGCCGTTCCTTTTCCAGCTGCTTTGTTTCCCGGGAAGTTTCCTTCTGCCCCGTTTGCAAAAAGCCTCCGGAGAACAGATCCAGCTGTTCGTAGAACGGCTCTTCCTTTACGCTGTCCGCATCCTTTAGATGATTGGCCACCAGAGTGATTCTTCGGGTCAGCAGCATGGGATCTACAATCCGTTCATATAATCCCATTGTTGTCTCTGTAATCCTGCTGACTGACGCAGTCATTGCATCAAGGTTTCCAGTGCCGTGGGCATGCTTCGGCACGCTTCTGCCATAACGATCTACCGTGATTTCACCATGATAATGATCTGCGATCTCCGGAATCTTCAGGTTGTCAATATCATAGCCAACAGTCAGCACGATCTGATCTGTGACCAGCTTTTTTTCCACCAGATCCATTGCCAGCTGTTCTGCCATTTCCCGGACTACGATCTTGGCCTGCATAAAATCCGTGGCGCAATGCAGTACCTGACCGGAGCTGATACAGTTAGTCTCCGGTCGATAGGATTTGATCAGGTCCATGGTCGCCGGCTCATACCCCCAGGCATGATCGATCAAAAGCTCTGCATTGATGCCGAACATCCGGTACAGCAAATCTTCGTTATAGTAATCTCCCGGTCCTCCGATAGAGCATCTGGCCACATCGCCCATGGTAAACATTCCGGCGGCTTCCAGCTTCTTGCGGTATCCGGCGCCGACTCTCCAGAAATCCGTCAACGGCCTGTGATCCCACAAAAGTTCCCGATAGCTGATCTCATCCAATTCGGCGATCCGGACTCCGTTATCATCCGGTTCCATATGCTTTGCTACAATATCCATGGCAATCTTGCACAGGTACAGATTGGTTCCAATTCCTGCTGTGGCGGTCAGCCCTTTTTTCTCCAGAATCTCTGTTGCAATTCTGGATGCTAGTTCTCTCGCTGTCATACCATAGGTCTTCAGGTATTGTGTCACATCCAGAAACACTTCATCAATAGAATAGACATGAATATCTTCCGGTGCGATATATTTCAAATAAATATTATAGATCTGGGTACTATATTCCAGATATCTCGCCATCCGGGGCGTGGCGGTCACAAAACCAACTTCCAGTTCCGGATGCCTCTGCAATTCATCCGCAAAGGTGCTTTTTCCCAAAAATCTGCCGCCAGGGGACCGCACTTTCCGCATGGCATTTACTTCTCTTACTTTGGAGATCACTTCGAACAGTCTTGCCCGTCCCGGGATTCCATAGGATTTCAGAGAGGGAGATACCGCCAGGCAGATGGTCTTCTGCGTCCGGGAAGCATCCGCCACCACCAGATTCGTATTCAAAGGATCCAGCCCTCTGTCAACGCACTCCACGGAGGCATAAAAAGACTTCAGATCCATAGCAATATAAGTATGGGATTGTGATTCCATTGCTGCCTCCTTTCAAACACTTTCTATAAATGATTATAGCAGAATGCATGTTCGATTACAAAGTAATTTTGTGGAAAAAAAGACTCCCGAACAATGTCGGGAGCCTTGAAATCCTTGATTTATCTGATTTTATGTTTTAGAACTTACCAGCCTTAGCAGCTTCTTCGATGGATACAGCAACAGCTACGGTAGCACCTACCATCGGGTTGTTGCCCATGCCGATCAGACCCATCATCTCAACGTGTGCAGGTACGGAGGAAGAACCAGCGAACTGCGCGTCAGAGTGCATACGGCCCAGAGTATCGGTGAAACCGTAAGAAGCGGGACCTGCAGCCATGTTATCGGGGTGCAAGGTACGGCCTGTACCACCACCTGAAGCTACTGAGAAGTAGGGCTTGCCAGCGAGCACGCGCTCCTTCTTGTAGGTACCAGCAACGGGGTGCTGGAAGCGGGTGGGGTTGGTAGAGTTACCAGTAATTGATACGTCAACATTCTCGTTCCACAGAATTGCAACACCCTCGCGAACGTCGTTAGCACCGTAGCAGTTTACCTTTGCACGGGGACCGTCAGAGTAAGCGATACGGTCAACAATCTTCAACTCGCCTGAATAGTAGTCGAAGTCGGTCTTAACGTATGTAAAGCCATTGATGCGGCTGATAATCTGTGCAGCGTCTTTGCCCAGACCGTTGAGGATAACACGCAGAGGGTTCTTACGAACCTTGTTTGCCATCTCAGCAATCTTGATAGCACCCTCAGCAGCTGCGAACGACTCGTGACCAGCGAGGAAAGCAAAGCACTCAGTCTCCTCACGCAACAGACGGGCAGCGAGGTTACCGTGACCCAAACCTACCTTACGGTCGTCGGCTACTGAACCAGGGATGCAGAAGCTCTGCAGACCGATACCGATAGCCTCGGCAGCGTCGGCAGCTGTCTTAACACCCTTCTTGATAGCGATAGCAGCACCACAAACGTATGCCCACTTTGCATTTTCAAAGCAGATGCGCTGTGTGTCTTCACACATCTGATAAGGATCTACGCCTGCGTTTTCGCAAATCTCATTGGCCTCTTCGATAGAGTTGATACCATTCTCTTTAAGAGCGGCCAGCACCTGCTTGATGCGACGCTCCTGGCTTTCGAATTGAACTTTTCTTATCATTTCTGTATCTCCTTATTCTTTACGTGGGTCAATAGATTTAACAATTCCCTGTTCCGGTTTTGTACGGCCGTATGTACCTGTTACAGACTTCAAAGCCTCGTCTGCGGGTACACCTTTCTTGATGGCCTCCATGAATTTACCCATGTGTACGAATTCGTAACCGCATACCTGATCGTCTTTGTCGAGGAACATTTTGGTGATGTAACCTTCAGTCAATTCCAAGTAACGTGTACCTTTGGCCAAAGTACCATAAAGGGTACCGGTCTGGCTACGCAGCCCCTTACCCAAATCTTCCAATCCGGCACCGATCATCAAACCGCCTTCGGAGAAAGCAGACTGTGTACGGCCGTAAACGATTTGGAGGAACAATTCGCGCATGGCTGTGTTGATGGCATCGCAAACCAAGTCGGTGTTCAATGCTTCCAGAATCGTCTTGCCCGGAAGAATTTCAGAAGCCATGGCAGCCGAATGGGTCATACCCGAACAACCGATAGTTTCCACCAGGCATTCTTGGATGACACCTTCTTTTACGTTCAGTGTCAACTTGCAGGCACCCTGTTGGGGGGCACACCATCCGATACCGTGAGTCAAACCTGAGATGTCTTTAATCTCCTTTGCCTGTACCCATTTGCCTTCTTCTGGAATGGGGGCTGGTCCGTGGTTCGGGCCTTTGGCAACACAACACATGTTTTCTACTTCGTGTGAATAAACCATAATTATACTAATTTATTATAGGTAATATAATGAGTTTCTTATTAAAAATCCTCATCTTTTTGTGCTGCAAAGATAATCAATTTTTGGTATTTCATTAAAGGCCGATACCAACTTTTTGGGGTTGGTTTATGATTTTTATCACTTATATGAGGTATAGGGCGCTTGGGCGGATATTGGGGGGGATTGCTTTTCCGCAATTTTACATGAGAATGAAAAAACTTTTAAAATAGAAATGCCAAATGAATTATTTTTTATATTTTTGCCGAATGATTATTCCTTCTTATAGAGGTGGCCATTTTTGAATGTACTTTCACTTTATGTACAAAAGCGATGCCGCATCGGAGGGAAGCAATAGGCAAACCGAGGAACTTAAATTTTCAGGAATGTCTGTTTGTTTAATGTAAACATCTAAAAGCCAGTAAAATATGTGATTTTACCGGTATGGTCATCAAGTATTTATGAGTGAGATAGTTTCATCTCGTAGGGGGATGGGAAGTCATGCTGTACGTTGGTATATTCTAGTACTTCCCGTAGGGCACAGAGGAGATCCGGCCCGTGCATTGCGTATGGAGGCAAGCCGGAGTGTGAAGAGGGATGAAGCGATGTTGGAATATTTTGCACCTAAATATATAGAGGTAAAAAGAAAGGGTGGGGAATTCGTGCGTACGGAACGACCCTTGCTTTACAATTATGTGTTCATTCGTTCTACGGAAGCCGAGATTTACCGAAGGCAGCGAAGTACCCTGCATGCCTATAGTTTTTTGCCGCGCGTGCATAGCGGTGGCGAAAGTCATTATCCCTATCTTTCGGATGCTGAAATGAGAAACCTTCGTTGGGTGGCGGAAGCATACCGTGGCGAGCTTCCGGTGTATGTGCCGGAGTCAGGACGTCTGGTGAAGGGCGACCGTGTCCGGATTACGGAAGGGGAGTTTAAAGGAGTAGAAGCCGTGGTGGCAGTCCAGCCCGGGGCCGGGCATAAGGATGTCGTGGTTTGCATAGAAGGATGTTTGTGGGTGCCTTTAATGCGTGTGTCTGCCGGACAGTATGAAATCATCGGCCTGAACGAAAGCGGCAAACATGTGTATACGAAGTTGTCCAATGAACGTATTTTCCAGGGGCTTCATAAGGCATTACGGAATTACCACTCCCGTGGCGGTGTGACGGACGCTGACCGGGCTTTGGCGGAAGAGGCCTTGCGTGCCTACGGTAAGTTACAGATGGATAGCGATGTGATGCGTTGCAAGTTGGCTTCAATCTTATTGATGGCTCATACGGTGTTGGGGAATCGGGAAGAGAGGGGCGAGTTGGAAGCTTTTTCCCGCACCATCCTGCCTTTGCTGAAAGCGGAGCAATCCCGTGCCTTGTTATTGGCTACGTTGTATGGTTGTACGGATAATAACATGTATTACCATGAGGCTCATGCTTTAATCGTCCCATGGCGCAGGGAGCCTGATATGAAGAAAAGCAAGCGGCAACTTTTGCAGTGGCTGGATGATTATGACGAATGGCTGGGGCATCGGGGATAAATATTTATAGCCGGAAAGTTTGGAATGTCTGTTTGATTTTTCTACCTTTACGTGGGTGTTATGGCAAAGGCTTGGATGAAGTATCCGGTTGGTGTACGGATTCTGAGAAGATGTTATGGATTTCCCGGGATGTTGAAGGTACGTGATGGAACGGAAATGAAATAAAAGGGAGGACTTGGAATGTTTTTTTTGAGAAGGCTTTATCCTATTGGCATACAAACGTTTGAAAAGATAAGGAACGGCAATTACTTGTATATAGACAAGACGGAATACGTCTACCGTATGGCGCATTCCGACTCAAATTACATATTCCTGAGCCGTCCCCGTCGTTTCGGAAAGTCGCTGTTGACAAGTACTTTGGAAGCCTATTTTGAAGGGCGTAGAGAATTGTTTAAGGGTTTGGCTTTGGAGAGGTTGGAAACGGAATGGACGGAATATCCCGTCCTGCATTTCGACATGAGTACGGCGAAGCACGTGGATAAGGAAGACCTGATTTTGGAACTGGAGAAGAAACTGCTGAGATATGAAGCCCTTTACGGGCGCGGTAAAGGAGACGTCAAAGTCAACCAACGTTTGGAGGGACTGATTCAAAGGGCTTACGAACAGACGGGCCGTCAAGTAGTGGTGCTCATCGATGAATACGATGCGCCCTTGCTCGACGTAGTGCATGAAGAAAAGAACCTGCCCGTCCTGCGTAACATCATGCGTAACTTCTATAGTCCGCTCAAAGCCTGCTACCCTTACCTGCGTTTCGTTTTCCTCACCGGTATTACCAAATTTTCACAACTCAGTATCTTCAGCGAACTGAATAATATCCAAAACATCAGCATGTTGCCGGAATACGCCACCATCTGTGGCATCACGGAAGAGGAAATGGCCACCCAAATGGACGAAGACTTGGACATTTTAGCCAAACGGATGGGCATAAGCCGCGAGGAAGCCATACAGAAACTCAAGTACAATTACGACGGCTACCATTTCTCGGCGCATTCGCCGGGAGTGTTCAATCCCTTCAGCCTGCTCAGCAGCCTCGCCAACAAAGACTTCGATTCCTACTGGTTCGCATCGGGCACACCCACATATCTCGTCAATATGTTGCAGAGATTCAATGTGCAGCCGGCGAGCCTGCAGCGGATGTGTGCCAAGTCGTCGGCTTTCGACTCGCCGACGGAAACCATGAAGACCATCACGCCGCTGCTCTATCAGAGCGGCTATATCACCATCAAGGGCTACGACAAGATAAGCCAGCTATACACCCTCGACCTGCCTAACAAGGAGGTGAAGGTGGGGCTCTTCGAGAGTCTGCTGCCCAACTATCTCGACGGCTCGTATGCCGAGCAGGGCGATGTGGCGATAGCCCGGATGTCGGTGCTCATCCGCCAGAACGACATCGACGGTGCCTTGAGGCTGCTGCAGACATTCCTCGCCACGGTGCCATACTGCAACGTGACAAATCATGAGGGGCATTATCAGCAGATGCTTTTCATCATCTTCACGCTGCTCACTCATTATGTGGTGGATGTGGAGGTGCACACGCCAAAGGGCAGGGTGGATATCGTGATGCTGACTGCCGACCGCCTTTACCTGATAG